>ERZ773099.1716-NODE-1716-length-15926-cov-7.931069_pt1 | contig 15926 bp, 15 predicted proteins | sample MGYA00511120_ERZ773099 | MGnify/ENA primary metagenome ERZ773099 (study PRJEB29015, sample SAMEA2738012) | human oral metagenome | biome: human oral; feature: human-associated habitat; material: dental | place: China | collected 2104 ...
ATACATATATATAAGAATGACACTATAAGAAGAAGATATCCAACTTTCATATTTAGTTTTGAACTAAAAAAAGCTGAAAAAATATAAGCATAAGTAATTAATTCACCCAGGAAACTAAGAGTTTCTTTTTTATCTTTATAAAGCATAATTTTCCTTTCAAATTAAATTTTCCAATTTAATTCTTTTACAACTCTTTCAATTTGATTTTTTAAAAATTTTTTACATTCTTTTGTTCTAGGTTCTTCTAAATAAATTCTACTTAAATTTCCTATTAACCTTTTTTTAAAATTAGTTGTTAAAAAACTATTTATCTTATAATCATCAAAGTCGGTCAATCTAAGGATTCCTTTATTATCTATTAACATACCACCAGTATTATAATCTGTTGGATAAATTTTATTTTTTATTAATAGTATAAAAAAATCATAAAATTTTGTTATTAAGTCTTTATTTTTTTCAAAGTCATTGACAAAGTTTTCAAAGGTTTGTCCACAATCCTTTGTGACAATTATTGAGACTCTATCAAAAAAAGATATTCTCTTAATTTTTTTATATTCTAAATTCACATAAGGGATATTTAATTTTGCTAGATATTTACAGACTTTTTCATAGTGTAAAGCTCTATCTTGATAAAGTCCGAAGGCAATTCTTTTTCTTCTTTTTCCATAAGGGATATACTTTTTTATATAGAAATTTTCATCTTCAAATTTTTCTTTATAAACAAGAGTTTTATCCTTGTGATTACTTACACATTCACCAAAGTCTCCATGTTCTTCTAAGTATTTATCAAAAAATTGATAGTTCATTTTAGCTCCTTAAATTTTCCAACCTTTATCCCTTAAATTTTTCTTAAGGTATTTTATTTTTTCAACAAAAGCTAATCTTTTAAACTTTTTCATTGAGTAAGCCAAATAGTAAAATAAATTTTTTTTATAAGGATATGTCATTTCCTCATAAGAGTCATATTTCATTGTTATCATATCATAATGAGCTCTATAATTTCCAAAAAACATTTTTTTTCCTTGAGTATCCAAAATATGAATTTGTTTATTTTCCACTAAAAAGTTTCCAGGATTAAAGTCACCATGATAATAACCTTTAGAATGAATTTCTTGCATTTTTTCTACGATCATATCTAAGTTTTCTCTATTATCTTCACCTTCAACATACTCCATTACGAAAAATGAAGAAACAATAAATCCATACTTTCTTTTATTTACTGCAACTAAAGGTTTAACAAACTCTTTAAAACCCATATTTATTAAATTATTTATATTTACCAAAGTTGTAAGAGATTCACCTTTTTTTAAAAGAGTAGTAACTTGTCTTTGAGGAATTCTAAACTCATTTCTAGGCTCTTTATATACATACTTTTTATTGTTTACTTCTATTATAGACACATAATTTCTTTTTGTATTTTTTAAAATTTGATACGTAGAATAATCACTATCTATTACTTTTAAAGCTAAGTCTAAAAATTCTTTTTCATAATAATAAATATTCAATTCCTTGTATTTTTCTAAATTTAGTTTTAGCATTTTATTCCTTCCTAAAATTAAATAAATTCTTAAAATAATAATTTATTAATTTAGCTATGTGTTTTGGATGTTTCTTCCACCAAGGTAGGTGCTTATATTTTAAAAAGTAAACTTTTGGATTTTTTTTCCAACTTTTACCCCACCAATGTATAGCATAGGTATTTTTCTTTATACAAGTTTCAGTAAATTCTTCATCGTGGTTAAATGGATAAAAATATTCTCTAGGATATATATTTATATTATTTTGTTTATATTTTCCTTGATATTCTTCTTCAAGAATATCTGTTAATATATTAGTTATTATATGTAATGAAGATTTCCAGATTTCATCCTGATAAAATTCATACATCTTTTCAAATACTTTATGTTTTGGAATGACCCCAACTATACCAAAACTCATAGTGTTCTCATTTTCATAACCGAGAAACATATCAGTATCGAGAAGAGGACTTATATCTTTTATAATCTCCATATCAGTATCTAAGTATATTCCACCATAGTTATATAAAATTTTTACTCTCACATAATCAGCAACAAAGGCCCATAATTGCCTTTTGTAGCATTCTCTAAAAAACTTATTCTTTTTTAATTCTTCTTCAATATCAAAGTTTGTCTCATTCCACTCTATTATTTCATAGTCAGGTAGATTTTTTTTCCAACTTTCTATACATTTTAAAACTTTTTCTGGTTTAGCATTACCAAACCATACATAATGTATTTTTTTCTCTATCATGGCTAACCTCTATTATTTTGTCTTTATTCCAAAAAATTTTCTTATTTTATTTCTGAAAGCTTTCATTTCTTTTCTTTTTTCTCTTATAAAAGGATATTTTCCACTTATTCTCAATTTGAATTTTTCTATATCATCATCTGAATAAATACCAACTCTAACTATCTCAAACAAATCATCTGAAAAACAAGCTGGACCATCTTCAGTTGAAACAGCAAACTTATAACCTACTTTTTTAACAACATCTCTAGATTCTTTTGTACTTCTTCCCCAAGGATATGCAAAAGAAATAGGCTTATATCCTGTTATTTCCTCCAGTATTTTATTTGAAACATTTAAATCATCTTCTATAGTTTTTAAATCTACATTAGGCATATCCAAGTGTTTAGTTGTGTGACCACCTATTTCAATCAAACCAGAAGCTATCAATTCTTTGACTTCTTCTTTTGTCATTAAGTTGAATTTTTTTTCTTTTTCCCTATCTTCAACATCTGTGTCCCATTTATTATAAGTTTCAGAAGTTATTAGAAATAAAACCATTTTCATGTTATATTTTTTTAATATTGGTAAAGCATTTTTTAAATTATCTTTGTATCCATCATCAAAAGTTATGATTACATATTTTTTATCCTTGTCAAATCTTTTCTTATATTCACCATTTTGAATGTCTTTAAAAGTGAGACTAGTGTAGTTATTTTCGCTTAGATACTTCATTTGAGCTTCAAAATTTTCTTTTGTGACATAAGTATCATAAAAGCCAATCTCACTTTTATCATCTATGACTCTATGATACATCAATACTGGTAAATCTTTTCTATCTTTATATGCCAGTTTATTTTGTAAAAGAACTTCTATATCTTCAATATTCTTAGAGTTTTCTGTATAGACAACTGGTATATTTAAAAAAGATGAATAAATATTCAATAAAAAATTATTTTTTCCAATATACAAAATTATTTGAATATCCTTCTCATTTTTTAAATTTTTAATTTTTTTATAAGAATATTCTTTCTGTTCAAAAAAATAAAGGTTATTATTTTTAAAATCTTTTATAATATTTTTATTTTCATTATCTTTATATAAAATAAGTATATTCATAAAATTCCTCTTCTATTTGATTTCTATCACTTTGTATTTATCTTCACCAAAAGTTTTATCATAACCATATTCACATCTATAATTTTTCTTTGATATTTCATTTTTTCTTTGTCTATAGTAATCCTCATTAGGGCTTCCATTTGGACTTGCAGCTTTATGGTACATATGTATAGGATACATTTTCATTTTAAATACAAAAGTTTCTCCACCATATTTAAAAAATCTATTTCCAAAATCATCATCTTCATAGCCGTAGCCTATATATTTTTCATCTAATCCATTAATATTGATAAAATCTTCTTTAAAAAGTGAAAAAATTAGACCTACTATTTTTGCACCTCTTGATCTTAATTTTAATTTATATAGAAGATTATATAATTTTTCTTTATTTACAATTCCATCTTGCTCTGTCTTTTTTGAATTGTCAACTAAATCATATATTTCTTTATAATCAAATTTTTTAGTATTGATAAGTTCTTGTATACTATTTTTTTCTTCTAAGGAGCTTCCTAATGCCTCTGAAAATATCATTCTTTTCTTTTTTCTTGAGTTGTATATACTTTCTATAAAATCATTATTAAATATAACATCTTGATCTAGAAAAATTAAATAATCTCCACTTGCTTCTCTAGCACCATTATTTCTTGATCTAGCAAGTCTAAATCCTATATCATCTTGATATACATGTTTTATTTTAAATTTACAATCAACTAACAAGTCAGCTATAAAGTCCATTAGTTTTTCACTTGAACCATCATCAGCAAATATAAGTTCATCTATTTGTTTTGTCTGTTGTTGTAAAGCTAAAATCATATTTCTTGCATATTCTAATCTGTTATACAGAGTTACTATTACAGTTATTTTATCAGTCATAAATACCTCACTTAGCATATTTTAAATTATAATTTCCTTTTACTCTTCTTTTAAATTTTGACATTGTAATATCTGAAAAAATTCCAATTCTTCTCACTTGATACAGATCATCATCTATATAAAATGCTCCTGAATCTGTTGCCAGACCATAATTGAAACCTAACTCTTTTACTATTTTTTTTGAAGTCACATTAAATATTCCATAAGGATATGCAAAAGAGCAAAGTTTTTCCCCAAGAGTTTCTTCTAAGTAGATTTTATTCTCTTCTATTTCATGTTTTTGCTCTTTTTCTGTTAAAGTATTTAATTTAGGGTGATGTAGAGTATGTCCTCCAAACTCAACTAAACCTGATTTATGCATTTCTAACATTTCATCTTTAGACATTAAATCAAATTTTTTCTCACCACTAGCTTCAACATCCCATTTATTATATTTTTCATCTGAGACCATATATATAACTGCTTTCATATTATACTTTTTTAAAAGAGGAAATAATAAATCGTAGTTATCTTTATATCCGTCATCAAAAGTTAAAATAATATATTTTCTCTTTTTTCTATCCTCTTTTGAAAGTATATATAAATCTTTAAATGTAATAGTTATATAATTATTATCTTTTAGGTATTTTAATTGTTTTTCAAATTCCTCTACATTTAGATAAATAGTATTTTTACCTATTCCATTTTCATTATTTATCAATCTATGATACATCAAAATTGGTATTTCCTTTTTTAAAAAATACTCAAATATTCCTATCATTAATCCTCCAAAATTTCTAAAAATTTCTCAAATATTCTATTTCTTTCAAATTCTTCAAGACTAAATTCTGGCTCTTCTTTATTTTTTTCAGAAATTATATATTTAGCTAGTGTTGAATAATCTCCAACCTTAAATAATAATCCCCTATTGTTAGCTAAGATTTCATTAGGTCCAGTTTTACAATCACTAGCAATAACATTTTTTCCTAAACAAAGCCCTTCTAAAAGAACTATTGCAAAGCCTTCGTATCTTGAAGATAAAATTAATTTATCAGCTTTTTTTAACCAATTATATGGATTTTCTTTTCTTCCTAATAATAAGATATCTTCTTTATACAAATTAGCTTCCTTTAATTTTTCAACTTTATCCTTATCAGGACCATCTCCTATAATATATAGTTTACCATCATAACCATCTTTTTTAGCTATTTCATAAGCCTTAAACAAAGTCTCAAAATCTTTTGGTATACAATCCAATCTTGCTATTGATAATAAATATTTATTTTCTAAAAATTTTTTATCTTCTTCATAAAAATCTTCTTCTGATAATTTTTTTATTTTATCAAAATCAATAGGATTATATAAGAAATTTACTTTATTTCTTAGACTACTTTTTAACTTAATCAAATCTTCTTTCATTTCTTTACAGATGCAAATGATTTTACTATATTTTGAAATTCTATCTACAAATCTATCTATTTTACTTTTTTTCTTTTTCCAATTTTTAATAGAGCTGTGTATCCATACTAAATTTTTAGAGGAATTTAACTTATCAATTATTTTTGTTAAACTTGAATCAAAATCAATCACAATATCAGGTTTATATTCTTTATAAATCTGCAGAAATTTATTATCAGCATATTTTTTTTCTTTTGTTATAGCAAGATTATATTTTATTCTTGACCATAAACTTTTTTTTCTATTTTCTCTCAAATTTTTTATTTCTAAGATATAGTTGTAATCTTTCAAATAAATAACATCAGAATTTATATATTTTTCTAGGGCATTATCTTTTCCATTATCATTTTCTATTACAATTTTTACTTGATATTTTTCTTGTTCTACTAAAAAATTAATATATTCAATTTGGACTTTTTCAAGCCCTCCCATCATAGTGCTTCCACTTTTAAATAATATTTTTCTCATCTTATCCCTTATTTAGATTTTTCTATTGCTATATTATAGTTTATATTATATTTCTAAATTTTAAAATTTTCTCATAATCTTTAATATAATCTACTTTAGCCCAAAATCTATTTTCTAAATTTTTTATATTGCTATTTTCTATCTTTATTTTTGTAATAATTTTAAACTTTCTCCACGATAATGATCAGGTACTCTCTTTTCTTTTGGTGGCAAATCCATATAGCTATAATAAAGCTTTTTTAAATAAATATCATAATTATTAGGAGCATAAAATTCAACTCCCTCAAATTTTATTTTTCTCAAAGGAAATATCTCTTTCTTCTTCCAAAAAATTAAATGAAAACCACAATCAGGAGTATATGCAATGTTTTCCATAACTATATTTTTATTTTTAGCTTTATCAAGAATACAAGTTATCTTTTTTTCAATATTTTTATAGTTAAATAATTTTGTCTTTTCTAATTTTCTCTTTAAATTGATTAATATATTAGTAAAAAATAATGTAAGAGAAAATTTTTCTATTCTATTCTTTTTTAAATGAAAAAAAGAATTCCAAAATTTTAATGCATAAGAATCAGGATAAGAAGTAACTAAGAAAATATCAATATCTAGCTCAGCAATAGACTCTCCTACTTGAACTTGATCTTTTTTTGAAATGACTTTATAGAAATTTATTCCTTCTTCATTGGTATTTACAATTTCAAAATTTTCACTTCTATACTTTTCTTTTAAAATTTTAGCATCTTTTTCCATAACTATAATATCAATATCATCATCCCAAGGTATAAAACCACCATGTCTAATAGCTCCTAAAAGAGTTCCTGAATCTAACCAATATGTGATGTTATTATTTTCACAAAAGCTTGCTATATCAACTAACATTTCTAATTTTTTTTCTTGTATTTTTCTTAGTTCATCTCTATCATAATTATACATTTTTCATGCAATAAATAAAAATTTATTTATTTTCCCTCCCTTTTATATTTTTTAATCTGTTCAAGGTAAAATTATTATATATATTACTTTTCTTCAGGTAATGTAGCTATTAAAATTACACTTATTAAAAAAAGACAACTTGCTAATATAAAATTTACTTGAAATTTTATATTAAAACAAATCACTTCAAATATAATCGTCCATAATATATAACTTATATTCAATGAAATCCCTTTTGCAACTCCTATAATAGACATTGAATAATACCATAAAAAAAAGGATAATGAACCAACAATAGAAATAAATGCTACAATCAGTAAAATTTCATTCTTAAAAATTTCAAATACTAACCCATAAGCCTTAATATATGGAATAATTAATAGTCCATAAAGCAAGGTTGAGGTTAATTGTCTTATAAAAATAGCAACTTCTGGTTCTATACTAGTTTTTTTATATTTTAAAATATATGAAGCTATTAATCCTTCTGATGCCCAACCAAAAATACAAAAAAGTAAAAATATTAATCCAAATAATGTTTCTGTATTAAAATTTATTTCAAAAATTTTATTCCAATTAAAATTTATAATAAATATTCCTATCACATTTAATATAACTGCAAATAACATTCTTAACTTAATTTTTTCTTTTAGAAACAGTGTAGATAAAAAAGTCCCAATAATCAAATAAAAAGATGAAAATGATGCCATATAAGATGCCCCTATATATTTTATTCCCAAAAGATATCCACTCATTCCTATAGGGCCTCCTAACAATGCCCCTATAAAAATTAAATGTATATTTTTATTTCTCAAAACTTCTTTTATCCTAGATATTTTTTTATTTTTTTTCAAATAAAAGAATAACCATAACATCGAAAAAAAATCATGCATAAAAATTATAGTTAAAATTGGAATATACATCTTATCAGAATATGGTAAAAAAATTTTATTTTGTGTTAATAAATTATTAATTATAGTGTATATAGCCCATGTTATCCCTGAAAAAATTCCTGCAATTATTCCTAGAAAATATTTTCCATTCATTTCTTTAGAGCCTCTAATCTTATTTTAGCATTTTTAAATCTTCTTATACCATATTCTCCAAAAGATACTCCTTTTATTTCTTTAAAAATAGTCCATATACTCCACAAAAAATCTTGGCATATTTTATGTATTTCCATTCTTAACAATATATTCTTATCTATGTCATTTTCAAAATAATAATTTAACATTTTCTTTTCTGCTTCCTTTGTTAAATTAGATTCTATTGAAAATGCCGCTAAATCCCAAATACAATCATTCATTCCAGAATACTCCCAATCTATTAAGAAAAATCTATCTCTATTTTTTAAAAAATTTTCAGGAACTGTATCATTATGACATGGCTTTAATTCTATTTGTAATTTTTTTAAAATATCTTTTAGTTCGAATACTTTACTTCTTATTTCAAAATATTCTGAATAAAACTCTCCTTTTTCTTCTTTAATCAAATTCTCATATTTTATTATTTCTTTAAATGGATCAAAAATATTTGAAAATTTTATTTTAGAAGTATGTAATTTTTTTAAAATCATAGCAACTTCTTTTAAATTTTCTTCTGCTATTTCAGGTGTTATTGTTTTAGAATTTTTTATGTACTCTGATATTTTCATCCCTGTTTGGACATCAAAATAACATAACTCAACATCAATTTTTAATTTTGATACTATTCTTAAATTTTTTTCTTCATGATTCCTATTTATTAAAACTTCTGTTCCTTCTCCCGGAACTCTAAGAACATATGCTTTTTCAGATTTTTCTATTAAATAATTCTTGTTTGTCATTCCACCTATAAATTTTATATTTTTTACTCCATCAGAAACTTCTTTAACTTTATTTTCTAATATTTTTTTTATTTTCTCTGCCTCATTAAAATTTGAAATATATTCTTCTAAAGCAGATTCATAACTACTATCTAATTCTAAAAGTTCTTTTAGATTATCTATTTCAAAAATTACATCATCTTTAATTTTTTCTATACTTATATCAAAACTATCAATATTCTCTTTTACTATATGATCCCAATAGTATTTTTTTAATTTTTCCTCATCTTTTACATAATCTTCAACCAGATTTTTTAATTTTTCTGTAGCTTTTTCTGTAAAGAAAGAAATTCCTGACATTATATAATTTCCTGAACCTCCTATATCTACTCTTTTTACTTTACCATCTTCCAATATCAGTTGCCATTCATTATTATATGTATTTATTTTCTTTGAAAAATATTTTGAATCTTTTATATCTTCTTGAAAAATATTTTCCTTTAAAAAAATATCTCCATCTAAAAAGTATGTATCTTTTAAGTAATCCTTTACTAAATAAAATGAATAGATATTATTATACTCTTTATACTTAGAGTTATAAATAAGTTTTACTTCTTTATACTTTTTTTCTAAATATTCAAATTTTTCTTTCATATATCCAACTACAATAATTATCTCATTTATATTCTTTTCTATTAAATATTCAATACTTTTTTCAAGCATTGGTTTCCCAAATACTTCTACTAAAGGTTTTGGAATTTTTAAAGTTAAAGGATTTAATCTTGTGCCCATTCCTGCTGCTATTATAACTGCATTCATTTACCTATACTCCTCTTTTTTTATTTTAATTTACCATCATATTTAAAATTTCTTTTTTTAACTCTTCAAAATCAAAAGTGTTTATATCGATTTCGTCATAAGTGCCACTCTTATCTTTGCAAAAAATAACTTTAGTATAATCTGAATTAGGAGCCCAAACTAAATGGTCTACTCCATATTTTCCACCATTTGGAGGATATACAGCTATTATATTTTTATTAAAAGTACTTGCTATATGAACTATAGAAGTATCAGGACTTATAACAAAATCACTTTCTTTTATCAAAAGAGCAGTATCTAAAATATTAGTTATGCTTTTAGGAATGTAGACATTAGTATATTTTTTTTCTAAAGTTTCTAATTCTTTGAATTTATCTCCAAAATAGACTAGAATAATAGCTATATCTTTATCCTTTAAAAAAGTTATTATATTTTCTAAAGTGTCTATACTAAAACTTTTGTGTTTACTTGCACCATAAGGATTTAAAATTAATCTTTTGCTTTCCTTTATCTTGTTAAGAAATTCAGTATACTTTGAATTATCTTTTACATAAATATCATAAGAAAGATTAATTTCTTCACTTTTTAAACCTAATTTTAAAAGATAAGCTAAGTATCTTTTAGTGATATGTTCGCTCCATTTAAAATCCTTGTCACTTTCAACAGAAAGATCAAATAAACTCCAATTATTTCTATCTAGACCTAAGTTAAATCGAGCTCCACATAGATTTATCAACATCATTTGATTAACTCTTAGCATCTCAGAAAAATCAATTAATAAATCATAATTTTCTTCTCTAATTTTTAAGGCTAATTCCTTAATCTTTTTTCTATCTTTATGATATTCATAGATTTCATCAACATTAGGATTATCTTTAATAATATCTATTGCTGCTCCTCTTGCAATAAGCCCAATTTTTATGTCTGGGTAAACTTTTTTAATTTCACGAAACATCAAAGAATTTACTATCATATCTCCAATTTTTCCATCATATCTTAAAAAAAGTATAGATTTGATATTATTATCCTCTATGAAGTTATTTCCTTTAATTATATTAGTTTTTTCCTTTTTATCCCAAATAGCTTTACCTATTTTTAATCTTTTTTCTCTCATGTAATCTTGAAAAATTCTATTTATTTTTTTAAAAAAGTTTTTCATACTTTGTATTTTCCTCCATAATCAAAATTACTTCTTTAATATTATACCAAATAATCAGCTTATTTGCATTTTAAATTTTTAGAGCCAAAATAAAAAAGGCTTGTTACAAATTTTCAAAAAGTAAAAAATAGTTCGTTACTGAGTAAATAAAAAAATTTTCTTTGAGAGAATTTAATAAACTTTAGTTATATATAACGATTACTTGCCAGCCTATAATGTTTCTAGAGCTCCACAAAGGCTCTTTCAACATTATAGGACGTCACAGTAATCTTATTGAAAACTATTAATTATTTACTCAAAGAAAATTTCTAATAATAAATTATAATGTAACTCACTTATTTTTTTACTTTAGGATTAAAATTTAATTTTTGTAACAAGCCTTTTGGCTTTTAAAAATTAGGTACAAAATATATTTTTTAAATATTAAGAAATTAAGAACTAAATTGTGTATTATATAAATTTGCATAGATACCATTAACTTTCATAAGTTCATCATGATTACCTTGTTCAACGATATCTCCATCTTTCATAACTAGAATTAAATCTGCATTACGAATAGTTGAAAGTCTATGAGCAATAACAAAACTTGTTCTTCCTTTCATAAGTTGACTGATAACAGCTTGAATATCTTTTTCAGTCTTAGTATCTATACTTGATGTAGCTTCATCTAGTATCATAACTTTAGGATTAGGTAAAATTGTACGAGCTATCGTTAATAGCTGTTGTTCCCCTTGAGAAACCATACCATTTTCACTTGTTATTATAGTGTCATAACCTTGTGGCAACTTTCTAATAAAACTATCGCATTTTGCTAACTTAGCAGCTTCTATTATCTCTTCACGAGTGGCATCAGGTTTACCATAGGCAATATTTTCTGCAATAGTTCCCTTAAATAGCCAAGTATCTTGTAGAACCATACCAAAGTTCGCTCTTAATTCCTTTCTTGTAACCTTTGAAATATCAACACTATCAAATAAAATTCTACCACCATTTACATCATAGAATCTCATAAGTAAATTTATAAGAGTTGTTTTACCAGCTCCAGTAGGACCAACTATCGCAACCATTTGTTCAGCCTTCGCAGTAAAATTAACATTTTTCATCAAAAGTTTATCTTTGCTATAACCAAAAGAAACATTTTCAAAGATAATTTCCCCTCTAGTATTATCTAATAAATGAGTATCTTCAGATAGCTCTATTTCTTGAGGTAATTCTAAAATATCATAGACTCTTTCAACAGAAACTAAAGCATTCTGTAAGGAGTTTATAATATAGGCAGAAGTTGTAACTGGCTCAGAGATTTGTGTTATATATTGTAAAAATGCCTGAGCAAGCCCTAAAGTAAGATGACCATTTATTACAAGTACAGCAGACATAACTGCTGATGTAACAAAGGCTATTTGAGTTATAAACCTAATTGAAGGATATATTGAAAAAATTGTAAACTCCAGTGTTTTTCCCGCTATATATTGTTTTTCAATAGATTCATCTATGTTAGCTATAATATCTTCTTGTTTATTAAAAGATTGCACAACTAAATTTCCTGTTAAAGCCTCTTCTGTAAGTGAACTCAACTCAGAAAGAGATGTCATATCTTGAGAGAATATTCTCTGTGTTAACTTTGAAACATAGTATGTGACTACAATACTTATCAAAAGAATAGCTAAAACTATTAAAGTTAATTTTACATTTATAGTAAATAACATAATTATAACAAGAATCATTATTAAGAAAGAATAGACAAATCTTGTAAAACTTGAACCTATGACTTCTGCGACCTTTTCAATATCTGTTGTAAGTTTACTTAAGATATCTCCAACTTGGTTTGTATCAAAGAAATCCATAGATAGTTTTGTAAATTTCTCGCTTAATTTTACTCTAAGGGATTGGGCAACTTCTTCTCCTAATATAGCTGATATATATTCTTGTAAATAGCTCAAAGCAAAGATTGACACAGCTATTATTCCTAGTAAAGACACAGGTTTTATAAGAAAACTAAAGACAGCAGACCATTTATCAATAATAGTATTATCATTAAGTATTTTTACAATATCATCTATGGCAACAGCTGATGTCCAAGGGATTGCAACAACTAAAACAGTTGATATGATATTAGCAACAATAGAGATTAAAAATGGGACTTTTCTTTCACCTAAAAGTGATAAGAAGTTAGAGACTGCTTTTTTAAAATTCTTTATACTATCTTCATTTTGATTTTTCTTTTTAGACATTTTCAACCCCCTTATTCTAAAATTCCTTGTGATTTAGCAAGCTCAATATATTCTTGATTACTTTCTAGTAACTCTTGATGAGTTCCCATTCCTGTAATTTCACTATCCTTTAAAACGATTATCTTATCAGCATCAGCTATAGTATTTAGCCTTTGTGCTATAATAATAGTTATTTTATCTTTTAAGAAAGTTTTTAATTCCTTACGAAGTTTAGCATCTGTCGCATAGTCAAGAGCTGAGAAACTATCATCAAATAAGTAAATATTAGCTTCCTTGGATAAAGCCCTCGCAATAGACAATCTTTGTTTTTGTCCACCAGAAAAATTTGTTCCACCTTGAGCTACAAAAGAATCAAATTTATCAGATAAAGAATCAATAAAATCATAAGATTGAGCAACCTTTGCAACTTTAATCATTTCTTCATTGGTCATATCCTTATTAGTAAATCTAAAATTATCTTTTATTTTTCCACTAAAAAGATATGCTTTTTGTGGAGTATATGAAATTTGATTTCTCAGACAATTTAGAGGTAAATCTTGAGTATTAACTCCATTTATTAAGATTTTTCCACATTCTATGTCATTTAATCTAAGTAAAACCTTTGCTATTGTAGATTTACCAGAACCTGTTGCCCCAACTATAGCAAATCTTTCTCCTGCTTTTATAGAAAATGAAATATTTTTTAAAATTTGTTTTTCTGCTCCTTTATATCTAAAAGATACATTATCAAAAGTTAAAGATATAGGATTTTGTTTTAAGATATCTTCATAGTGAGAATTATCTTTTAATCCTTCCTTGTCCTTTATTTCACTTGTAACATTTAAAACTTCTTCGATTCTTTCTATTGAAACAACAGCCTTTGGCATTTGAACTAAAACCATAGAAGACATAATAAGAGCAGCTATCGTAGTTAATGAGTACTCAACAATAGCTGTTATAGATCCAATTTCTAAGGTATTATTTAAAACTTTCATAGCACCAAAGAAGATTATCAATGTTATAACCACAGACATAAGTGCAAAAGCCATAGGTGAAAGTAGAGCAAACTTCTTATTGATAATGATATAGTTATCTGTGTATTCTTGAGCTATATCATTGAACTTATCTCTTTCTTTTTTTGAGTTATCAAAGGCTCTAATGATTTTAGCTCCAATAAATCTTTCTCTTAAAACTAAAGTCATTCTATCTAATTTCTTTTGAATTTTTAAAATATATGGCAAAGATTTAAATAGAGTTAAAACTATTGCAAGAGCAAAAACTAAAATTGTAAATAAGGGAATTAAGGCCAAAGTAGGCGATAATTTTATTGTCATAAATATAGATATTACTGCCATTATTGGACTAGGTAATATCATTTGAAAGAATGCTACTATAAGTCTTTGAGCATTATTGTTGTCATTTCCCATACGAGTTACTAAAGAAGCAACTCCAAAATCATTAACTTGATCAATTGTTAAAGATTCAAGATTTCTTACTAATAATTTTCTATTTTTCTTTGTGAAGTTAGTGGCAAAGAGAGCTACAAAATGATTAGCTATAATTCCTGTTGCAGTTCCAACAATTAATATAATTACCATTTTTATACTTGTAGAATAGACAGTATCTATGTCTTTTTTCATTATACCTAAATTTATTATATTAGAAATTTGAAAAGGTATGGCTAAGGTTGCAAAAGTATTCAATGTAAGAAATATTGCACCTAAAGATAAAATTCCTATATTTTCTTTTATATAGGTTCTTAATATTTTCATAAAAACCTCCTTAAAACTATTAAAATAAAGGGAAAAAATAAGTTGCAAAAGTGGGTAGCAATTTATTAATTCCCTTGTGATTTAAAATCGAATACATCAAGTTTGTAGTGTATTATATCAGAATTTTTTTGAAAAATCAAGTTTTAAAAAATATGCTATAATAGCTATAAATATTGATATAAAGAGAGGTAAAAAATGGAAAAAGATAGTCTACTAAAAAAAATTCAAGATTTATCTACTTTGCATAAATACCAAGAAATAATAGATATGATAGAAGCACTTCCAACTAAAAAATTAAACAATGAACTAATAGGAAAATTAGCTAGATCATATATAATGATTCAAAATTATGAAAAAGCAGAAAAGTATTTTTTTAAAAGCACATAATTTAGAGCCAGAAGATGAGAATATTAAAGACTTTTTAATGAATATTTATATTAATCTATCGAAGCAAGTAAAATTTGGTGAAGATGATTTAGATAATCAAAAGAAAGCCTTAAATTATGGATTAAAAGCAAAAGATTATATGACAACAGCTGATAAAAAAATAGAATGTTATTCATATTTAGCTTTCTTATACAATAAATTTACAGAATATAATACAGCTGAAGACTTATTAAAAAAAGCTATTAGTCTAGGTAGAGATGACCTTTGGATACATTCTGAACTAGGATATTGTTTAGGAGAACTAAATAAACTAGAAGAATCATTGGAACACTATCTTAGAGCTATAGAAATTGAGCCAAGCAATACTTGGTTACTTTCTCAAATTGCTTGGACATATCGTTGTCTAGGAAGATATGAAGAGGCTATTGAAAGCTTAAAAAAAGCTTTAGAGATAATTAATGAAGATAAAATAAATGATAATACTGATGAAAAGATTTTCTTAAATTCACAAATAGATTGGATTTATGGAAGAATAGAAAATGATGAGAAACTAAAAAAAGAACTTGAGGAACTTAAAGAGATGGTAAATACCTTATATCATCCATCATAAATAAAAGTAGGGCTGTTACAAAACTGAAATTTCAATTTAAAAGTAAAAAATAAGTGAGTTACGAATGGAAATTTTAGATAAAAAATCA
>ERZ773099.1718-NODE-1718-length-15916-cov-14.258496_pt1 | contig 15916 bp, 8 predicted proteins | sample MGYA00511120_ERZ773099 | MGnify/ENA primary metagenome ERZ773099 (study PRJEB29015, sample SAMEA2738012) | human oral metagenome | biome: human oral; feature: human-associated habitat; material: dental | place: China | collected 2104 ...
AACCCGGGCCTCAAGGCTCCAAAGGCCTGCGTGCTGCCGCTACACCAGGGCGGAAGGCCGGGCCCGCCAGGGCCTGACGCCAGGACCAGTGTCTCACGTCCGCGCGGGGAAGCTTATCCGCGGTCGGCCTAACCGTGTCTCCCATGACGCACTGGCCTCCGTCGCGTCGCGCATTAGGGTGGCCTTGGCTCACCCCGGCCGGGCGCGCACCGGGCCTCGCGGGCGCCAGCCCCGGCTCACCCCACCGCCCCGCGGGGAGCGGTTGCGGGTGGACAGGGCCCTCATGGCGGCGAAGCACTCACCCTGCCGCCCCGCGGGGAGCGGACCCCGGGGACAGGTACGGGACGACGGCCGTCAGGTCCTCCACCACGGTGATACCGGGGTCGGCGGGGAACACCTTGGCCCCGCCGACCTGGATGACGCGGAGGTCGTTGGAGCGGGCCGAGGCCACGCCGGCGGCCGAGTCCTCCACCACCACGCACTCCCGGGGGTCCAGCCCCAGCCGCTGGACGGCGGCGGCGTAGGGCGCCGGGCTGGGCTTGCCGGAGGCCACGTCGTCCCCGGTGACCAGCGCGGCGAACACGTCACCCAGGGCGTGGGCCACCGCCTCGACTATGCCGCGCGGCGACTGGGTGACGATCACCTGGACGAGCCCGGCGCCGGCCGCGGCCGAGGTGGCCTCCCGGGCCCCGGGCAGCAGGGGCGGGTCGGCCCTGACCGCGGCCCCGACGTCGGCGGCCATGGCGGCGAAGACCTGCGCGGTGGCCGGGTCCTCAGGGCCGGACGTGGCGCCGGTGGCGGCAATGAGCTCGTGGACACGTCGGATCGAGACCCCCCTGATGGCGGCCACCGCCTCCGGCGTGGGCCTGCCGCCCAGGGCCCGGCAGCAGCTCCGGAAGGCCTCGTCCCAGAGGGGCTGGGAGTCTATGAGCGTACCGTCCAGGTCCCACAGGACGGCCTGGAGACGGTCCGCGGTCACGGCTCAGCCCTCTTCCAGGACCAAGTCGATCAGTGCGGCCACTGAGGGGACCACCCGCTCGCAGGCCGCGACGACCTGGGGAGGGGACCAGGGCAGGGCGATACCGTGGTCGGCCACCGCGTGCATGCTCAGGTCGTTCCAGGAGTCCCCGACGCTCCAGGTCTCCACCTCCTGGCCCGCCAGGGGACCGGCCAGGAGGTCGGTCAGGCCCTGGCCCTTGGAGCAGCCAGCGGGCACGACGTCGAGGAAGTCCTGGTTGCGGTACAGCTCGATGCCCGAACCACAGCACTCCGTAATGACCTGCGCCACGCGGTCGTTCTCGGCGTCGTCCGGCACACGCACCGGCACCCCGATAAACCGGTGGTCGGCCACCTCCGTGAGGGCCAGGGGGGAGAACACGCGCAGGATGGAGGAGACGTCCCCCAGGGTGTTGAGCAGGACGTAGTCGGTCTCCAGGGTGGTGGCGAACACCGTGATCCCGGAAATATCAGTGAGATGTGACACAATCTCCTGGACGACCCCGTCAGGCAGGTAGCGGGCGGACAGGAGCCGGTAGTCGCCGTCGGTCAGGACGGCGCCGGTAAAGGCCACGGCGTAGTCGAAGCTGACACCGCAGGGTCCCAGGGCGTCCCTGGTGGCGAAGACGGACTTGCCGGTGTCCACCACCAGGAGGTGGCCTGCACGACGCCAGCGCTCCATGGCGGCCAGGTCCTCGGGGCTGACCTGCCGGTTGAACAGGATGGTGCCGTCCAGGTCGGTGGCTATGAGCTTGCGCACGGGTACGTTCTCCTACGGTGCGGGTAAGGGGCCCGGGCGGCCAACCGGCAACCCAGAGTTGACCTATATCACATAGTAGCCTCTCGCACGCCGGGGTGCCACCGCCTCAGGGCCACGGACTCCTAGGGCCTCGCGTGCCCCCTTGCGCGCCGGGGTGCCAGTGGCCGGCTACGCACCTGTTTGCGGCGACAAGACGTGTCCTCTTGAGCACCGGGGGTGCCATCAGCCTCCCCCTCGCCGTCACCACCGGACTCGCGTGCTCCCTTGCGCGCCGGGGTACCAGTGGCCGCCGTGTCGCGCCGTCCCCACCACCGGCTCCACACCGGCCGGTCCTGCTCAGCGCGTAGGCGGGGCGGTCGGCTGGCCCCCGAGCCCCTCCAGGGCCTGGGCCACCGAGGCGGCCACGTCGGTAGCGCCCTGGCGCACCTGCCGGGGGGCGTGGGCCATGGCGAAGGAGCGGTCACAGGTCTCGAAGAGGGGCAGGTCGTTCCAGGAGTCCCCCAGGGCGATCGTCTCACTGACCGGGGTCCCCCGCCCGGACAGGTGCTCGATCAGGCGGCGCAGCCCGACCCCCTTGGACTCCCCGGGCGCGACGACGTCAATGAAGTTGGTGGAGCGGGGGGCGGCGAGCCCCAGCTCGGCCTCAATGCGGGCGGCCAGGGCGTCGGCGAGGACCGGGTCGGGCACGTAGACGGGCAGGGCCACCACCGACGCCTCCAGGGCCACCGCCAGGGTGGCGGCGCTGAAGTGGTCGGCGTAGACGCGCGGGTCGTCCCCGAAGCCCGTGGGGTCGTGGAGCACCAGGTCCCTGTCCAGGGTCGAGGCGAACAGGGCCGTGTCACCGCGCCCCATGACCAGCTCAGCCACGGCCGCCACCTGCCCGGGCTCCAGGGCGCGGGTGCGCAGGACCCGCCCGGCGCCGTCGAGCACCGTGGTCCCCGAGGCGCAGACGACGTAGTCGTAGCCCAGGGTGACACCGGTTGAAGCCGCGACGGCGTCGACGGCGCGGCGCACCAGGCCCACCGAGCGCCCCGTGGCCAGGGCCAGCAGGTCCCCGCCCGCGCGCCAGGCGGCCAGGGCACGGGCGTCGTCCCGGTCGGCCCCGTGGCGGAAGACGAGGGTGCCGTCCAGGTCGGTGGCAAGCAGGCGGGGCATGGCTCTCCTCCGTGGTCGTAGCGCGGGGCTCAGGAGCGGGGCACGTTGCGCTCCAGCTCCGCCAGCCACGCCGTGGCCGCGGCGTCGGAGGGCATGCGCCAGTCCCCGCGCGGGGACAGGGAGCCGCCGGCCACCACCTTGGGCCCGTTGGGCAGGGTGGAGCGCTTGAACTGGTTGGCGAAGAAGCGGCGGTGGAACAGCTCCAGCCAGCGGCGGATCTCCGGCAGCTGGTAGGCGACCTTCTCGGCCTCGGGCAGGCCCGGGGGCCAGTCGCCCGCACCCGCGTCCGACCAGGCCCTCTCGGCCAGGAAGGCGATGCGGCTGGGGCGGCTCCCGCGGCGCAGCACGTGCCACAGGGTGAAGTCCTGCAGGGCGTAGGGGCCGATCCTGGCCTGCGTGGACTGGATGACGCCGTCGGCCCCCGCGGGGACGAGCTCAGGGCTGATCTCGGTGTCCAGGATGGCCAGCAGGGTGCGCCCGACGGCGTCGTCGAACAGCTCCTCGGCCACCACCCAGCGGATGAGGTGCTGGATGAGGGTCTTGGGGACGCCCGCGTTGACGCCGTAGTGGGCCATCTGGTCGCCCACGCCGAAGGTGCACCACCCCAGGGCCAGCTCGGACAGGTCCCCCGTGCCCAGCACGATGCCGCCGCGGTGGCCCGCGATGCGGAAGAGGAAGTCGGTGCGCAGGCCGGCCTGGACGTTCTCGAAGGTGACGTCGTAGAGGTCGCGCTCACTCATCCCCTCGGGCAGGGAGCCGGTGGCGGCGAAGGCCCCGTAGGGGTGGCCCATCTCGGCCAGCATCCGGGTGGCCGTGGGGCGGATGTCCAGCTCCTCGAAGCCGCAGCCCAGGCCGCGGGCCAGGTCCTCGGCGTTACGGCGCGTGCCGGGGCTGGTGGCGAACCCGGGCATGGTGATCGCCTGGATGTCGGAGCGGGGGCGGCCCAGGCGGTCCATGGCGCGGGCGGCCACAATGAGGGCGTGGGTGGAGTCCAGCCCGCCGCTGACCCCGATGACCACCTTGGGGTCGCCGATGGCGCCCAGGCGCTGGACCAGGGCGGCCACCTGGATGTTGTAGGCCTCGTAGCAGTCCTGGGCCAGGCGGGCCGGGTCGTCGGGGACGAAGGGGAAGCGGTCCACGCGCCTGCGCAGGCCGATGTCCGTGCGCGGGACGGTGAGGCCGTCACGGGGGATGACGACGCGGTTGAAGCCGCCGGGGTCGGTGAAGGTGGTGGGGGCCACGGCGCCCGGGCCCTGGCGGCCGGACAGGGCGAAGGTGGCGGCGTTGTCGGTGAAGGTGCCCTGGCGCAGGCGCTCGGCGCGCAGGCCCTCGACGTCCACGTCCACCACGGTGGCTCGCGGCCCGTCGGGGAAGCGCTCGGTGGCCCCCAGCAGGACGCCGTTCTCGTAGACGAAGGTCTGGCCGTCCCAGGCCAGGTCCGTGGAGGACTCCCCCTGACCGGCGGCGGCGTAGACGTAGGCGGCCAGGCCGCGGGCCGAGGAGGAGCGGGCCAGCAGCTCACGGTCCTCGGCCCGCCCGACGGTAATGGGCGAGCCGGAGATGTTGACCAGGACGCTCACCCCGGCCAGGGCGGCCAGGGCCGAGGGGGGCACCGGGACCCACATGTCCTCGCAGACCTCCACGTGGAAGGTCAGGCCCGGCACGTCCTCGACCTCGAACAGGAGGTTAGGGCCGAAGGGGGCCCGGGCCGCGCCCGCGGGGAAGACGGCGTCGGGGTCGCCCACGCCGGGCAACTCGATCACCGCCGCCCCGCCGGCAATGGTGTCGCCGGGGGCGAAGTGCCGCCTCTCGTAGAACTCGCGGTAGGTGGGCAGGTAGGACTTGGGGGCGACGCCGCGCACCACCCCGCCCTGGATGACGAGCGCGCAGTTGTAGAGGCGGTCCTCCAGACGCAGGGGGGCGCCCACGACGAGGGCGGGCAGGAGACTGGCGCTGGCGGCGCGGACGGTCTCGACGGCGGCCAGCACCTGGTCCAGCAGGACGTCGGAGAGCAGGAGGTCGTCAATGGCGTAGCCGGTCAGGCACAGCTCGGGGAAGGCGGCCAGGCAGACGCCGTCGTCGGACAGGGCCCGGGCCTGGGCGAGGACGGCGGCGGCGTTGGCGGCCGGGTCGGCCGGGACCACCGGGAGGGTGACTGCAGCCACACGCGCAAAGCCCTGGGCGTAGGCCGAGCGGAACTCCCTGCGGGGGCCGGCGTCGGGCGCCTCGGGAGCCGAGGGCGTGGAGGCCGGGCTGTCGGGGGTCATGGCGGCGGGGTCCGCCGTCCCGGGCGCGTCGGAGGCCGCTGGCCCGCTCGTAGCGGGAGCGGCCTGTGCCGTAGGCGACGGCGTCGGAGCAGGCGTGGCACCGGGGCGGGACGGGGCGGGCGAGGTGGCGCCGAGCGGGGCGACCTCAGGCGCCGCCGGGGCTGCGTGGGAGGTGGGGCGCGTCATCGCGGCGGGGCCATTACGGTGGGCGGTGTCCGGTGCCATAGCCCCATCCTCCCACGGCCCACCACGCCCGTGCCCACGCCGCTCCCCCGCGCCACGGTCCCCTCCTAGCAGGACACACCCGCGCCCGTACCCGCCCAACGCCGTCCCACGACTTCGGCTCGGAGGCCACCTTCGTGCCTGTACGCCCGCACGCGCAGCGCGTCACCACGCAGGCCACCCATGCACGCCCGCGTCACCTGCGACGGGCGCCCTCCCGCGCACGCGCACGCCTCCAGCCACGCCGCCCGGCACTGGCCAACCCCTGCACGCCCACGGCCGTGTCCGGCGCCATAGGCACTACTGACCGTATCCTTGGGCCGTCCCCGCACACCTCCGGCCACACCGCCTACTGCACGCTGGCGCCACTCCCCTGCACGCCCGCGTCACCGGCCACCCACGCATGCCCGCGCCGTCTGCGGTCCCCTGGCGACCAGCCGCACCAGGACCGCGTACCTCCGCCCCTGTGCCGCCCCGCGCCATGAGGTCTATTCAGGGTCCGGGCGGGGCTGGCACCCGGTTTTGGCGCAATCTGAGGATCAGAACCGACCCCACCCCGCACCGGTCTCTGTACACCTAATGTCCACGCAGGTCAGGAGCTCAAGCCTCGACAGGGCCAAGGGTGCCCCTCGTTCTGATCCTCAGATTGCGACACGGGGAGGAGCTGGAGCAGCATATGATCGATAAATTATTCAGATAATCATATTATCTATTGGCATTCTGGGGCGACGGGCGCCCTGACCAATGTCTCAGCCCCGGCTGTGTCATGAGCAGCGCCTACTTTGTGTCTGCGCGGCTCGAACCGGTTAGGCCAACGGGGCGGGCCACGCCCTCCAGGTCCAGAATCGTCCCATGACCACCTCCACCGACCCCGCTGACCGGCCAGCCACCGGCGCGTCCCCGGCCACACCGGCCGCCTCAGCCACCTCGGCCGCCTCGGCCGCCCGCACCGTCCTGGCGCCCCCGGCCACCCCGGCTGCCCCGACCGGCCCGGCGTCCTCGGGCCGCCCAGGCACCAGCCAGCAGCCCCCGGCAGGTCCGCCGCCCGCCCGGCCTCCCCACGGCCCCGCCCGGCCTCCCCGCTCCGCCGCCGGGAGTCCTGCGGCCTTCGCGCCCACAGGGCCCTCGGCCCCGGTCCCCCCGGGCACCCGCACCGTCCTGGCGCACCGCGGCGCCAGCGCCCTGGCCCCGGAGAACACGCTGGCCGCCTACCGCCTGGCCGCCGACCACGGAGCACGCTGGGTGGAGCTGGACGTGGACGTCATTAGCGACGGCACCATTATCGTCATCCACGACTCCCGGCTGGACCGCACGACCAACCGCACGGGCCCGTACTACGGCCTCACGGCGGCCGACCTCCCCACCATTGACGCCGGGTCGTGGTTCCACGCTCCGGCGGCGTCCACCGTCACCGGGCGGACAGCCGAGGGCCAGGCCCCGCCCGCCCCGGTGCCGCCCCGGGTCCCGAACTCACCCACCCCGGTACCGCTCACCCCGGTACCAGCCTCCCCCAGCCCCTTCGCGGGCGAGCCCCTGCCCACGCTCGCCCAGGCCCTGGAGCTCCTGGGGGCACGGGGGGTGGGCGTCAATGTCGAGCTCAAGTCCTGCCAGGCCGGGGCGACGGCCTGCCGGTGGCTGGTCGACGGCGTCGCGGAGCTCCTGGACGCGCACGCCCGGGCCTTCCCCGGCTGCGAGGTCCTGGTCTCCTCCTTCAACCCCGTCCTCCTGGACCGCATGGGTGCCCGGCGCCCGCTCACGCGCCGGGCCCTGCTGGTCGAGCGGGGGCTGCTCCTGGACGACTGGCGCTCCTACGCGGAGATGCTCGGCGTGGAGGCCGTCAACCCGGCCGACGCGGGTCTGGAGCGCGGGAGGGTGGAGGAGATCCGCTCCCTGGGGTACGGGGTCAACGTGTGGACCGTGAACTCGCGTCGGCGCGCGGAGGAACTGTTTGAATGGGGAGTCACCGGAGTATTTACCGACCGTGTCCACGAACTGGGGGACCTGGCGCTGGGAGCCTGCTGAGGCTGAGCAGGTATGGCAAGCGCCCCGTGGCCGGGGTGGTGGGAGCCGGGCACGGGGCGCGGTGCGCCAGAAGGGACTCGAACCCCCAACCTTCTGATCCGTAGTCAGATGCTCTATCCATTGAGCTACTGGCGCGGTGTCGTTTCCGACAGGCAGTTACTTTAGTGTCCCGCCCCGGATGCGACAAATCCGGAGAACGTGAATCTCAGCACAATGGGCTCGTGCTGGTCAAGGCGCTGAGCGCGGGCCGCCGGTCGGCCCGGGCGCCGCCCCGCCTGGGACCCCGGACCCGCGAAAGGGTCCCAGGCCCCAGGCGGGGCGGGCGGCCTCAGGCGCAGTGGCCTCAGGCGCGGCGGCGGCTACGCACCAGGAGCACCCCACCGGCGACCAGCGCGATCGCGAGGACGCCGATCCCCAGTGAGACACCCGTCAGCGGCAGGCCGCCGCCTCCGCTACCACCTGCGGCACCCGGGCTGGCAGCCCCACCGGCGCCACCGTCCCCGCCGTCGCCCGGCCCGTCGGTGGGGTCAGCCGGGGCGTGGGTGGGCGGCGGGGTCTCGCCCGGGGTCAGGGTGCCCGCCACCCGCAGCTCGGCCACGGACAGGGCAGTGGCACCGTCCTGCTCGTTGACCAGGTCGAACCGCACGTACCGGGCCCGGGTCACCTGGTCCAGGGTCAGAATCGTCGGGTCGAGGTTGGTCGTGGTGGTGCCGTCCTCCTTCTTGTCCACGTTGATACCGGTGGCGCTGCCCACCTGGGTCCAGCTCTGGCCGTCCTCGGAGACGAAGGCGGTCAGCGAGGTCGCCTGGGTCTGCGCAGAGGACTGGTCCGGCGTGTACTGGAGCTTGCTGACGTCGTGCAGGGCCCCCAGGTCCACCGTGTAGGACGAGGTCGTGGAGCTCACCGCGGCGGAGGTGAACACGTCGTCGTCACTGGCGGCCGCCTGGGTCCCCTCGGGGGTGGTCACGGTGAGCTGGCCCTGGGGCAGGTAGCCGTCGGTCTTCCAGTCGATCGACACCGTCTGGGAGGTCCAGGTCGCCCAGTCGTCAAGCTGGTTGCCGTCCTCGCCCACGGGCAGGACGAAGAGCTTGAGCTGGTAGGAGCCGGTGGGGGCCTGGGCCTTCTTCAAGGAGCTGTTGACGTAGGAGCCGTCCCAGGCGATGTAGGTCAGGTCACCACGGCCGACGTCCTCGGTCTTGACGGTCGAGATCTGCGGCACGGTGGCGCCGTTCCCGTTGCCGCCCGCGCCACTGAGCAGGTCCGCCATGGTGTAGCCCAGTGGCTCGCCCAGGGTACCGTCGGCCTTGACCGGGGTGACCTCCAGGACCGCCTTGTAGACGGGGATGTCCACCTTGTAGACCACGAAGGCGGGATCCTCGTACATGCCCTCGTCGTCGATCGCGGAGTTGCCGAAGACGTAGGAGGCGTCCACCGCCTGGGCCGTCCGGTTGGACACGTAGGGGCTCATGCCCGAGCTGCCGCCGAGCACGTCGGCGGAGCCGAGGTTGCCGCCCACGCCCTGGAAGGGGATGCGCGCGACCTTGCCGTCGGCCTGGGTCAGGGTGATCCAGCCGCCGTAGAAGTCCCCGTCGGTAATGCCCTCGGGGGCCGTGACGGTGACGTCGATACTGGCCGTGCCGCCCGCGGGGACGGTCACCTTGCTGCCGTCGGTGGAGACCGTGGCGGGGCTGGTGGTGCCCCGCGTCGGCGTGGCGGAGGGGCCGGTCACGGTCACGGCGTCCACGTGGGACAGGTCGTAGGCCACCTGGTCGCTGCCGTGGTTGTGCAGGGTGAGCGTGGTGGTCACCGGCCCGTCCGCGGACTGGCCCAGGTTCATGACCGAGGGGGTGGTCTCCATGGTGGCCTGGATGGCCCTGTCGATATTGAGCCGGCCGGCGCCCTGGCGGGCCAGGGGCTCCAGGAGGCTGTTGTCGCCACCGGCCTGGGACCACACCAGCGGCGTGGCGGTGGAGTGGAGGCGCCAGGCCACGGCGGTGGTGGCCTCGGCGCTGCCGATCGCCTTGATCTCCGGGTGGGCCTGAAGCAGCAGGGCGACGGCGCCCGCGGTGTGCGGGGAGGCCATGGAGGTGCCGTCAAGGGTCTTGTAGGGGCCGCCGTGGTCCAGCGGCCAGGTGGACCAGATGCGCCCGCCGGGGGCGACGACGTCGGGCTTCATGGCCAGCTGGTCGTTCAGGCCCCAGGAGGAGAAGTCCGAGATCCGGCCGGCGGTGGCCAGGGGGAAGTCGGTGGAGTCCTGGGAGAAGGTCAGCGTGGAGTCGGCCGCCAGGGCAGCGCGGATGGCCTCGCCGTCGGCCTTGGTGATAGTGGCCACGGGGATGGTGATCTTTGTGTCACCGGCCACGTTGGCGTTGACCGTGCCGTCGGTGTTGTTCTCCAGGAGCACCACCGAGGCGCCGGCGTCCTGGGCGTTGCGGACCTTGGTGTGGAAGTTGCAGTCACCCCGGCGGACGATCACGGCCTTGCCCGTGAAGGTGCCCGAGGCCACGGGCTGGCACATCAGGGCCTCGGCGGAGTCCACCGCGCCGGCGGCCACCAGCGGGTAGGAGGTATTGTCGTCGCGCACCACCGGGGAGGTGGTACCGGAGGACGGGGAGTAGGCGAAGTGCTGGCCCGCGTTGGTGGAGACCGTCAGGTAGTAGTTGTGCTCGGTGACGTTGTCAATGGAGCCGACCGCGATGACGTTCCTGGCGGAGGCGGGCGCACCCATGGACCAGCGGCCCGCGGTGCCGGCGTTGCCCTGGGAGACGACGGTGATGACGCCCTTGGCGGCCAGCGCGTCGGCGGACACGGCGGTCGGGTAGCTGGTGAAGACCATGAAGTCCGCGCCAATGGACATATTGACCACGTCCATGCCGTCGCTGGCGGCGCGCGCCATGGCGGCGGCCAGGACCTCCGAGCTGGTGGAGCCCGAGCAGCCGAAGACACGGTAGGCGGAGATGGTCGCGTCGGGGGCGACGCCGACGATCTGGCCCGCGGCCGGGTCGCCCTTGGCGGCGGCGATGCCGGCCACGTGCGTGCCGTGGCCGTTGCAGTCGTCGGGGTAGTCGTCCGGATGGGTGGCGAAGCGCTGGTCGGCGGGCAGGCTGCGGTCACCGAAGGCGTTGCCCACGAAGTCGTAGCCGCCGGTCACCTTGGCGTTGGGGAAGCTGGTGGAGCCGTCGCCACCGGGCGCCTCGGCGCCGGGGGTGCCGCTGCCGCCGAACTCGACGTGGTCGTAGTCCACACCGGTGTCGATAATGCCGATCTTGACGTCCTTGCCGGTGAAGCCCAGCTGGGACTGGGCGACGTCCGCGCCGGTCAGGGACTTGGCGTGGAGCATCTGGGGGGAGGTGACCCCCTCGTCACGCTCGGCCTGGGTCAGGGCCGAGTCCGCGTCGGTGTCCTGGGGCGCGGGGACCACGGCGACCGGTGAGACCGACACCACCTGGTCCAGGGCTGCCAGCTCCTCCACCTTGGAGTCCTCGACGCTCACGGCCACGCCGTTCCACAGCTCGCCGTACCTGGTGGTGACCGAGGCGTCGATGTCGGCGTCGTCCATGGCCTTGACCAGGGCGTCCTGCTCGGCGGAGATGGTGGCGGAGCTGCCGCCCGCCGCCTGGGAGGGCGAGGCGAGCTCGACGAACCAGCGGTCGGGGACGTTCTCGGCGGTGGACCCGTCAGGCAGGGTCAGGGTCCAGGTGATCTTGCTGGAGGGATCCGGGGCCTGCTGCGGGGTGGCGGCCACGGTAGGGGCCGCGAGGGCTCCTAGGGTCAGTACCGCTACGCTCAGTGCGAGCGCGCGGCGTGTTCTTGGGCGGCTGATACTCACGTGGTACTTCTTCCTCAAGGGGGCGGTCCGCGCCGCTGGGAACGACGCAGACCCGGAACAGTGGACGGAACGCCCATCCCAGAGCCTAACCAGACCCTTGCAGGAACGCTGCGGTGTTCTTATGGTAGACACCATATATGTGATTTATCGCATAATTCTGGTGAGTACATCCAGGTCAGCACAGGTGCACTCCGGGCACAGTGATGTGAGACAGCCGCAGCGGTACGCACGGGCTAACCGGGCCCGTTAGCAACGGCGCCAAGTGCGGGTGCCGTACCCGCTCACGTGCGTTCCACGCACGCCCCCGTGGTGGGGGTTTTCGTTGGGACCGCGCGGACTGGCGGAGATGGGGAGATTCGAACTCCCGAGGGGCTTACCACCCCAACCTTCTTAGCAGGAAGGCGCACTAGGCCACTATGCGACATCTCCTCACCCGCACACCGGGCGCTGGCGGGCAGGGGCAGCCTACCGTCCGCGGACGGTAAAGGCAAGCCGCGGAGAGGAAGGGATTCGAACCCCCGGTACGTCAGACGTACAGCGGTTTTCAAGACCGCCACATTCGGCCACTCTGTCACCTCTCCATACCTGGGCGGAGCCCGTCAGGGCCTACCGGCAGGCGGCCCCCACCCTACACGACGCCGGACCGGCTCGCGCCCCCAGGCCCTCAGCGGAACAGGCCGCGGCGTCGGGCCCGCTGGGCGGTGACGGGGATCGGCGAGACCGGGTCGTCCAGGCGCCCCTCGGCAATGGCCTGCCCGGCGGCCGGCCACACCGGCAGGCGGGGGACGAGGGTGGCCTGGAGGGCGTGGTAGACGTCCGGGTGACCGGCCCAGGTCCGGGTGGAGGGGCGGTTGGCCTGGTCGAGCTCGTGGGTCCACACGCCCGGGGCGCTTATGAGGTACTCCTCGGCGTAGTCGACCCAGGAGCGGTAGCAGTGCTCGTAGTGCTCCACCTCGATCTCGCCGTGCCCGTCGTCCAGGAGGGCCCGGCGCAGGGCGGCGGCGGCGCAGACACCCTCGCAGACCACCCAGTGCATGCGCTCGTGGACGACCGGGGTGCCCTCGAAGTCCGTGGTGTAGACGAAGCCGGGGCCGCCGTCGACCCGCCAGGCGTCGGTACGGGCCCGCTCGAAGAGCTCCTCGGCGGCGGGCAGCATCCAGTCCGGGGCGCTCATGCCGCGCCCGATGAGACCGGCACGGGCCTGGACGGTCAGGCGCGCCCACTCCAGGCCGTGGCCGGGGGTGGCGCCGTAGGGGCGGAACGGGTGGGCGGGGGCGTCCTCGTTGTAGTCCAGGCGGGGCCGCCAGGCGGGGGTGTAGTGCTCGGGCAGGCGCCAGTCGTGGGCCCGGGCCTGACGGTTGACGGCGAAGTCGACCATGCGCAGGGCGCGCCTCAGCCACAGGGTGTCCCCGGTGACGTCGGCCACGGCCAGGTAGGCCTCCACGGTGTGCATGGCGGCGTTGATACCGCGGTAGTCCTCGGGGTCGGTGAAGTCGGCCGCGTAGGACTCCACGGGCATGCCGTGGGCCTCGTCCCACCAGTACCGGTTGACGACCTCAATGACGTCACCCAGCAGCTCGGTGGCCCCGGGGCGGTCCGCGGCGGCGGCGGTGGCGGCGGCCAGCATGACGAAGGCGTGCTGGTAGCACTCCTTGCGGGCCAGAGGATCCACCGGGGTGGCGCGCCCGGAGGCGTCCACCTGGTGGCCCACGGCGGAGTACCAGCCCCCGTGGTCGGTGTCCCGCATGGCCGTACGCAGGGCGCGCACACCGTGGTCGGCGTAACGGCGGCAGCCGGGGATCCCCAGGAGGGCACCCAGGGAGAAGGCGAAGGTCATGCGCCCGGTGATCCACAGCTCCACCGGGTGGTCACGGTCCACCACCCCGTCCTGGCCGATCCAGCCGAAGCCTGAGGGCACCCGCGCCGCCCGCGCGTAGGCCAGGAGCGCATGCGTCTCGGCCGCCAGCCAACGGGTGTGCTCGGGGGCACCGAACCATCCCAGTCCCATGGAGTCCTCCTCGACCAGTGTGCCAGCCCGGCCCGTTGGTGTAGCCGGGATCACGAGTCAGCCTACCTCTTGCGAAGGCCCCTGACCAGGGGTGTACACCGGCCGCTAGTGGGGGGACGGCCAGGCCTCCTCGGCCTGTCTCAGGGCCTCCTTGGAGCTCGTCTCGCCGGTGGTCCACCGGGTCATGGCCGACCACAGGGCCTCCTCGCCGACCCCGGGAGGCATGGTGTCGGAGGCGTCCAGGCGGATGACCGACTCACGGGACTGCAGGATCTGGGAGGCCCTGCGTGCCACGTCCGACTTCACCGAGGAGACGTCCACGTTCTTGTTGGCGGTGGCCATCCCCCCCAGGGCCACGCGCTCCTGGGCCCAGGAGGTGGTGGTGAGGTAGTCCATGAGCATCTCCTTGACCTTGGGGTCGGCGGGGGAGCCGACAAAGGACACCAGGGAGTCCGAGCCCACGATCGTGGCCCCGGAGTGCTCGTCGTCGGGCAGGAGGAAGGCGGAGACCTGGTTGTTCGTGTCCACCAGGGCCGGGGCGCTGGCCGACGGCGTCGCCCCCCTGGTAGCCGACCCCGTCGAGGTGGCGGTCGCGGTCACCACGGTGCCGTTGCGCCCCTCGACGTCGGTCACCACAGTCCCCTCCGGGAGGTAGTTCTCCAGGGAGGAGGATCCCAGCATCATGAGGCACCTGCCGTCCACCAGGTCCTTGAGGGCCTTGTCCACCGTGGTGACCCGGGTGGCCTGGCGCCCGCCGGCCACCCGGCCGTCAGCCAGGACCAGGTCCTCGACCAGGTCCAGGGCGGCCACGGCGTCGGCGTTGTCCAGGGGCACCTCGTGGGTGGCCCAGGCGTCGTAGGCTCCCGTGCCCCGGGTCATGAGCAGAGCGGACTCCAGCCAGTCGGTGGCGGGCCAGCCGGTGGCCTTGCCGTCGGCGATCCCCAGGCACCAGGGGGCCACCCCGCTGCCCCGGGCACCCTGCGTCCCGTCCTGGGGCGCCTCGGTACCGGGCGCGGGCTGGGACGAGGCGCTGGGCGTGGCACCGGGCGAGGCGCTGGCCGTGGCACCGGCGGCGGAGTAGTCGGTGGCGATCCTCTGGGTCAGGGCGACCAGCTCCTTCCAGGTATTCGGCACCTTGTAGCCGGCCCTGCTGAAGGCCGCGGGGGAGAACCACACGAAGGACTTCACCGAGGCCATGATCGGGGCCGCGTAGTTGACGCCCCCCTGGCTGCCCGCCTGCACCCAGGAACGGTCCCAGCCGAGCTCGATATTGGCGTTGACGGAGTCGGGCAGGGCCTCCAGCGCCCCGGAGGCGGCCAGCGACCTCACCAGGCCGGTCTGGGGCACAATGGCCAGGTCCGGCCTGGAGCCCGTCATGAGATCCGCCTCCAGGGAGGGCGAGGAGGAGTGGACCACGTCGATCCCGGTGCAGGCCTCGAAGTTGGCCAGGGACGCCTCCAGGCGCGCGGCATCGTCCCCCTGCAGGGAGGAGGCGATGGTCACGGCGGGCACGCCGCCGGAGGCGGAGGTCGTGGAGGCCGCCGTGTAGGTCTTGAAGTCCGCACAGGCGTCGGATTCGGGCGAGCCGGGGGAGCAGGCGCTCACCCCCAGGCCGACCAGGGCCAGGACCAGGGCGGAGACGACGGCCCGGACAGACCGGGCAGGGGTGTGCGTGCTCATCACTGCTTCCTCACTCGCTCGACGACGGCGTCCAGGACGGCCGCGGCACCGTCGCGCCACACGGGCTCGGTGGTGACGTCGGCCAGGTCACGGACCCACTGGGGGGCACTTCCCATGGCGACCCCCACCCCGGCCCAGACCAGCATCTCTGTGTCGTTGCTACCGTCCCCCACCGCGATCGCCCGCTGCGGGCCGGTACCCAGGCGCACGGCGAGGTCGTCCAGGGCCGAGGCCTTGGTGACCCCCGGCGGCGCCACGTCCAGCCAGGCGGTCCACCCGATGGCGTACTCCACGGAGTGCAGCCCGCACTCCCGCACCAGGGCGGTGAAACGGTCCAGGGGCATGCCCGGGGCGCGCAGCACCACGCGGGTGACCTCCTGGGAGCGCAGCTCCTCCACGGGCACGACCCGGTAGTCCTCAATGAGCTCCCCGGGAGGGAAGGGGGAGGAGACGCAGAAGGCGCCGTCCGCCCTCTCCACGGCGACGATCCCGTCGGGCACGGCGCCGAGGAGGGCGTCAATGGCGTGGGCGGGGTCAAAGGTACGCACCGTGACGACCTCGTAGCCGCGCGGCGCCTCCGGGTCCAGGCGCAGGGTCAGCGCCCCGTTGGCGCACACCATCCACCCCGTGGTCAGCCCCACGTGGCGGGCCACCGGCAGGGCCGCCTCCACGCTGCGCCCGGTGGCGATCACGATCTGGGTGCCGTAGGAGCGCAGCCGGGCCACCGAGGCCATGACCCGCTCCGAGACCCGTCCGTCCATGGACAGGATGGTGCCGTCCACGTCCAGGGCCACCAGCAGGCCCTCGTCAGGGGCCAGGGGGTCCGCGCAGGACGGCGGGGCCGGGGCAGTGGCGCGGGACGCCAGGACGGCCTCGAGGTCGGCCATCCGGTCCTGGACGACGGCGTGGTAGGCCTCGTGACCCAGCGGGCGCAGGGGGGAGGGTCGCGCCGGGCTCCCGCCCTCCGGCCGGCTGCC
>ERZ773099.1721-NODE-1721-length-15899-cov-194.948687_pt1 | contig 15899 bp, 10 predicted proteins | sample MGYA00511120_ERZ773099 | MGnify/ENA primary metagenome ERZ773099 (study PRJEB29015, sample SAMEA2738012) | human oral metagenome | biome: human oral; feature: human-associated habitat; material: dental | place: China | collected 2104 ...
GATCGTGACCCGGAGGCGTTCATCCGCGGCAGTGCCTTCAGCAGTGACCGGGTTGTTTTCTAAGTCTGGGCTAGTGGTGGGGGTTTGGGCTTGGGTCAGCTGGGTGTCCAGATCGTCGAACAGCTGCCTGAACATCTCGCTACTCACTGGGGTCTCCATCCCACGGGGTATGAGGTGCTCATCACTGTATCAGGCTGTACCAGGATCACCGGGTCATTCACGGGCCGTACGCAACAGGGTCTGTCGAACGTGTGGGGCGAAGTAACGGCGGTTGCGGCCCCGGGCCGGGCCGGGCCTGGCGAGAATCCCCAACTCAACCAACGCGCCCACCATCCGATTGGCCATCTGATAGCTGAAGCCGGTGCCGGCCTGGACATCTCGGACCGTGAAACTCGGGTTAGCTACCGCGAAGTCGACCACGGCATGCGCCGTGTCGGCCCGCAGCCGCGACTGCCGTACCAGGGTGTGCAGCTCCTCCTGGACTGCGACCAGCGCCTGGATCTGGGCGAGCGTGGTCGTGGCGGAGGCTCGCAGTCCTTCGGCTAAGAAGGCGATGTAGGGGTCCCAGGCATTCTCAGCAACTGACCGCGAGCAGATCCTGCGTCGGGTGCGGCGTCCTCACACAGCCCGATGATGACCTGTGATGGGTGCGCAGGCGTCCCGCGAGCTGCTCAAGGCGGGTTCCGCGCATGTCCATGCGTTACCTCGACGGTGCCGATCAACGGTTCGTCGCGACCAGCGACGATACCGTTGTTATCACTTTGAGTGTTTCCTGATCATAAGCGCAGTGTTGTTCTCATAGTGGAGAACAACGGTGAGTTCGGATCTGGTCTGGCAACGAGGACCCCCACCAGTCCGCTCTGTGGGGCGGAAGCTGGTGGGGGTTGGGGGTGTGGGCTGGGTCTTGTGTTAGCCGACGACCTGCCAGTTCACGGTTACCGCGCCGGCGCTGAGCGGGGCGATCGCCTCGAAGGCGGCCCGGGATAGGTCCAGGCAGCGGCCTGAGACGTACGGGCCACGGTCGTTGATTCGGACGATTACCGATTTGCCGGTCTTCGGGTTGGTCACCTTCACCCGGCTATTGAATGGCAGGCTCTTATGGGCTGCGGTCATGGCGTTCGGGTTGAAAGTTTCACCGTTGGCGGTCTTCTGGCCTTCGTCGTAGAAGGAGGCGCCGCAGCTATTGCCGGTGGCTGGGGGCATCGAGGTACCCGGCGATGGTGTTGAGGTCTCGCCTGGCTGGGGGGCGGTGGGTGTCTTGGTGGAGCCGGAGTCCTTGGTGCCGACGAGGGTTACTTCGGCTTGTGACGGCTTGGTGACGTTCGACGCTTTGCGGACTTCGTTGACGACCTGGCCGTCGCGGACTTCCTGGGTCCAGATCTCGGTGGCGGCGCCGTTGATGCCGGGCTGGGTGACCTTGGTGGTGCCCTTCGGTAGTGAGGGGTCATCCTTGCGTTGCTTTTCGAATGGCACCTCGACCTGCTTGGTCACTTCGCGCAGTTCGACTCGGATCACGGTGATCGCGGTGCCTTCGGTGATCGCGGTGGTGGGGGCGGGGGTGACTTGGTCGAGCGGGCCGAGGACGATCCCGGCTACGGCCAGGGCGTCGGCTACGGTCCCGAAGGTAGTCACCGGGGTGGTCTTGCCGTCAGCGGTGATGGTGGCCCCGTGCGGGGTGGTTACTTCGAACCGGATCCCGTCGCGGGAGATGGCGCTGCTGCGGTTCGTGCTGAGTCGGACGTCGCCGCGGATCCCGAACAGGCCCAACGCCTCGTCCACGGTGGTGGCGGTGACCCAGCGGGTCTGCTCGGTGCCATCGATCACCACGGTCACCGGGCGTCCGTACCGGACCGAGATCTCGGTCCCGTCGGTGACGTTGGAGGTGACCGACGGGGCGACCGTGTCATGTTCACCGAGGGTGATCCCCTGCTTAGCCAGGACCGCGCCGACCGTGTCCGACCAGGTCCGGACTTCGGTCCGCTGGCCGTCCACGGAGACCACGACATCACTGGAGATGGCCTCGTTCACGCCGTACCCGGCGGCCCCGGTGACAACCAGGGAGCCGGCGACGATAGCAGGAATGATCAGGCGCATGGGCATCCTTCACGCTCGACGTCGAACCCCACGATACGGCATCTGAGAGAAGCCTCAAAGTTCTCTGAGAACGTTGAGGAAGATGAAGGACTCAGCTGCGCGGCCCGCCCTCGCGGATGCGAGGGCAATATTAGGTAAGGAAGAGGGCCTTGATCCGGAATGTGGCTACCCAGGTTCCCAGGATCGCCAGGCCAACAAAGTAGAGGGCATGGCCGGCGGTGATCCAGGTCACCGTGCCCAGGGTCAGGTCCCGCATCATCTCGATCCCATGCCATAGCGGCAGGCACCTCACGCCGGTTGCGATCCACGCCGGGTACACGTCGATCGGGTAGAAGGTGCCAGAGAACAGGAACATTGGCAGCAGGGCCACGGTGATCCAGTCGAGGTGCTGGAACTTGTGGGCGAATGAGGTGGCTGCCATCCCGAGGGCGGCGAAACCGAAGGCGATCAGCAGACAGGCGGGCACCGCGGCGAGTACCCACCATGACCCGACCAGCCCCAGCGCTGCCATCACCGCGACGAAGGCCACGGCGTAGATTCCGCCCCGGACCAGGGCGACCAGGATCTCCCCGAGGGCCACATCCAGCGGCGACAGCGAGGTAGACAGCATCGCGTCGTACAGCCGGTCCAGCTTCAGTTTGATGAACACGTTCCAGGTGGCGTCCAGGACGGCGCCGTTCATGGCGGAACTAGCCAGCAGCGCCGGCGCGATCCAGGCCGCGTACGAGGCCGCGTCTCCTCGGCCGATCAGGCTACCCAGGCCGAGACCCATCGCCAGCAGGTACAGGATCGGTTCGGCCACGCCGCTGGCCATCAGCAGCCAGTTCGTACCCCAGGCCGCCTTGAGACCGCGGGCTGCGACGGTGAGGAAGGTGCCGCCCGGGAACAGTCGACCGTGGCTGCGGCGGATCATCTCCTGGCCGTCTGGCAGTTCGGATGCTGGTACCAGGTCGATGGGGGCCGGGGTACGCCGTTCCCGCCGCCGCGGCCGCAGCTCGCCGAGCAGCCGGAGCCGGTAGAGCCGCTGCGCCAGCAGCCAACCGGCCAAGGCCAGGGCGCTCAGATACCCGATGTGGACGGCCGGTAGCCACCCTGGCGCAGGCTGGTCGAGGGTCGCGATCCGGGCTAGGTTCACCCCGTGCCACAGCGGCGAGAGCCACCCGATCGGATGCGTCCAGACCGGCAGCACGTCGAGCGGGAAATAGGTGCCGGAAAACAGGGTAAGCGGCAGCACGATCAGCCTCGCGAACAGGGCGAACTGGCCTCGCTCCTGCGGCAGGGACGCCGTCCACGCCAAGACCGGGTTGCCGAAACCGAGGACCACCAACACGCCGACGCCGAGGACCACCGGTACCGCCGACCAGCGCATCCCGCCAAAGAGCAGCAGCACGACGGACACCGTCAGCGCGTTGATCAGACAGCGCACCAGGGTCCCAAAGATATGCCCGGTGGCGAGCTGGGCGGGCTTGGTGGGGGTGGCGGCTGCCGCGTGGTATGTCTCGTGCCAGCGGAACCCGGCCATGGGGCTGCTGGTGTTCTCGACCTGGGCGCCGTGGACCATGACCGTCAGCACCATCGCGGGCGCGACGAATGAGAGGAAGGGGACGCCGAGGCTGCCGGGGCTGGCCCGGTCGACGACCACGCCCATCCCGACTCCGAGCGCCAGCACCGTTAGCAGCGAGTCGACGGTGCCGACGGCGAGCAGGCTCACCCACCAGGCTCGCAGCTGGGTGATGACATTACGGGCATGCAGGAAAGCGCCCCACCGCGCGACCGTTGCGGCCTGGGCGTCGTGGTTGATGGTGCTAGTCAATGAGGGACCGCCCCGTCAGCCGCAGGAACACATCCTCCAGGGAGCAGCGCCGTACCAGCGACGAGATCGCCTCCAGCCCCAGCCCGGTGACCGCGTGCAGAGCCGCCTCGCCGTCCTCGGCGTAGATCAGCACCCGGTCCGGCAGGACCTCGATCCGCTCGCCAATCCCGGTGATCGTCTGCGCCGCGGCCGCATTGCGTGAGGAGCCGAACCGCAGCTCCACCACCTCCCGCCCGGCGTGCTCACGGACCAGGTCAGCGGGGGAGCCCTCGGCAACGATCTGCCCGTGGTCGACCACGATCAGCCGGTCGCACAGCTGCTCAGCCTCGTCCATGTGGTGGGTGGTCAGCAGCAGCGTGGTGCCTTTCTCCTTGAGCTGGAAGAGCCGGTCCCACAGGATGTGCCGGGCCTGCGGGTCCAGGCCGGTCGTCGGCTCGTCCAGCAGCACCACCTGTGGATCTGAGATCAGGGCCCGGGCGATTGTCAACCGTCGTTTCATGCCGCCGGAAAGGTCGTCGACGCGGGAATCGCGTTTGTCGACCAGCTGGGCGAAGTCCAACAGTTCCGCGGCCTTCGAAGCCAGCCAGGGTTTCGGCAGCCCGAAGTAGCGGCCGTGGAAGATGAGGTTTTCCCGTACCGTGAGCTGGGGGTCGAGAGTGTCGCCCTGGGGTACCACGCCCAGGTGGGCCCGGATCCGCGGGCCCTGGGTGTCGGGGTCCATCCCGAGGATCCGCAGCTCGCCGCTGGAGCGCCGCGAGACCCCGCTGATCATCCGCATCGTGGTGGACTTCCCGGCGCCGTTGGGGCCGAGCAAGCCGAACGAGGTGCCTGGCGACACCTCGAAGTCGATCCCTCGTACCGCCTCGAATTCCCCGTACGATTTGCGCAGCTCGCGAGCCAGGACGACGGGTTCGATCACGGCAGGGGAGCCTACTTCACCGGTCTCGCGGATCCCCACAGGTTTTTCCTCATGCGGTGGGGGTGAAACGGCGCAGCCGTAGCGAATGGGTGACGACGAAGACCGAGCTGAAGGCCATCGCGGCGCCAGCGATCATCGGGTTCAGCAGACCCAGCGCGGCGACCGGGATCGCCGCCACGTTGTAGGCGAAGGCCCAGAACAGGTTTGTCTTGATCGTCCGTAGGGTGGCCCGGCTGAGCCGGATCGCGTCGGCCGCTCCGACCGGGTCGGAACGCATCAGGGTGAGGTCACTAGCGGCGATCGCCGCGTCGCTGCCCGATCCCATCGCGATCCCCAGATCGGCCTGGGCCAGGGCCGCGGCGTCGTTGACTCCATCGCCGACCATCGCCACGGTCCGACCCTGGCGTTGCAGGGTACGGATCGCGTCGACCTTGTCGGCGGGGGAGACCTCGGCCAGCACCTGTTCGATGCCGACGCTGGCGCCCACCTGCCGGGCGGCGGCGGTCGAGTCGCCGCTGAGCAGCACCGGGGTCAGGCCCAGGTCGTGGTACGCGGCGACCGCCCGGGCCGCGGTCGGCTTCGGCTGATCGGCGAGGGTGACCAGGCCCAGCGGCTGCTGCTCGACGGCCACCACAACCGTGGTCCGGCCTTCGGCGTTGGCCTGGTCGAGACTCTGGCGCAGGTCATCACCGAGCTGGATCCCAGCTTCGGCCAGCATCCGGGCCGAGCCGGCCAGGACCTGCCGGCCGGCCAGGGTGGCCCGTACCCCGCGGCCGGGGACCGCGGTGAAGCCGGTCACCTGGGCGTCGCTGTCGCCCAGGGCGGCGATCGCCCGTCCGACCGGGTGCTCCGAGCCGGACTCGACCGCGACCGCGACCCGGCGCAGCTGCTCGGGCTCGACGCCGGCGGCCGGGACCAGATCAACCACGCTCATGCTGCCGGTGGTGAGGGTGCCGGTCTTGTCCAGCACGATCGTGTCGACCTGCCGGGTGGATTCCAGGATCTCAGGCCCGGCGATGACGATCCCGAGCTGGGCGCCGCGGCCGGTGCCAACCATCAACGCGGTCGGGGTTGCTAGGCCCAGGGCGCAGGGGCAGGCGATGATCAGTACCGCGACCGCGCTGGTGAGCGCAGAACCGGCGCTGGCCCCGGCCAGCAGCCAGGCCCCGAAGGTGAGCACCGCCAGCCCGATCACGACCGGGACGAAGACCGCCGAGATCCGGTCGGCGAGTCGCTGCACCGGCGCCTTGCCGGTCTGGGCTTGTTCCACCAGCCGTGCCATCTGGGCCAGCTGGGTGTCTTTGCCGACCCGGGTCGCTTCGACGACCAGCCGGCCGGTGGTGTTGACCGTACCGCCGACCACCGCCGAGCCGGGCTCGACATCCACCGGGACCGACTCGCCGGTCACCAGCGAGGCGTCGATCGCGGAGAGCCCCTCGATGACTACTCCGTCGGCCGCCACCCGTTCACCGGGCCGGACTACGATCAGGTCGCCGACCTGGACTTGGTCGGCGCCTACCGGGATTTCGACCCCGTCGCGCAGGACGGTTGCCTCCTTGGCGCCCAGGTCTAGCAGCTCCGCGATCGCTGAGCCGGCCTCGCGCCGGGAACGGGCCTCCAGGTAGCGGCCGAGCAGAATGAAGGTGACAATCCCGCTGGCCGCCTCCAGGTAGATCGCGCCGGCGCCGTCGTGGTGGGAGCCGATCAGGTCAAAGCCGTGCCGCATCCCGATCCGACCGGCGGTACCGAAAACCAGCGCGTACAGCGACCACAGGTAGGCCGCGGCGGTCCCCAGCGAGACCAGGGTGTCCATGGTGGTGGCCCCGTGGCGCAGGTTCACTAGGGCGGAACGGTGGAACGGCCAGGCCGCCCAGGTCACTACCGGGGTCGCCAGCGCCAGCGACAGCCACTGCCAGCCGGGGAACTGCAGCGCCGGAAGCATCGCCATCGCCACCACCGGTACGCTCAGCGCCGCCGCTACCAGCATCCGCCGGCGCAGCGACCGGGCCGGGTCGAGCGGCGGTTCCGGTTCCGGGGAGGGCAGGCTGGCGCCGTACCCGGCCTGCTCCACCACCTGAACCAGGTCTTCGGCGCTGATCTCGGCCGGGGCTAGGACGAGGGCTTTGTTGGTGGCGTAGTTCATCGTGGCCGAGACTCCCGCCACCTTGGTTAGTTTCTTCTCGATCCGGGCCGCGCAGGAGGCACAGGTCATCCCCTGGATGTCGAGCGTGACGCAGGTCCGGGTGTCGGTCACGGTGCTCATCGGATCAGACGGGGCTGACGGTGTAGTCGCCGGCCTCGGAGACGGCCTGGGTAATCGTCTCCAGCGCGATCGGGGCCTCGGAGGTGATCACCATCCGGGCGTCGTCCAGGCTAACCTGGACGTCGCTGACACCTGCGATGGCCGAGACCTCCTCGGTGACGTGGTTGACGCAGTGGCCGCAGGTCATACCGGTGACGGTGTAGGTGGACTGCATGGGCGTACCTTTCCTCGATTCTCGGGTGGGTTCAGGACCGTACGAGCCGGGCGATGGCTTCGCTGGCCTCGCGGATCTTGGCGTCCGCCTCGTCGCCGCCGGTCTCGGTGGCGCGCCGGACGCAGTGGTGGAGGTGCTGGTCGAGCAGCAGCAGCGCGACTGATTGCAGGGCTCGCGAGGCGGCGCAGACCTGGGTCAGGACATCGATGCAGTACTGGTCTTGTTCGACCATCCGGGCGATCCCGCGGACCTGACCTTCGATCCGTCGCAACCGGTTCAGGTGGGCCGTCTTCTGGGCGTGATACCCGACGGTGGTGTGGTCCATGCCCCTAATAATACCCCACCCGGGTATATGCGCAAGCGCTCGCCCAGGCCGGCGCGGACAGTTGACGATGACAGGGGGTTGTCCACATGACGGTGTGGACAACGCCCGGGCGGGGGTGTCGTTATCACGAATTGGGCAGCAACACGATCCGTACGGCGTGTCGGTCCGACATCAGATATCCACAGGCTCAGTTTCCTGGATCCACCCCTGAGAATAGCTATTTGCCCTAGCCAGAGCGCTATCGACGGACAGAACGCGGGCGTTACCCACAGGTGCTCAACAGGCCTGAGACGATCGCGCGGCGCGTCGCGCCGGGTTGTCCCCAGGTAGTCCACAGGCCCTGTGGATAAAGACCGGCCAGGGGGTCGCGATCGAGGCCGGGACAGCGCTACGGTCGGGCAGTCCGAGGGGGGTCGTCGAGCATGATGTCGGCCGGAACTGTCAGTGGGGGAACCTAGCCTGCGGGCTGGGGTGATGTGGTGGAAGGAGCCCTGCCGATGAGTGCGGCCGAGGTGCAGGATCTGCAATTGGACCGTACGCCGCCGCAGGATGTGGCGGCTGAGCAGTCGGTGCTCGGGGCGATGTTGATGAGTAAGGACGCGATCGCGAACGTGGTCGAGGTCTTGAAGGGCGTCGACTTCTACCGTCCGGCGCATGAGGTGATCTTCGAGGCGATCCTCGACCTGTACGGGAAAGGAGAACCAGCCGACGCGATCACGGTCGCCGCGGAACTGACCCGCCGCGGTGAGATCGGCCGCTGCGGCGGGCATGTGTACCTGCATGACCTGTTAGCGAGTGTGTCGATCGCGGCGAATGCTTCGTACTACGCGCAGATCGTACGGGAGAAAGCCGTGCTACGACGGCTCGTCGAAGCGTCGATCAAGATCGCCCAGCTCGGCTACCAGGGCCAAGGAGACGTAGCCGACATCGTGGACCTGGCCCAACAGACCGTGTACGACGTGGCCGAAGGCAAAACCAGCGAGGACTACAAGCCGATCTCAGAACTGATCGAACCGGTCTGGAACGAGCTCGAAGCGATCGCCAGCAACGGTGGCCGGCTGGCCGGGGTACCGACCGGGTTCTTCGAACTGGACGAGCTGACCAACGGGCTGCACCCAGGCCAGATGATCATCATCGCAGCCCGCCCAGCGATCGGGAAGTCGACCCTGGCCTTGGACTTCGCCCGCTCGGCGGCGATCCGGCACAACCAGACCACCGCGATCTTCTCGCTAGAGATGAGCGCCTCAGAGATCATGAACCGGCTACTGTCGGCCGAAGGCCAGCTGAAGCTGCACCATCTGCGGACCGGGCGGCTGAGTGACCCGGACTGGGAGAAACTCGCCTCGGTCACCGGGCGGATCGAGAGCGCGCCGCTGTTCGTGGATGACTCGCCGAACCTGACGATGATGGAGATCCGGGCCAAAGCCCGCCGGCTGCGGCAGCGGCACAACCTCCAGCTGGTCGTGATCGACTACCTCCAGCTGATGACCTCCGGTAAGCGAGTCGAGTCACGCCAAGTCGAGGTGTCGGAAATCTCACGCCAGATCAAGCTCCTCGCCAAAGAACTCGACATCCCGGTCATCGCGATCTCACAGCTCAACCGGGGCTCCGAACAGCGTACCGACAAGAAACCCATGCTGTCGGACCTGCGTGAATCCGGCTCCCTCGAACAAGACGCCGACATGGTGATCCTGCTCCACCGCGAAGAGGTCTACGACCGTGACCAGCGCCCCGGCGAAGCCGACCTCACCATCGCCAAACACCGCAACGGCGAAACCCGAACCATCACCGTCGCCTTCCAAGGCCACTACTCCCGCTTCGTCGACATGCGGCCACTCTGACCGGTTCGATTCCCGGTTCTTCTGGTCGTGGCCGGGCTAGGTGTTTCTCGGCGTTTGTCCAGACGGCCCATAACCTGCCCACAGGCTGCTCACAGTCGTGCCCGTCAGGCTTGTGGACCATGATGAGGTGGAGCCGACAGTGGCTGAAGGATCGCTACGCAGAGCCGGTCCGTACCAGCCTCACCCATCCGGGGTTATGGCTGGGGCTGCTCGGCTCGCTACTGCTGGCGCTCGGCGAGATCCGCCGTCTCGCCACCTGGTCGCAGGTCCGCGGCCAGCCCTGGACCGCCACCATCGGCAACCTTCTCAGCTCCGGGCAGTACCCGGTGCTGGTGCTGGCCGGGATCGTGCTCCTGGGCGCCGGCTGGGTACTGATCCGGCCCGGGCCGCACCAGCCGGTGGCGCCAGTCCTGGTGTTCCTGGTCTGGGCGGCGCCGTTGCTACTGCTGCCACCGGTGCTGTCAACCGACGCCGGCTCGTACGCCGACCTGGGCTGGATGGTGTCCAACGGATTCTCCCCGTACCAGACCGGGCTAGGTACGACCGGCAGCCCCTTCCCGTACGGGCGGGCCTGGCGGGGGACTACCTCGGTCTACCCGCCGCTGGCGCTGGAGCTGTTCGCAGCAGTGATTCGCCTCACCGGCGCCCACTGGTACTGGTCGGTGGTGGCGCTACGGCTGCTGGCGCTGGCAGGCGCCGGGCTGCTGGCCTGGGCGGTGCCCCGGCTCGCATCCGCGGCCGGGGTCGACCCGGCGCGGGCGGTCTGGGTGGCGCTGCTGAACCCGGTCCTGCTGGTCCACGGGATCGGCGGCGAGCACGTCGACCTGCTGATGGTGGGTGTCGCGGCAGCCGGGCTGGCCGTGGCGCGGCACCGGTACGCAGTCGTACTCGGACCGGTCCTGATCGGCCTGGCCGCCGCGATCAAACAGCCGGCGCTGCTGGCCGCACCGGCGGTAGCGGGGCTGATCTGGCCAGGGGCCCAGACCCGGCTGCGGTCCGTGGTCCGGGCCGGGTACGCCGCGATGCTCGCCGGGGGCACGTTCTGCCTGGTCAGCCTGGCCACGCTGGGATTCGGCTGGCTCGGCGGTTCCGGCGACCCAGCGAACGCCCGGCAGACCCTGACCCCGGCCTATCTGCTGTCACTGCTCGGCGGTGACATCAGCGCCTGGACCCAGGCCCTCCAGGTCACCGCGGCGGTGGTCGTGGCGGCGCTGTGGTGGTGGTACGGCCGGAGCCGGCCGCTGCGGTTCCTGGGGCTGGCGGCGCTGGCCTTCGTCCTCGGCTTCGGCGTCTTCCGCGAGTGGTACCTGCTGTTCCCGCTCGCCTTCCTCGGCCTGGCCGGACTGCGCCGAGTACGGCCGCTGCTGTGGTCGCTGGTCTGCGCCGGCGCCGGGTACGGATGCCTGCACGAATACCTGCGGATGCCGTCGCTGCTGACATCCTGCGTCACAGCGCTCGTCCTAGGCCTGGTAGCAGCCGGCCTGGGCCTCGCCACCCGGGCAGTCCTCCACCCCGGCAGCCTGCCCTGGCCCCGCCGTCCAGGCCGTCAGCCCACCCCGGCTACGAGCCTTTGATGCCGGCACCCCAGCGGGGCGTTGCCGGCGTCCCAACTGCGCCGTCAGCCCATCCCGGCTGCGAGCCTTTGATGCCGGAGCTACTGCTTGGTGGCGGTGTCGACTGCGGACCAGTCCAGGCCGGCCGGGGCGAGCGCGGCGATGCTGGCCAGCAGGCCGAGCCGGGCGGCCCGCAGCCGCGGATCGTCGGCCATCACCAGGGTCTGCTCAAAGAAGGCCGTGACCGGGCCGACCAGGTCACGGCCGGTGACCGCAAAATCGGCGACGGTCAGGCTGGGGGAGGCCGCGGCTACGACCCGGGCTAGGGCCCGTTCGGCCTGGTCAGTCAAGACAGCGGCGTCGACGCTCGGCTCGGTGCCGGCGGGGACAATCCGCTGGATCCGGACGAGGGCGGCCACCACAGCCCGCCAATCAGGGTCAGACAGCAACGGCTCCAGATCCCGGGCCTTGGCAGCAGCATCGGCCGGCCGGGTCGCCGACGGCAGCACCGCCGCGACCAGCTCGGCCGAGCGGCCCTCGTCACGCATCAACTGCGCGAACCGGGCGATCGTGAAGTCCTCGGCGGCGGCGACTGCCTCGGCTGAGACCTCGACCCCCTGGGCGCGCAAGGCTGTGGCCGCCGCGGCCAGGCCATCACGGATCGAAACCCCGGCCAGGGCCGGGTCCTCGCGCAGGATCCGGACCACCCCGAGCGCCGCCCGGCGCAGCCCGTACGGGTCGGACGAACCCGACGGTTTCGCGCCCAGCGCGAACATCGCCATCAGCAGGTCGAACCGGTCACCTAGAGCCAGCAATGCGCCCGGCATAGACGCCGGCAGCGCGTCGGCCGTGGTTCGTGGCTGCTCCATCTGGTACAAAGCCTCGGCCACCGGCCGGGGCTCGCCCTTGCGAAGCGCATACTCGCGGGCCACGAAACCGGCCAGGGAGGTCATCTCGGTGACCAGGGTGGTGGCCAGGTCAAACTTGGCCAGCTGCCCGGCCCGCCCCAAAGTGGCGGCCTGCTCGGCGTCCAAACTGAGCCGGGCCGACAGCTCCCGGGCGACCTCGCCGATCCGGCGGGCCCGCTGCCCGACCGATCCGAGCCGGTTCTCGAAGGTCAGCTGCTCCAGGCCCGGGATGAAGTCCTCAACGCTGCCGGCCTGCAGGTCCTGGTTCCAGAAGAACAACGCATCCTCGTACCGGGCCCGCAGCACCGACTCGTTCCCCCGGGCCACCAGCGCCTGGTCACAGGAGCCGTTCGCCATGGTGACAAAACCGGGCAGCAGCCGCTGGTCGGTGTCACGGACCGGCAGATAGCGCTGGTGGCGGGCCATTACCGAGACCAGGATCTGGTCCGGCAGCTCCAAGTAGCGTTCGTCGAAGCGGCCCAGCACCCCGACCGGTTGCTCGACCAGGTCCGTGATTTCGTCGATCAGGCCCGCATGGGCGTCCAGGTCGATCGTGCCGCCGGCCTCACCGGCCAGCCGCTGCGCCTGCCGTACCACGTCGGCGCGGCGCTCGGCGAAACTAAGCCGGATTCCGCCCCGGGCGAGCAGCCCCGGCAGATCATCGGCCGTGGCGACTTCCTGAAAACCGACCGGGGTCCCGTCGGCCCGGACCCGGGATTCGGCTGAGGCGGCTGTGGTCCGCTGCAGGTACGTCCGCCGGCCGGCTTCCAGCTGGGAGACCCGGGCCGGGACCACCTGGCTGCCCCACAACGCCACCAGCCACCGTACGGCGCGGGAGAAGGCCAGCCCCGGGTCACGCCAGCGCATGTTCTTCTCAGCCCGCAGCCCGCCGACGATTTTCTCGACAACCCCGCCTAGGACTTCCAGCGCTGCCCGGCCCGGTGTTTCGACCGCGACGCAGGCGTAGTCGACGCCACCAATTTCGGATTTGACGATCTGCTCGAGGCTTACCGCCTGGCCGCGCAGGAAGCCCTGTAGCGGCCGGGTGGGCTGGCCGTCGGCGTCGAAAGCCGCCGCCCACTTTGGGCCCTTGCGCCAGGTGGTGGCGTCTGGCTCCCGGGCGGCGACCTGCTCCACGACCGCGACCACCCGCCGCGGCGTGGCGTCGACCCGGACCTCGCCATGGCCGAGCCGGGACCCGGCCAGCCCCTCCACCAGGCCGGCCCGGACCTGCTCCACGGTCGGCGCGACCACGTGCGGCGGCAACTCCTCCAGGCCGATCTCCAGGGCGAAGGTTTGCGGCTGGTCGCCGGCCGGTGCTGCCACTACCGGCTCGGCCGGGGTCGGCTCCGCGGCCGGGTGGAGCAGCGGGAAACCCAGCTCGCGGCGCCGTTCCACCCACAACGCGGCGGTGTCACGCATCAGCCGTCGCATCGTCGCGAAGGCCTGGGCCCGTTCGGTGGTGGAGATCGCCCCCCGCGCGTCGAGCACGTTGAAGGCGTGGCTGGATTTGAGAATGTACTGGTGAGCCGGGACCGGGAGCCGGGCCTCGACCATCCGGGTGGCCTCCGAGACGTACGCTTCGTACAGCCGCTGGTTCGTGGCGACGTCGGCGTCGTCAAGGTAGTAGCGGCTCATCTCGTATTCCTGCTGGCCGAAGGCCTCCCCGTACGTGACCAGGCCGCCGTCTGGGCGGCGGGCGTAGACGATGTCCTTGAAGTGGGTGACCCCCTGCTGGGCCATCAGGATTCGCTCCACCCCGTACGTCAGCTCGACCGGGATCGGGTCCAGATCCTGGCCGCCTACCTGCTGGAAGTAGGTGAACTGGGTGATTTCCATCCCGTCCAGCCAGACTTCCCAGCCGAGCCCCCAGGCGCCGATCGCCGGCTGCGCCCAGTTGTCTTCGACGAAACGCACATCGTGGGCGTCGAGGTCGATCCCCAGCGCCTCTAGCGACCCCAGGTACAGCTCCTGCGGGTCACCCGGCTCTGGTTTGAGGATCACCTGGAATTGGGTGTGCGTCTGGAGCCGGTTCGGGTTCTGCCCGTACCGGGAGTCGTCGGGACGCACCGAGGGTTCGACGTACGCGACATCCCACGGCTCTGGGCCTAGCACCCGCAGTACGGTCGCCGGGTTCATGGTGCCGGCCCCGACTTCGGTGTTGAAGGGCTGCCAGGTGAGGCAGCCACGCGTGGTCCAGTAGTCCGACAGGATCCGCAGGGCGTCTTGCATGGTCAGCACCACGCCACGGTACCGGGCGGCGCCGTTGCGGAGCCGGCAGGATCAGGATCTGGCGCGTAGCGGGTCGAGCTGGTCCAGCAGCCAGGTCAGCGCGAGCAGGTCGGCGCTGCCGCCTGGGCTCAGCCAGCGTCTGACGAAGTCAGCGTCGGCCCTGGCCAAGGTGGTGATCAGGGCTGGCGGCGGGGGCGGGCTGGCGAGCAGCTTCCGGGCCCAGCCTTGGACGTACCGCAGCCCGGCGCCGCCGCCGCGTGACAGCAGGTTGGTGTCGCAGGTGACCGCCATCATCGCGACCAGGGCCCAGCGCAGCGCATCCGGCGGGTCGCCGTAGCGGTGTAGCCGCTGCCGGTACGCCACCAGCCCCACTTCGGCGGCAGTGGCGAAACCGGACGCTGCTTCCCCTCGGGCGCCGCTGCTGCCGTGGTCGCGGTACGCGGCCGCGCCATGCGACCCGGACCGGGCGGCCTGTTCGGGCCAGGACCGCAGCAGCGGCCGGGCCAGGGCCGCGGCCCGGGCCCGGATCCGGGCCAGCCGATCGGCGTCGACGAGCAGACCCGCGAGGCGGGGGGCAGAGGCGGTGGCCGGGTCGGGGTCTGGGGTTGCGGGTGCGGGGATCGCGATTATGGGATCGGGGCAAGGATCGGCATCGGCGGTTGAAGCTGGCGGGGGGAGCGGGGCGCCGCTGTCGTCCCAGCCCAGCGCGGCGATCAGCAGCCCCAGGCCGAACAACGCCCCCCGGTGGGTGTTCACCCCGCCGGTGGCCTCGGTCATTGCCTGCTCGGCCCGTATTCCCAGGCTCACCAGCGGCGCTGTCTGGCCGGGTTGCTCGGCGCCGACCAGCCAGCACCGGGCCAGCCAGGGCCGCAGGGTTTCGGCGCTACGTTCCAGTAGCGCCAGATCCAGGTCCCGGTGCGAGCCGGTGCCCAGCCGGTCGACCAGGCCCGGCTTCGGGGTCAGCCGGGCCTCGACCAGCATCGCCCGTACCCCCAGCTCGGCCGCGGCGTCGGCCTGTCCGAGGCGGGCCGCGCCCGCCAGCGCCGACCGGGCTGCCAGCACTTGGTCCAGCCGGTGCCGGGCTGCCCGGGCGCAGTCAGCCGCCGCCCGGTCGCAGACCAGGCACCGCCGCGGCGGCTCGCCTAGCGCCGACCGGCCCAGGATCTGCGGCCGCCCGGCCGGGTCCAGCCCGGCGACCAGGTCCAGATCCCACAACCGGCCCAGCCGGTGGTGGTCCTCCAGGTCGATCAGGGCCCGTTTCAGCTGGTACGGGTCGGCAGCCACCGCGAGCAGCCGTTCCGGGCCGGTGTCGGCGCTGATCCGGTGGCCGCCGCACAGCTGCCAGCCGCGCCCGGCCAGCAGCCCGGCCAGCGCCACCGCAGCGGTGGCCGCGGCGTACCGGGCGTCCGGGTCGTTCTTGTCCGGGCCGGGAGAGACGACCGTCATGCTGACTACCGGGCATCCGGTCCGGGCTGCCAGCGTGACCTGCTCATGCTGGCGCTGCTCACGCCGGGCCAGGATCTGCTGCGGATCGATTCCCATCACGTGTTCTTCGGCCCAGCCGGCCTCACCCGCCCAAACCAGGGCGGCTCTAGCTGGGTTTGCTGCCCGGCTTGCTGGTCTGGGTCGGCTTGCTGGTCTGGGTTGGCTTGCTGGTTGGGGCCGGCTGGCTGGTTGGGGCCGGGGTTGGGGGTGTTGATGTGCGACGCGGGCAGGCTGATGTGTTGCTTACGGGCT
>ERZ773099.1723-NODE-1723-length-15890-cov-18.706662_pt1 | contig 15890 bp, 11 predicted proteins | sample MGYA00511120_ERZ773099 | MGnify/ENA primary metagenome ERZ773099 (study PRJEB29015, sample SAMEA2738012) | human oral metagenome | biome: human oral; feature: human-associated habitat; material: dental | place: China | collected 2104 ...
GGTAGAAACGCGGATCGTTGGGGTAGTGGGAGCTGCGCACCGCGTTGATGTTGTGTTCCTTCATCAGCTGCAGGTCCCGTTTCATGTGGTCGAGGTCGACGACGGGGCCGGTGACCGGGTCGGAGTCGTGCCGGTTGACGCCCCGCAGGGTGATGGGGCTGCCGTTGAGACGCACGACCGCGTCCCTGGACTCGATTTCCCGCACTCCGACCCGGTCGGTGATGGCCTCGCCGGGGGTGGTGAGGACCAGGGTGTGGAGGTAGGGGTCCTCCGCGCTCCACAGATGGGGTGCCGCGACGGCGAGCTGGGCGCGGTGGGTGTGGTCGGGGTAGCCGGAGAAGGGCTCCAGGACACCGGCGGCCAGCACCCGTCCTTCGTGGTCGGTCAGCTCGGCGGTGGTGGGGACGGCCCCGCCGCGGTAGGAGCCGCGGATCTCTACGACGGCGGTTGCCGGGGCCGCGCCGATCACCGGACCCAGCGAGGTCGTGACGGTGTAGTCGAACAGCACCGCCTCCGGGCGGCTCAGGAGGTAGACGTCGCGGAAGATGCCGGAGGTGCGGAACTTGTCCTGGTCCTCCAGGTAGGTGCCGTCGCACCACTTGAGCACGAGCACGGCCAGGCGGTTGGTGCCCGGCTCGACGACGTCGGTCACGTCGAACTCGCTCGTGGCGTGGGAGACCTGGCTGTAGCCCACGTAGGTGCCGTTGAGCCACACGTAGAAGCAGGAGTCCACACCCTCGAGGACCAGGTGGGTCCGCGGGGCCTCCGGGACCGCCGTGTGCTCGAAGTCGCGCAGGTAGACCCCGCAGGGGTTGTCCTGGGGCACGCGGGGCGGGTCGAGGGGGATCGGGTAGCGGACGTTGGTGTACTGGTGGTGGTCGTAGCCCAGGTGCTGCCAGCTGCTGGGCACGGGCACGGAGTCCATGCCCTCCAGCGGGATGTCGCGCCCCCAGAAGGGCTCGGTCAGCTCGTGGATGCTCGGGTGGTAGGCGAAGGCCCACTGGCCGTTCAGCAGGTGGACGCGGTCGGAGCGCTCGCGGGCGCGCGGGCCGGGGGTGATGGGCGCGGACGCGGGCAGGTAGTAGGCGCGCGGCGGCAGGGTGTTCTCGTGGAGGACCCCGAGGTCCTCGTAGTGCCTGGGAACGATCGTCATTGGTGCTCCTGGGTGCGGTTGGGACGACGGCGTCGGGCCCGGCGGGCGCGGCGCGCCTCGGCTCGCGATCCCCGCCGGCCCGGACCGGCGGCGCCGGAAGCGCTGCGCTGCCGGCGACGAGCTGCCGGCGGCGCCGAGCCCGCGACGGGCGGGGAGGTGAACCTGTATGTCGACGTTAACATACATGCTAGAGTCAAGTACATGCGCAGAAGCGATTGCTATGTCAGCAATTCACTTGCCCGTAGGCGGTGGTGGTCGTCCATGATCAATATCGTTAACATAGGTGGCTTGCCGAGCGCTGCCGGGGCGCTTGGTAGCCTCGGCCTCATGGGTGAGGCGGGAGGATCGCGACGGCGCCGGTCCGGCGCCCCGTCGGTCGCGGACGTGGCCCGGCTGGCCGGCGTGTCGACCCAGACGGTCTCCCGGGTCTCGAGCGGCGCCGCGAACGTGCGCCCCGGCACGCGGGACAAGGTGCTGCGGGCGATGGAGCAGCTGGGCTACTCGCCCAATCTCGCCGCCCAGGCGCTGCGCAGGGGCTCGTTCCGGACGATCGGGGTGGTCACCCAGCACATCCAGCGCACCGGCGAGGCCCTGACCACCGAGGGCGTGCTCGCTGCGGCCTGGGAGGCCGGCTACACCGTCTCCATGGTGCAGGTGGAGCGCCCGGCCTCCGAGGACATGCGCACCGCCGTGCTGCGCCTGGCCCATCAGACCGTCGACGGGCTGGTCGTGGTCCAGGCCGGCCGCGCCGGCCGCGAGCACCTGTCCCTGCCCGCGGGCGTGCCGGTGGCCGTGTCGGACTCCGCGCTCGTGGGCTACTACCCCTCCGCCTCTGCCGATCAGGTGCAGGGGGTGCGCGACGCCGTCGGCCACCTCCTGGGGCTCGGACACCGCACGGTCCACCACGTCACCGGGCCGGAGGACTCCCAGTCCGCCCTCATCCGCTCGGCCACCTGGGCCGCCCGCCTCAGGGAGGCCGGCGCGATGGTGCCGGCTCCGGTGCCGGGGGACTGGACCGCGGCCTCCGGGTACGCGGCCGGGGAGCGTCTGGCGGCCGACCCCGGGGCGACGGCGGTGTTCTGCGCCAACGACGAGGTGGCGATCGGCCTCATCCGAGCCATGCACGAGCGCGGGCGGCGCGTGCCGCAGGACGTCTCGGTGGTCGGCTTCGACGGCCTGTCGCTGGGGGAGTACAGCTTCCCGCCCCTGACGACGGTGAAGCAGGACTTCCGGCGGGCCGGGGTCGAGATGGTCGGGCTGGTCCTGGAGCAGGTGGCCTCCGGCCAGCGGGACGGGGGTCGGCAGATCCTCATCCCCACCGAGCTGGCGGTTCGCGGAAGCACGGCGCCGCCCGGCCGCTGAGCAAGGGGCTTCTCGGGTCCCCTGAGTGCTCCCCGGGGCGCCCGGCGACGGGAGTGCTTCGGGGGTCATGGCCGTGCTGCCGCGTCGAGGCCGACGTGCTCGCTCGTGCGCCCGTCCGATCGGTCCCGGCGGCCGTGCGTGGAGCCGGGTGTCCGCGAGAATGACATTGAAGGCTCTGGCTGCCGTGATTGTCGGAGAGACCCTTGCAATCATGCGGTTCTTCGTTTGCGCATCGGAGCTCGGAGAGGCCAATGTCATTCTGGTGGACACCCGCCCGCCCGGGGCCTCCCCCGATGTCCTGGGCCGCACGCTCCGCCCAGGGCTGTCCCTGACGTCTGGCGCCTGACGCCGAGATCGGTCCGCGGGACCGATCTCGGTGCGGAATACGACCGATCTCGGCGAAAGGGGTCGGAAGGGGTGGGGAGCTGCCGCGCCCATGGGGTGCGCATGAGAATCAATCTCATGTAAGATGGTGGCCGCAGGGCCGGTCCGGCCCGACCGCGGAAGCGCCGCGGCAGCCGCAAGCACAGGAGAGACCGTGAACGAGCAGCAGGCCGAGCAGATGCGACACGGAGCGGGCTTCATCGCCGCGCTCGATCAATCCGGGGGCTCCACGCCCAAAGCGCTGGCCGGCTACGGCGTCGGCCCGGAGCGCTACTCCAACGACGCCGAGATGTTCGACCTGGTCCACGCCATGCGCACCCGCGTCATCACCTCGAAGTCCTTCACCTCCGAACGCATCATCGGCGCCATCCTCTTCGAGCGGACCATGGACGGCCAGATCGAGGGCCGTCCCACCGCCGAGTACCTGTGGGAGGTCAAGCACGTCGTCCCCTTCCTCAAGGTCGACAAGGGCCTGGCCGACGAGGAGCACCGCGCCAGGGTCATGAAGCCGATCCCGGGGCTGGACGACCTGCTCGCGCGCGCCGTTGAAGCCGGCATCTTCGGCACCAAGATGCGCTCGGTCATCCTGGCGGCCGACCCCGAGGGTGTGCGCGCTGTCGTCGAGCAGCAATTCGAGATCGCCGAGCGGATCATCGCGGCCGGACTGGTGCCGATCATCGAGCCCGAGGTCGATATCCACGCAACCGACAAGGCCAAAGCCGAGGAGCTCCTGGTGGCGTCGCTGACCGAGCGCCTCGATGCCCTGCCCGAGGGCGCCGACGTCATGCTCAAGGTGAGCATCCCGACCGTTGACGGCCTGTACTCCGACCTCATGAAGCACCCGCGGGTGATGCGCGTGGTGGCGCTGTCCGGCGGCTACGAACGCGAGGACGCCAACGCGCGCCTGGCGCGCAACCCCGGCCTCATCGCGAGCTTCTCGCGCGCCCTGCTGGAGGGCCTGAGCGACGGCCAGAGCCAGGAGGCATTCGACGCCACGCTCGCGGCCACCGCCGAGAGCGTCTACGCGGCGAGCGTAGCCTAGAGCGTTATGAAGCCCGGACCGGCGGTGGGGCCGGTCCGTTGAGCCCGGCTGGGCGCTCCGGGCAGTGGTGCAGCGCCTGATGGCGGCCGTCGTCGGTTGGGGTTCCGACGGCGGCCGCCGTGCTGCCTGCGCCCGTGCTGCCTGCGCCCGTGCGGCGCCGGCGCGCGGCCCGGCGTCGAGATAGACATTTTCGTACGAGGTGACGGTGACACCGCCGATCTCGTACGAAAATGTCTATCTCGAGGGGGTGAGGCGGCGACGGCGGTGGGCGGGCGGCCGAGCGGCGTACGGGCGGCCGGGCGCTGCGAGCGCGACTCGAGTCCTCGGGGCCTGGCGGGAGACGATCCGACGTGCAAGGCTGTGCCTGTCATCAGGAAGGTGGTGCCCCATGACTGTCGACCCTCGACCCGGCGCGGAGAGCCCGGACGGCGCAGTGCCGGCCGACTGGCCGATCGGCCCTGGTCCGTACCGTCACCATGACGCCCCGGTGCGGCGGAGCATCCCCGGTATCGGACAGGCCCGGGCGTACTGGGTCGATGAGACGACCCTGGCCTGGCCCGCCGACCTGCTTCCTCACGGGGTGACGCCCTCCATGTGCGTGGGCCCCGGCGGCGGCCCCCCTCGCAACGCCCCGCCTGTCAGCTTCGGGCTGGTCGCCTCCCCCGACGGACAGGCCCGCGTCGAGAACGGGATGCTCCACCACGGCTCCCGGGGCTTCGAGCTCTCGCTCGTCCTGACCGGTGAGGTCTCTCCCGAGGTCGTGGCCGCGCACCCTCAGCTGGCCGGCTACCTGTCGCTGACCACCGACGACGACTTCGGCGCCCCCCGCCTGGGGCGCGAGGACGTCGAGGCGCTCCTGACCGGGCAGCTCGCCGTCGTCCAGCGCACCAATATGACCATGGGCGGCTGGTTGACCGCCTTCACAGGAGTGCAGATCTGGCCGGTGGTCGATCGTTTCTGGGGGCATGCCGCCTCGGCGCGAGACGGCTCGGCGCCCCTGGGGGTCCGCTTCGTCGAGGCGGAGGGGCCCGACGGCGAGGCCACGGGTTCTGGGGATGCGCCGGGCACCGGTTCCGGTATCGGGCCCTCCGGCCCCGCCGACGCCGGTTCCGACGGCCCCGCCGACGCCGGTTCCGACGTCGAGACCCCCGGCTCGCAGCGGGCCTCCGGTGCCGGCTCCGGCGATGGGCGCACGGTCCCCGCCGGAGACGTGCTCCCGGCCTTCGCCCTGTGGGCGCCCACCGCCCTGACCGTCACGCTGCTGGTCTGGGAGACCGGCGACGCGACCGGCTCGGCGCCCCTGGTCGACGGCGAGCCCGCGCGTCTGCCCGCCTGCCGGTGCGACGACGGCCGGTGGGAGGTGGGCGCGGGCCGTGTCGGCGCCGGTGCCCAGTACCTGTGGGAGGTCGAGGTCTTCGTCCCCTCGACCGGCCGGATCGAGATCAACCGGGTCACCGACCCCTACAGCACGGCCCTGACCCTGGACTCGCGCCGCTCGGTCGCCGTCGACCTGACCCAGCGCGCCCTCAAGCCCGCCGCCTGGTGCGAGAACCTCAGCCCCGTCGTCGACTCCGACGCCGCCCGCGTCATCTACGAGCTGCACGTGCGGGACTTCTCCGCCGCCGACGCCTCCGTGCCGCCCGAGCTGCGCGGCACCTACGCGGCCTTCACGGTCGACTCCTTCGGCACCCGTCACCTGCGCACGCTCGCGGGCGCGGGCATCGACACCCTGCACCTGCTGCCGATCTTCGACATCGCCTCCGTCCCCGAGAACCGGGCCGACCAGCGGGTTCCTGAGATCCCGGCCGACGCCTCCGCGGCCTCGCGCCGGCCCCAGGCGGCCGTGACCGCCGTCGCCGACCGGGACGCCTACAGCTGGGGATATGACCCGTACCACTGGATGGTCCCGGAGGGCTCCTACGCCCGGGAGGGCCACCAGGACGGCGGAGCCCGCACCCGCGAGGTGCGCGAGATGGTGGGGGCGCTGCACGGCATGGGCCTGCAGGTGGTCCTGGACCAGGTGTACAACCGCACCGCGGCGGCGGGCCAGGACCAGTGCTCCGTGCTGGACCGGATCGTGCCCGGCTACTACCACCGCCTTGCCGCCGACGGCGCCATCGAGATGAGCACCTGCCGCAACAACGTCGCCACCGAGCGCGCCATGGCCGAGCGGCTCATGATCGACTCCTGCGTGGCGTGGGTGCGCGACTACCGGGTGGACGGCTTCCGCTTCGACCTCATGGGCTACCACAGCGTCGGGACGATGGCGCGCCTGCGCGAGGCGCTGGAGGAGGTCGCCGAGGACGCCGTCGGCCACCCGGTCTACCTCTACGGCGAGGGCTGGCACATGGGGGAGGTGTCCGACAACGTCCTGTTCCGCCAGGCCTCCCAGGGCCAGCTCGGCGAGCTGGGCATCGGCACCTTCAACGACCGCGTCCGCGACGCCGTCCACGGCGGCAGCTTCGCGCAGCCCGATCCGCGGACGGACCAGGGGCTGGGCAGCGGGGAGGTGACCGACCCCAACACCCTGGAGACCCGCAGGGAGGACGCCTCGCGCAGGGACCTCGCCTGGCGCAGCGACCTGATGCGGCTGTCCCTGGCGGGCAACCTGCGCGAGTTCACGCTGCTGACCTCCGACGGGCACTGGCGCCGCGGCGAGGAGATCGGGTACGGGGACTCCCCGGCGGCCTACGGCGTCCAGCCCGTGGACTCCATCGCCTACGTGTCCTCCCACGACGACGAGACCCTCTTCGACCGCCTTGCCTACAAGCTGCCGCTGACCACCTCCATGGCGGACCGGGTGCGCATGAACACCCTGTGCCTGGCCGCCATCACCCTGGGCCAGTCGCCGGCCTTCTGGGCCGCGGGGTGCGAGATGCTGCGCAGCAAGTCCCTGGACGCCGACTCCCGCAACTCCGGGGACCACTTCAACGCCATCGACTGGACCGGGCAGGACAACGGCTGGGGGCGGGGGCTGCCGCCGGCGGAGCACAACTTCGAGTCCTGGATCATTCAGGCCGACCTTCTCGCCCGCGACGAGCTGCGCCCCACCGCTCACGACATCGCCGCCGCGCAGGCGCAGGCCCTCGACCTGCTGCGCCTGCGGCGCAGCACGCCGCTGTTCTCCCTGGGGTCGGCCGACCTCGTCCGCGAGCGCGTGAGCTTCCCGGTCTGCGGGCCGCAGGCGCAGCCCGGCGTGATCGTCATGGTGATCGACGACGGCGCCGGCGAGGCGGACGTGGACCCGGCGCTGGACGGGGTCGTGGTGGTGCTCAACGCGACGCCCCACGAGATCGGCCAGCGGGTCGACGCCCTCGTGGGCCGCTTCCTGGTGCTCTCCGACGTCCAGGCCCACGGGTCGGACCCGGTGGTGCGCGAGACGCGCTTCGACGCCGCCACCGGCAAGGTGACGGTGCCTGCGCGCACGGTTGCGGTGCTCGTCGAACCCTAACGGGCCGGTTGCGGGGCCGCCCGCCTGCTTGCTTTCGCCGCGATCGGTCGTATTCCGGCTCGAGATCGGTTCAAGGGGGTTTGCGGGGCCCGTCGCCGGGCCTCCATCAGCTCTCCGGGATTCCTCAGGAGGCCCCGGGAGGCCGACATCGACCGGGAAAAGGTGGTTCCTACGCACTTTTAGCACCGGCTTCCGCCCCGCCCTCGTCGTAGAATCGCGGAATCACGCCGATCCCCACCGTGCCCAGGAGGGGTGATCGCTTTAAAAGTGCGTGGGAGCCACCTTTTTGAGGGGGCGCAGTTCGCGGCGGCAGCCTGTGGCGGGCGTCAGACGGGTGGTGCGGCGTCGTGCTTCTCCTGCCCGCGTCCGCCTGGGGCTAGAGTGGGGGTATGAGCCCTGATCGAAACGATCTGCCCGATGCCGCCGACGTCGTGATCAAGGGGGTGCGGGACGAGCCCTCGCCCGACGACGGCCGGCGCGTCCTGGCCGATCGGCTGTGGCCGCGCGGGGTCAGCAAGGAACGGGCCGCGTTGGATGAGTGGGCGAAGGACGCCACGCCGTCAACGGCGCTGCGTCGGGCCTTCCACTCCGGCGACCTGACCTGGGAGCAGTTCGTTCCCGCCTACCGCGCCGAGCTGGAGGAGGAGCCGCGCGCCGTGGAGGCGGTCGAGAGGCTGCGCGCCGAGGCGCTGCAGGGGCGGGTGACCCTGCTGATCGCCGGACACGACAGGAATCGCACCCACGCCCGAGTGCTGCGCGAGGCCATTCTGGGGGAGAGCGACCCGGATCTGCCCCGCTGAGGCCGGGTCGTCCGGCCTTCGGAGCCGTTCCTCGTCTACTGTTTCTGTATGAAACTCAGGCACGCCATTCTCGGGCTGCTGTCCCATGGACCGCAGAGCGGCTACGACCTCAGCCGTGCTTTCGCCAGCTCCGTCGTCAACTTCTGGCATGCCGACCAGTCCCAGGTCTACCGCACTCTGGACCGTCTGGAGGCCGACGGCGCGATCTCGACGCGAGTCATCGCTCAGACGGGGCGACCCGATCGGCGTGTGCACAGCCTGACGCCGGAGGGCTGGGCGGAACTCGACGCCTGGCTGGCCAGTCCGCTCGAACCCCGCTTGGGCAAGGACCCGTTGCTCGCGCGGATCTTCTTCGCCGCCCGGCTGGGCCACGAGAGGGTCGATGCGCTCCTAGAGGAGGCCGAACGGGTGCTCCGCCAGGAGTTGGAGGCTCTGGAGGCGATCGAGTTCGATGTCGTGGATCTCGACACTGTTCTCAAGGCCGCGACGCTGCGCCACGGGCTCGAGGGGGTGAGGTTCGAACTGGAGTGGATCGAGCAGATCCGGCGCGACGTCGCCGATCATGCGGCTCAGGCCGGGGAGGCTGCGGATCGAGATCGAGACGGCGAGCGCGACGGCGGAGATGGGTGAGCGGGAGCCATCTTCATACTTGTAAAATCGAATAGTCGCGTTTTACAGTATAGGCATGAGTAAAGCATGCCCTTCTAATGGCGTCCCCTCGGTGAGCTCCAGGGCCCGCCTCCTGGTCTTCATCATCATCACGCTCAGCTCCGGGTGGATCGGCGTCCTCACCAATCGCCTCCTCGGCACTCCCGACTCCATGGACTCGGCGGGCAGCGGCATCTGGATCGCGACTCCGCTGCTGGCCGGCATCGTCATGGGCGTCACGGATCCGTCTCTGCGGCGCTCCTATCTCGCCTCGTGGAAGCCGGGGCGGCTCCGGGCTTACGGCGTGGCGCTCGTCGTCTTCCCCCTGTCCTTCGCGGCGGCGATCGCCGTCGGCTGGGCGGCCGGGTGGCTCGACCCCTCCGGGCTGGGCGCCTTCACGGGCGTGATGGTCGCGGCTGCGGCGGGGACCCTGGGCAAGAACGTCTTCGAAGAGGGAACCTGGCGCGGCTACCTGGTGCCCGCCCTCGTGGGGCGAAGGCTGCCGGATCCCTGGGTCTGGGTCATCTCCGGGACCGTGTGGGGGCTGTGGCACTACCCCTACTACCTGTTCTTCTTGGATGAGTCCCTGACGCGCGCGGTCTGGGACGTCCCCCCAATCGTCTACGCCACGCTGGGGGTCGTGATCACGAACCTGTGGGCGCCCCTGTTCACCGAGCTGCGGCTCCTCAGCGGGAGCTTCTGGCCCGGCCTCATCGCCCACAGTGTGGCTAACCTCAGTCAGCTCCCACTGGCCTACGGCGGGCTTCCGATCGCCCCGGGCAAGATTCTGATCGTCTCCCCACTGGCGGGCCTGATCCCCAACGCCGTGATCCTGGCAGCCGGCCTGCTGCTGTGGGCACGCCGCACGGGCCGACTGCGCCGGGCTCGGTGAGCGGACGGCGGGCGGGGCGTTCCAGGTGCTCGCCCTCGGTGCTGCGCGCGACGTTGTACGCCACAGGGCCGACAGGCCCTCCGAGTCCGAGCCGACAAAGGCGGAGAGATACGGCTAGTCACTCATCAATGAACCTCGCGATTCAGTGCCGGGTCAGTGCCGGTGCAGTGCTGGTTCGGTGCCGGTGCAGGTGCCGATGCGCCCAGTGGGGGCTGTGCATCCGTCCGAGGACGTTGCCGAACGGGTCGATGATGGAGGCCGTCGTGAATCCGCCGCCGCGTTCGGTCGTAGGAGCGTGTATCTGCGCGCCACGGGCGGGGAGCGAACGAGGCTGCCGCTATACTTGTAAAATCGAATAGTCGCATTTTACGGTATGGGCATGAGTGAAACATGCCCTTCCAATGGTGTTCCCGCGGTGAGTTCCAGGGCCCGCCTCCTGGTCTTCGTCGTCATCGCACTTAGTTCCGGGTGGATCGGGGTCTTCGTCAATCGTCTCCTCGGAACTCCCGACTCCATGGACTCGGCGGGTGCCGGCATTTGGATCGCGATTCCGCTGCTGGCCGGCATCGTCATGGGCGTCACGGATCGATCCCTGCGGCGCTCCTACGGCGCCTCGTGGAAGCCGGGGCGGCTTCGGGCCTACGGTGTGGCGCTCGTCGTCTTCCCCCTGTCCTTTGTGGCGGCCATCGCCGTTGGTTGGGCGGCCGGGTGGCTGGAGCCTTCCGGGCTGGGTGCCTTCGCGGGCGTGGTGGTTGCGGCTGCGGTGGGGACTCTGGGCAAGAACGTTTTCGAGGAAGGGGCTTGGCGCGGCTATCTGGCGCCCGCCCTCGTGGGTCGAGGGCTGCCGGATCTCTGGGTCTGGGTTATCTCGGGGACTGTGTGGGCGGTGTGGCACTGCCCCTATTACCTGTTCTTCTTGGACGAGTCCCTGGTGCGCGCGGTCTGGGATGTTCCCCCGGTCGTCTTCTTCACGCTGGGGATCGTGATCATGAACCTGTGGGCGCCCCTGTTCACCGAGCTGCGGCTGCTCAGCGGGAGCTTCTGGCCCGGCGTCATCGCCCACAGCGTGGCCAACCTCAGTCAGCTCCCCCTGGCGTACGGCGGGCTTCCGATCGAGTCGGGCAAGCACCTGATCGTCTCCCCATTGGCGGGCCTGATCCCCAACGCCGTCGTTCTGGGCGCGGGCCTGCTGCTGTGGGCGCGTCGCACGGGCCGTCTGCGCCGGGGGCGGTAGGCGGCGGACGGCGGGTGGGCGCGTCGCACGGGCCGCCTGCGCTGGGCTCGGTGAGCGGACGGCGGGCGGGCGCGTTCCAGGTGCTCGCCCTCGGTGCTGCGCGCGACCATTTCGTCCAGCCACTTCATCCAGCCATGGCAACAGCTGGCCCGCATGATCCCCGGCCGTATAGGCGACCCGCCCCTCGGGTCCCCGCGAACAGCGCGCTCGGCCCCAGCAGCACCGCGTCACCGAGGCTGACGGGCTGTTGACCGAACTCGCTGAACACGACGGCCGTGCCATCGCGCACAACAACGAGCCGGACGACCTTGTGCGCCACAGGGCCGACAGGCCCTCCGAGTCCGAGCCGACAAAGGCGGAGAGATACGGCTAGTCACTCATCAATGAACCTCGCGGGTCGGTGCCGGGTCAGTGCTGGTGCAGTGCCGGTGCGCCCAGTGAGGGCTGTGCATCAGTCCGAGGACGTTGCCGAACGGGTCGATGATGGAAGCCGTCGTGAATCCGCCGCCGCGTTCGGTCGTAGGAGCGCGCATCTGCGCGCCGCGGGCGAGAAGCTCGTCCAGGGCCGACTCGACGTCGTCGACCTGCCAATAGGTGGTCGAGCCGCCCGCACCCGAAGACCCTGCCGGTGCGTGGGTGCGGTTCATGATGCCGAGCTCGTCTTCGTCGGGGCCGATGCGGAACTCGACGTATGCGGCAGGCCCGGTCTCGGGACGGCGGAAGTACGGGCCAATGCCGAGGGTGTCGGAGTACCAGTCGGCTGCTGCGTCCACATCGTCGGCGGTGAGCACCATCGTGGTGAGGCCCTGCAGGTGAGTCATCGTGCTGTCCTTGCTTCGTGAGGGATCGTTCTACTCCACTCTGGCAGGTGAAGTGCTCATCTTATGAGCACTTTGCTTGAGAAGATCGAGCCATGCGTGCTGACCGGCTCATCGCTCTCCTGCTCCTGCTGCAATCCCGGGGCCGAGTCACCGCCGCTACGGTTGCGGCTGAGTTGGAGGTGTCACTGGCGACGGCCAGACGTGACCTCGAAGCGCTGTCGGCGGCGGGCGTGCCCCTCTATGTGCAGTCGGGTCGCGGCGGAGGGTGGCAGCTCATCGGTGACGCCCGCACCAACCTGTCCGGGCTTTCGGTGTATGAGTCGCGAGCCGTGTTCTGGCTGCTGGGTACTGCTGGACTCGCCTCGCCGCAGACGCGCCTCGCCACGAAGAAACTGATTCGTGCATTGCCGGAATCGATGCGCGACGAAGCCGAACGCCTTGCCGCGTCGATTCACTACGACCACACCGCATGGGGCGAGCATCCTCGCGAATCGGCGAAAGGTCTGGAGTTGCTGCGTGATGCGATCGTGAAGCGGCAGATGGTTCGGGCCTCCTACACCACGGGCGAGGGCGCCCAGGGCGCGCGCGAGCTTCGGCCCCTGGGGCTGGTTGCCAAGGCGGGCATCTGGTATCTCATTGCGGATGGTGAGCGGGGGCCGCGGAGCTACCGAGTCGAACGACTGGCTGAACTTCATCTCACAGGTGAGCAGTTCGAGCCACCGCACGATTTCGATCTTGTCGCCTACTGGCACGCTCATGCCGAGGAAGTCGAGACCTTGCGTTCGCAGATCGCCGCGACGCTCAGAGTTCCCATGACGGTTGTGCCGATCCTGCAACAGCAGTTCGGTCGATACTGCACAGTGCTCGACCGGCAGGGCGAGCATGCTGCGGTCGAAGTCCGAGCCCACCTCTTGACCGGCCTCGCCGAACAACTCGCCGGATGGGGTAACCGCATCGAGGTCATATCACCCTCGGAGCTGCGGGCCGAACTGGTTCGCCTCGGAACTGAACTCGTCGCTCACCATAACGAAGCACCATAACGAAGCACCATAGCGAAGCAGCTCCGTGAAAGGCGGCGTGCTCCTGCTCCGTGGCAACGGTGCTGACGCGCGCAATCGCGGGTGAGTGTGTTCGCAGTGCCTCGGCTAGGCGCCGGTCCTGTACGTACGGGCCGGGCACCCCCGTCCGGAGAGGCCGGGTGTCCGCATACTGCGGCCCTCGTTAGCATCGCGCCGGCGCCCCCCGTCCGGAGGAGCTGGGCTCGCAGTGTGCGAGCGGTCCTGCGGAGGGTGACAGGCACTGGGATGGCGGCATCGCCCTTGATGAACCTTCTCATCAAGGGGTCGGAGGTCGTGTAATCTGGCGCTTGTAGTGATCACGTGTGTGCTTGCTGCACCGCCCTTGTCGGCGGTCGGATCCGGTTTCTTTCCAGTACGTCCTGTGACGCTGGGAAGAAACCGCAGGCCTATGGAGTTGAAGAAAGATGACGCGCGCAAAGAAGTTCGAGGCGACCACCTACCTCAGGACAGACAACCTCGAGTCGATTGCCGACCTGGCCCACGACCTGGACGTCAAGGCGCGCGAGTACGCTCGTGGGCGGGAGGGGATCGCGGTCATCGAGGTGCGCCCCGCGCCCAGCATCTCCAGTGTGGCCATCTCTCTGGAGGTCTCCAGCATGCTCCCCTCGGCGGCGGCCCAGACCGCCAGGGACTTTCTCGAACAGGTGCAGGGCCGCATGGAGGATCGGGGCAGCACCTTCAAGAGCGCCAGTCGCGAGCTCGCCTACGCCTGACTCTGACTCATGCCCGCCGCCCCGGAGAGGACCCGTGAGGAGCGCTTCCTCTCCTGGGTCGGGCGCGAGGATCGAACGACAGTGCCCGCTCGCCGGCCCCGCCGTCGTACTCAGTCGTGGGGGCGCTGGCGCTTCCGCCGCAGCGCCTCCCAGTGGGCCAGGCGCTCGCGGATGCGGCGCTCGTGACCGCGATCGGTCGGCTCGTAGAAGGGCTCGCGCTCGCCGGGCGGCGGGTAGCCGTCGGGGAAGTAGTCGGCGCCCGAGAAGCCGTCGGCGGTATCCGGGTCGTACTGGTAGCCGGCCCCGTAGCCGAGCTCCTTCATCAGGCGCGTCGGCGCATTGAGGATGTGCGCGGGCGGGGCGAGCGAGCCCGTCTGCTGCGCCGCCCTCTGCGCCCGCCCGAGACCCCGGTAGACCGCGATCGACTTGGGCGCGGTGGCCAGGTGCACGACCGCCTGGGCGATGGCGAGCTCCCCCTCCGGGGAGCCGAGTCGCTCATAGGCGTCCCAGGCGGCCAATGCCGTCTGCAGGGCCCCGGGGTCGGCCATTCCCACATCCTCGCTGGCGAAGCGCACGAGACGCCGCACCACGTACAGCGGGTCCTCGCCGCCGCCCAGCATCCGCGCCAGCCAGTACAGGGCGGCGTCCGGATCGGAGCCGCGCATCGACTTGTGGAGGGCCGAGATGAGGTTGTAGTGCTCCTCGCCGGACTTGTCGTACAGGGGAGATCGCGAGGCGACGACGGCGGTCAGATCCTCGGCGTCCAGAAGGGCCCGGCTGCCAGGGGCGGCGTCGGTCCCGGCTGTCCCGGCTCTGTCGCCGGTCTCCCGGGCGGCGTCGGCCCTGTCGGCCCCGGTGCGGTCTTCGGCCCCGTGCGGGAGGTCGGCCCCGGCTGGCAAGTCGGCCTCGGGGTTCGCGAGTGAGCGGGGTCTGGTGTGCGGGTCAGGTGTCACCGGCGCTCCGGGGCTCGCGGGTGAGCGGGGCCTTTCGGGTGTTCCCGTGTCCCCGCTGTCGTGGCCGGAGCCGTTCTCGGCTCCCCGGGCCGACCGGTCACCGGTTCCCCGGGCCGACCGGTCACCGGCTCCCCGGGCCGACCGGCCGCCGACGCCCCTGAGGCGGGCCCAGCCCACGATCTGCTCGACCATGCTCAGCAGATAGCGGCCATCGCCGTCGGCCATGATGATCAGGGCTGCGCGGGCGGCCTCGGTCAGCGGGAGCGGGCCGCCGGCCATCGCCTCGGCGCGGGCGAGCAGGACGGCCAGGGCGCGGTCGTCGAGGCGGCGCAGGACCAGGACCTGGCAGCGGGACAGTAGGGCGCCGTTGAGCTCGAAGCTCGGGTTCTCCGTGGTCGCGCCGACCAGTACGACCGTCCCGTCCTCGACGTAGGGCAGGAAGGAGTCCTGCTGCGCGCGGTTGAACCGGTGGATCTCGTCGACGAACAGCAGCGTGCCCTGCCCGAGCTCGTGGCGGCGCGCAGCGGTGGTGAAGACCTTGCGGAGATCCGCCACTCCGGAGAAGGTCGCCGAGATCTGCTCGAAAATCAGGCCGGTGCGCGCTGCCAGCAGTCGGGCGATCGTCGTCTTCCCGCAGCCCGGCGGCCCCCACAAGATGATGGAGGACAGTCGGCCCGCCTCGACCATGCGGCCCAGTGGCGCATCCGGGGCCAGCAGGTGGTCCTGGCCCACGACGTCGTCGAGTGCGCGCGGCCGCAGGCGGTCCGCAAGCGGTCGCGTCGGGTCCGTGACGGCGGGGTCGCCGCTTTCCGCCGCGGCGTCGAAGAGCGAGGGGGCGTCGGTGCTCATGCGCCCCAGGCTACGGCGGCGCGGGTGCGCCGGCGGGCATCTTGACCGGCTCCCCAAGGCGAGCCTCGAAGGGCGCGGAGCCCGGCGGGCGCTTCGAACCGATCTCGAGCCGGAGTGCGACCGATCTCGAGGCGGAACTGGACCGATCTCGAGGCGGAGTGCGACCGATCTCGGCGAAAAGAGGGGGCGGGGGTGGGCGGCTCCTGCGTCGAGGTTGACGAGATTGACATTCTCGAACGAGATCGACGGTGGCACCGTCGATCTCGTTCGAAAATGTCTATCTGGATGGGAAGGGCGGGGGAAGGGTATGGGAAAGGCATAGGAGGGGGAAGGGCATAGGAGGGATGGGAAAGGCGCGGAGGGGGATGGGAAGGGCATAGGAGAGTGAGGGGGAAATGCGGGAGGGAGGGCAGCCGACCCTACCGGTCGGACTGCCCCTGAGTCGCCCAGGCAGCCAGTCCGGCGGGGCTCGCCACCTCGTCCAGGGCGGCTTCGACGGCGCCGACCAG
>ERZ773099.1724-NODE-1724-length-15884-cov-7.361552_pt1 | contig 15884 bp, 15 predicted proteins | sample MGYA00511120_ERZ773099 | MGnify/ENA primary metagenome ERZ773099 (study PRJEB29015, sample SAMEA2738012) | human oral metagenome | biome: human oral; feature: human-associated habitat; material: dental | place: China | collected 2104 ...
CGCAGCGATCAGCTCTTCCATATGCTTCGCCTTGCGGCTCATTTCCTGGAAGAAGCCGTATGCCGCTGTCTTTTCATTGAAATATCTGCCCGCTTTCTTTGGCATGGTGCTCAGTATGTCAGGTTTCATGCCGAGATAGTCGCGGTATTCTTTTATAAGTCCATCGTGTTCCTCTTGTGTAAGAAAGTCATTATCCTTACCGATCATCGTATTTCCTATAAGGGAGCGAAGCTTGTTCACCAGGGGATTTTCACATTTGGGATCCAGCGCTCTAAAGCGGTCAAGAATACTGTTCAAATACGGATCGCCCAACAAGGTATGCCCCAAAGCCTTTTGATGATGCCCGTAGGCATTGAGCTGTCGGATCACCTCCACACGAATGAGGCTGACTGCCACATTAGGATCTTTACTGCTAAGCTGCAAAATACCTCGGATGCCATTTTCTAAATCGCGCATTGTTCTGGGTAAAGAAGCGCGTTCATAATCCGAATAAAAATCACGATACATAATATCTTCGAGCGGCTCAACCGAAGCCATTTCCCACGTTTCCACCTTCTGAGCAGGCGCTTGATTTGCCGCTGCAAGCTTTCTCCCCTCATCGCTGATGGAAACCTCATGCGCGAGCGACTGGAAGGACGTCGATTCTCTTTTTACCGAACCGCCATCCTGTAAGGATGCCGCCGCGGATTTCCCATCCCCTGCACGGTTCACGGCCTGTGCCTTCTGTGCCGTTATACTCTTCGTCCCAATCGCACCATGATCATTCGCATGAATTTTCATCTTCATCTGCCTCCTTGCCTTTCCGTCCGGCCGTTTCAAGCAAAATTGCCCCTTCCCTCCCTGGCAGGCAATCTTCCAGATAAAACCTTTCGCTTCTTATATCGAATCATCGTCTTTCTTCTTAAATGCACTTATTGTCCCAAGGAAATAAAAAATGGCCCGCACGTCATGCACTTATATCGCATGATGCGCGAGCCATCGAAAAAATTCCAGCCGAAACACAGCGGGATCGGACATTTTATGCCGGGCGGCGGGCAGAAAAAAGGCTGCTTTTCAGCAGCCTTAAAACCATGCTCTTATGAACTCAATGAATATTTTTTTTCTCCAGCGAAAGGAGCGCCACGGATCGATCCGGTGCACCACCCGCACCTTTCGTTATCAGATCAGCCGCCATGGCCGTCATTTCCAGCGCCTCCAGACGCGCGTTGATATAGGCCGTGCCGCGCTTCAAATGACGCGTCATGCGATGCGCCTCCTGCGTCTCCTGTTCGAGATCCGCAAGCTGCCCGCTTGTCTCTTCATAGCGTGCGTTGAATGCCTCGAATCTCGCATTGAGATCGGCAAATCGACGATCGAGTTCTGCGAAATGCTCATCAAACTCCGCGAGTTTTTTATCGATATCGTTGAGGCGCTGCTCACTGCTCGCAAGACCCTCGCTTATGCTCCGGACGCCTTCGTCGACATCCTCTATTTCAGCCTCTGCCAATTGCTGCAGGACTTTTCTCTTGCTCATTTGCCTCGCCTCCGCTGCTATTATAACACGACTTTTTTCCCACGTCTACTGTTTGCAGGGAAAATAAAGGAAAAACTGCCTTTTTATATGGAAATGACATCAAAAAAGTTCAGCCAAACCAAACGCCGAAAACAAGCGCAAAGCAACTCATACCGCTTCGCGTGACGGCGGAACATATATCCTCGAAAGCGCAGGAAGGAACAGGGAGGAACGGTCCAGGATACGATTTCAATGCCAAATCATCATGATGACGCCGCCGATGGCCGGCATGGCGACAATGGCCGCTTTCAGAATTGGCCGAGGCGCAAGATGGGTGCATTTTGCACCGAAAAACGCACCGATCATCAAGCCGAGAAGCGTCTGCACAAAGATGTTGGGATCGAGCCGCCCGTTGAGCAAATAGCCGAGGCCCCCTGCTGCCGATATCGGCAGAATGACCATCATGCAGGTGCCGATCGACTGCAGCAGCGGCACGCCGAAGACGCAGAGCAGTGTCAGCTGGATGAAGGCCGCCGCCCCTATACCGAAAGCGCCCGACAAGAATCCATTGAAGATGCCGAGCGAAATGCCGTAGAGGATGAGCCGCTTTCCCGCAAGCATTTCAGCCCGTACATGGAAATGGCGGTCGAGAAACTGGGGATGATAAATCTTTACATATAGAATCAAAGCCGACAAGAGGATCATCAGGGCCGTCATAAAACCGAGTTCCTTCGACGGAAGGATGTTCGACACCTCCGCCCCGAGAAAAGCGCCGAGCGCACCGCCCACCCCCATGACAGCTCCTGTCCTGACAACGACCTCATGCTCACGGAAATGGCTGATCGTGCCGGAAAGCGTCGTAAAAACCATCGAGGCCAGAGCAACGGCCAATGCCGTATGGATCGGCACGCCGAAGCCCACGGTCAAAAGCGTGATGACGACACCGGCGCCGCCTGCTCCGACAAAGCCGATCAGTGTGCCTAGAAGCAGCATGGAGAAGAAAATCATGGCCCGTTCTCTCCCTCGTCCTCTGTCAGCGGATGCTGCCCGAACATCGTCGTCAAGGTTTCGCGCGTGAAGCGGTAGTCCGAGGAGGAGAAGTCCTGCCCCGCCTCGTAACGGTTCGATTTCGCCCCCAAAAGACCCGAAACGGTATCATACAGCAAATCGTTCGTGAAGTATTGCTCCTCATGGCTCTGCAGGGCTTTCGCCGCATCCGGCAGCGCCTTCCGATAGGCAGGCGACATGTAAATAAACATCGGAATGCGAACCATATGGAAATTAAATACGTCCGGGTTATGCGAGATCTCCAGGTCTTCGCCGTGATCGGAGAAGTAGACCATCGCCTGCAAATTCAGATGCTCCTTCGCATACTCGAAGATGCGGCGCAAATTGTCGTCCGTATAGAGGATGCTGTTCGCATACGATTCAGCATTCGTCGCCGCGCCCCCCGCCGCATTGACCCAGCGGTTGAAAGAAGGCGGATAACGGTTGTTGTAGTAGATATGGCTGCCCATGATGTGGAGCACGATGAAATTGTTCTTCTGCCCATCCACTCCTTCCAGGTACTTCAGAAGGTTCTCGTCGTACTTTTCCGTGAAGAGGTAGGAATCATCGACCCATTCCGCATGATCCGCCGTCTTGGCCACAAGCGTTATCGCGCTGTCGTACTCGCCGTAGCGCCCCTGGTTGCTGAACCAATACGTCTCGTAGCCGGCCTTCTTCGCCACATCGATGATGGAAGTCGAATGGAAGAATTCTTTCCCGTTGTACTGGCTCTGCTCTGTCAGAGCGCGCTGCAGGACGGGAACCGTCTGCGTCCAGCAGGAATAAGCATGGCGGAAAACGACGAAGTCGGGATCCTCCATGCATTGGGAAAGCCAAGGCGTATCATCGTAGGGGAAGCTTGGCGTATAGGCTTTCATGAAGGTACGCGAGGCAGACTCGCCGATCACGACGATGACCGTACCCGGCGCCTTTTGGGCGAGTGTAGCTTCCGGTGCATCGAGTTTCAGGTCTGCGAAGTTCCCCTCGTGATATGTACTGTATTCCTGCGTCTCGGACACATATTTCGAAACTTCTTTCCAACTCAAAAGGATGGACGTTTCCGGAAATACGAAAAACGGGATGTAGATCAAGAGCGTCAGGGAAAGGATCGCCAGCGCCCACTTTTTCGCACGCGTCAAAGATTCGCCCGCGATATGACGCGCCTGCCGCATATTGCTGCGGTAAGCGAGCCAGAGGAGGCAGGCGAACGCGAGAAAAATCAAAGCCAGCACAGGAATTCCCAGCATGGCCTGAAGGAAATCGATGCTCTCCTCAGGATTCGTCAGATAGAGCGCCATCAATGTCGCCGGCGTCAGGCAATGCCCATAAATGCCGAAGTAAACCGCCTGTGCAAATGGTATCGCCAGGCAGACGAAATCGAGCACGGCGAAAAATGCGGCCCAAAGTTTCGTAAGTTTCTGCGGCAGAAAAGCAAGCGTCTGAAGCGATGCCAAAAGGAGAAAGATTCCCGTGCCGCAAAGGAAATCGAGCCGAATCAGAGACACATACCAAGGCGTCGTATACGACCACGAGTAAAGAAGAGGAAACATCACGCACCAGGCAACGCCCGTCAGCAGATGCGGCAAATGGTTCAGGGAAAACAGCCGGCTGCGCGCCCCATACTGGAAGAGCACAAGCGCTCCGATGACCGGCAGAAGCCAGGGAATATAATTGCCTGGCGACATGTCCTCGCCGATGTTGATATAAAAAGAAACAAGCGCAAAATAATAAACGAAAGCCCACGAAAGATACCGTACGCCTTCGTTCTTCTCACCCGTGGAAAACCGCATGAAAAACGCATCCTTTATCTATGAAATTAGGCTGCAACACAGCAGCCCCATCGTTTGTACCAGGAAGGCGGGACCCGTGCAGCAAAGCCAAAAAGCAGCGCTTTGCCGCACAAACGGCAGGCCTTTTCCGTTTATGCGGCTTCAAGGCTGTCCGTCTGAACATGCACCCGCTGAATTTACTTCTCTAATGATAATAAGCCCCATGATTTTCGTCAAGCAAAATTTCCTGCATCGTTTCAGAAAGAACACGGCGCAAAAATCACTTATTTCTCGATTCGCATGTGGTCGATCAAACTGCCGTCGGGCAGGAAGCAATCAATGACGAGAGCTTTCTTGCCGGCCTCCAGGACGAGATAATTGTCGGTTTCCGGCTGAGGAGCAACTTTCTTGTCGAGAGCATGATCGACCCAGAGATTGGGATAGCGGACATTGCCGGCAACGCCGGTGAGGATATATACAGGCCCCGTTTCAGAGGCTCTGAAGGATTTGATATGACCGCGATTGCGGTAGGTATGAAGATGCGCGGTGAACACGAGATCGACGCCCAGCTCATCGAAGAGCGGCATGAAGGTTTCACCGATATCGGAAATGCCTTCCTTGCGTTCGGGACGATTGTGGATGCGGTATTGCAGCACATCCTTATGGAGAAGCGCGATCTTCCATTTCTTGCGGCTTTTTTCCATATCCTCGCGCAGCCATTCCAACTGTTCCTCCATCAGGCCGTCCTTGAAATCCGCCGTCTCATCCTGCTGCGTATTGAGCACCGTGAAATGACAGGGGCCATAGTCGAAGGAATAATAATAGCGGGGAAACTTCTCACTGCCGTTGTCGGGTACGGCGAATTCCTGCAAATAAGCCTCGGGCAGGCGAATCTTCCAGTTTCTGTCGTATGTTTCATGGTTGCCCATGACGGGCGCAAAAGGAATTTTCTCGATCATACCGCCAACAGCATCGAGCCAGGCATCCCATTGTGTATGATCCTCCCCATTGTCGACCAGATCGCCCATATTGACGAAGAAAGCGGCCTCGGGATTGCGTTTCCACGCATCCTGCGCCAAATCCTTCCATACCGCATAGTCATTGGACTGGGAATCCGGAAAAATCAGCGCCTTGAAACCGCCGCCGCCGGGCGCCGCAAGCGGCAGCCATTCGCTTGCTTCCTCCCCGTTTGTCAAGCGATACTCATAGCTCTTGCCCGCCTCAAGGCCGGAAATCTCTGCCGTATGCAGCACGACCGCACGCCCGTCGTCCGCGAAATCCTCATTCGTCGCAACGGCACGCTGCGCCTCGCCTGCCGCATCCTTCAGGCGCACCTCGACAGCAGCCGCGCTCTGCACTCGCTCCGACTGCCACATGATAGTACGCGACTGCGCCGCATCCTGCGTGATGATCTGCCGAATATATTCGGCCTCGATCTTCTGCGGATTCGCAAGCCGATCGATTCCCCGCGCCGTGCGATGGAACAAATCCGTCCTGCTCACCCAAATGCCGCCGCCTGCCAAAACCAGAACGCCGCCTGCCAGCTTCAAAAAACCGCGCCGGCTCAATTTGCTTTTATCGTCCATAACGTACTCCTTGATGAAAAATTTCGACTTGAAGTTATTGCATCCATGAAAGTCGACGTTACATCAAAAATAAAGATATTCTCCCGTACCATGAGTCATTTCCCCGGATCCTGCAAAAAATGTTCCAGCCTGCTGCATAACGCCCTTTCCTCCATGATCATCTCATCCGCCACAGAAACGACGCCCGGGGAAGGTTCGTGCGTCAAGCCGGCAGCGACGGCAATATCGGCAAGACGCATGGCTTCCACATCGTTGTCCCCATCACCGATGAATACGACGCGCCAGCCTGCCTCTTGGTACCGTGCGACGACCTCTTCTTTCTTCAAGATCGCCGTAATCCCAACGACTTGGTTGTTTACAACTTCTCCCTCCGAGCAGTAAGCCGTGCAGCCAATCCTTTCGATGAGCTTTGCCGCCCAGCAGGAGAGGTTTCCCGTAGCGATGCAGCACTGCTCCTTATGCTTTTGGATAAAATCGACAAGCCCCTCATGAAGCCCTGCATGCGCCAGAAGATCGCCGATCTTATCCACAGGAAGCTTCCCCAAGAGAGAAACCCTGTGGACAAACGAATCAACAAACGGAATCTGTCCCATGACCGTCCGCTCCGTAAGCTCGGCAATCTCCTCTTCCACGCCAAAAGCCTTCGCAATCAGCGGCAGCGTTTCCTCCTTCGTCAATGTCCCATCCAAATCAAAGATGAACTTTGTCATATCCTCCTACCTCAATCACACGAAATCTCATTGCAATGGCTTATCTTACCATAGATTTTTCTTGTACGCCACTAAAGCAAAGATAAAAGAACGGAATGGCTCACCGATGGAAAAGAGAATGCTCATCGTACCCATTTTATAGGATATTGCCAATGGGCAAACATTTTTACAAGTCTGGTGGCCATGCAGAACATGCAGCAACAAAAATCGAAGCCAAAAGAGAAATCACACGCCGCTCTTGAAAAAAAGATATCCTGTGGTACGATAAAGGAGGCCGAGACCAATCTTTTCCCGAGGTGAAAACATGGAATACCGTTATTATCTTTTTGATTTTGACTACACGCTTGCGAACTCCGAAAAAGGGATTACCGGCTGCTTTCATACGACGCTGGCTCATTTCGGTTATGACGACGTGCCGGATGAGGCGATACGAAAGACCATCGGACTGCCGATGGAAGAAGCGATCTGCCGCCTGACAGGACTGCAGGACCCGGCAGCCGTCGAGAACTTTCTTTCTTTCTACCGCAAGGAAGCCGACAGGAACATGACGCCGAACACACACTTCTATCCCGAGACGCTGCCGCTTCTTCGCGCCATTCGCGCCGCCGGAGCCAAAGCCGCCATCATCTCGACAAAAACGCGCCGCCGCATCATGGAAAAATTCCTGCTCGACGGCGTCGAAGACTTGATCGATTTCGTCATCGGCTGCGAAGATGTACAGACCCTGAAACCTTCCCCTGAAGGAATCCTCGCCGCCTGCCGCCGCTTTGGCGCAATAAAAAAGGAAGTCCTCTACACGGGTGACAACACCGTCGACGCCGAGGCGGCCCGGGCTGCAGGCGTGCCTTTCGCCGCCGTCCTGACCGGCACAACGGAACGCAAGGACTTTGAGGCACTGCCCCATGTGAAGATCATGAAAAATCTCGGGGAATTGATGAAATAGAAGGGGCGTATCGATGACGCCTGAAAGAATGACCGCCGCTCTTTCGAGCGGCGGTCATTCTTTCAGGCACGATTCATTATTCATTTACTTTTCATCCGATTTCCTTCCGAGACTTACAGCCCCATCGGATTCTCCTCCTTTCTTCCCCCCACGGGCCATAACAGCAATCAACCGAACACTGAACCAGAACATTCTTGGCACTTCATCCGCCAAGTCTTTCTTGCTCCCTTTTCTTGTCTCCATTATAGAACGAATCCTTTGACTTGTCAAGATTTTCTGAAATATTTTTGAGCTGAATTTGACCACCAATCCGCCTGCACCTTCGGCTTGACTTCTCGGAGCTTCACACTAAGCTACACGCACAAACATCCACTCTGTAGACATTATGCGCCGCCCTTATACGAAAACTTGTCGGACATATGTTCAGCCGCCGCACAGAGCGGCACAATTTGCTTTTCTGCCCGATTCCTGCGATTGCATCATCACAGCGGCATGCTGTACATATGTCCACCCGCCTTACAGAAGCCTAGCCGATCAGTCTGCGCCTTCGGCTTGACTTCTCGGGGCTTCATGGTAAAATTATTATAGTAAAGGTGGCTGGTCAAAATGAATAAAGAGGATTTCAACGAGATGGATTTTGAGACTCAGGAAATCCTGGACAGGCTTTCTCCTGCGCCCGAAAAGATGCAGGAAGAAGGCTGGGACAGCCGTGCCCAGCAACAAATGCTGCTGGAAAAGAACGGCAGGGAAGTATGAGTCTCCCCGAAGAGACGCGGCAAAAGCTGCAGCGACAAATCGACGCTCTGAAAAAACGTATGCTCTACGATGCGAACGATCTCGATTACGAGACGCATCTCCATATGGTCCGTACCTTGCAGAATGTGCTCGACCATGGGAAAGAGCAGCGAAAATCCTGAGGAAGAGCTGATACTTTCAGCCCGCCGTATTGTTGCTGCAGCCAAGCCTGCACCAACAGAAAAAACGTGGTTGCCCTGACGATAGGAGCTTTGCCGTGGGCATAGCTCCTATCTTTGATATATGCGCAAACAAGCGAGCCGCATTTGTTCCGCACTCCATGAGGCGGCAAACGGTGCGAAGAAATCTGAAAAATCCTATAGGAGCATTCCCCCATGAAACAAAGAAAAAAATTTTTAAAGAAAAGCCTTATTGCTCTGCTGCTCGGCACTTTCGCTGTTGTCTCAGCTCCTGTCGTCCCATACGCACAGGACGGAGATCTCGCCGCATTTGGACCAACCACAGTCCATGCGGCGCAATGCCCTACTCCGACGAAGAAATACCAAAAGGCAGCTGCAGACAAGGACGGAGAGCAAAGCGCGGCAGATGCCGACGACCACACGCAGGCTATGATCATCGCCGGCGTCCTCGCCGCTCTATTCGCCGGCTGGCTGCTCAAACGACGTTTCCACAGGGACTGAACGTCCGTAAATTACACACATAAATATCCACTTTGTGGATAATGTGCGCCGCTCTTACATACCCGAAAAGAGAAGAGGAAAACACATGGCAAAAGCATCTTCCCTGGCCGCCATCGACAAATTGATCGAACGATATGAAGCACTTGCCCCTTTGGAAGAGCCTTTGAAGGCCGCCGCCCGGGCGATCATAGACGCTTATCATGCGGGGGGCAAGCTTCTTGTCTGCGGCAACGGCGGCAGCGCCGCAGACGCAGAGCATATCACCGGCGAACTCATGAAAGGCTTTCTTCTGCCGCGCCGCTTGAGCGAAGAGGCAAAGAAACGCTTCTTCGATACCTGCCCGGAAGACGCCGAATATTTGACGGAAAACCTGCAGGAAGCCTTGCCCTCTATCTCGCTTGTCAACCAGATCGCACTCGGCACGGCTTTCGCCAACGACCAGGCAGCCGATCTCGTCTTTGCCCAGCAAGTCTACGGGCTCGGAAAAAAGGGCGATATCCTCCTCGCCATCAGCACTTCCGGCAATTCACAGAACGTGCTCTATGCAGCCCAGGCCGCGCGCGCCTCCTGCCTCCCTGTCATCGCCTTGACGGGAAAAGGCGGCGGCCGCCTCCGCGCCTTGGCGGATATATTGCTCGCCGTGCCCGAACGCGAGACATATCGCATCCAGGAACTTCATCTGCCCATATACCATGCGCTCTGCATCGCAGCGGAGCAGGAGTTTTTCGGCACGGATTGATGAAGGAGGCATCGTTATGATAGCAGAAAAACAACTGATGAAACTGCAAAACGGCAGCGACGTGCGCGGCATAGCTGTTGCCGGCGTTGCAGACGAGCCCGTGAACCTCACGGCTGAGGCCGTAAACCGCATCGCTTCCGGCTTCGTAGATTTTCTCACGAAGAAATGCGGCAAGAAAGCGCAGGAGCTCAAAATCGCCGTCGGGCATGACTCGCGGATTTCAGCAAAAGACCTGAAAAACGCTATTTTCCAAGCTCTGCTGGCGCGCGGTGCAAAGGCGCTCGACTGCGGGCTCGCCTCGACGCCGGCCATGTTCATGTCCATCCTTTTTGACGAATCAAAGGCAGACGGCTCCATCATGATCACGGCGAGCCATCTGCCATACAACCGCAACGGCATGAAATTTTTCACCAAGGACGGCGGCCTGGAATCTTCCGACATCAAGGAAGTCCTCAAGAATGCCGCCAGAAATCCTGTGCTTGAAGCCCATGGAAAAAAAGCCGAAAGCTTCGATCTCATCTCTCGCTATGCGCGGCATCTGCAGGAAAAGATTCGCGCCGGACTTGGCGGAGCCGACCGCCCCTTCGAGGGGATGCGCATCGTCGTCGATGCCGGAAATGGCGCAGGAGGATTCTTTGCCGCAAAGGTTCTCGAACCGCTCGGTGCGAATACCACAGGAAGCCGTTACCTCGAGCCGGACGGCATGTTCCCCCATCACATCCCAAATCCGGAGAACAAACAGGCCATGGCCTCCATCAAAGAAGCCGTGCTCGAGAATCAAGCTGACCTCGGCCTGATCTTTGATACCGATGTCGATCGCATGAGCGCGGTGCTGCCGACGGGAGAGGATGTCAGCCGAAATTCCCTCATAGCCATGATGGCGGCGATTCTTGCGCCTGCCTATCCCCAGAGCACGATCGTCACGGACTCTGTCACTTCCGACGAACTCAGCATTTTCCTGGAAAAAGAACTCGGCCTCAAGCATCATCGCTTCAAGCGCGGCTACAAGAATGTCATCAACGAGTGCATCCGCCTCAACGAAGCCGGCACGGTTTCCCCTTTGGCAATCGAGACTTCAGGCCACGGCGCGCTTTCGGAAAATTATTACCTCGACGACGGCGCCTATCTCGCCGTGAAGCTCCTCATTGCCGCCGCCGAAGCGAAACGCCGGGGACAGTCCCTCTCCTCTCTCATAGAAAAACTCGGCCATCCGGCAGAAAGCCGCGAATACCGCATCAAGATTATGAACGAGCCGGATGCAAAAGCTTATGGGGAAAAGGTTCTCTCTTCCTTTGAAACGCGCGCCAAAGAGAATGGCATCAAAATTGCTGCTCCTTCGTATGAAGGCGTCCGCCTCGTCTTCCCAAACGGTTGGGCGCTTCTCAGAGTATCCCTGCACGACCCGAATATGCCGCTCAATATTGAAAGCAGGGAAAAAGGCGGTGCTGCCGCCATAAAAGCCGAAGCGGCAAAACTTCTCGAGGGATTTTTGTCCCTCGATCTCTCAAGTCTTTTTGAAAAAGCCGATTAAATACGCGCTGCAATAGCTGCAAAGCGAATCGGTATTTTCTCAAAGAAGAGAGGCAGCGCTGTAAGGCGTGAGGATCTATGTTCAGCGTAACGCGAAAAGAAAGGTGGTCATGTTCATGAAAAAGCTCATCAACAAACTGGATGATGTAGAAAGAGAAATGATCGAAGGCCTTGTCAAGGCCGCACCGGAAAAACTTCAAAAGCTTGCAGAAGGCAACATCGTCGTACGCGCCCAGAAGAAAAAGGATCATGTCGCTCTCGTTTCCGGCGGCGGCAGCGGGCACGAGCCGGCGCATGGAGGCTATGTCGGCACGGGAATGCTCGACTGCGCTGTGGCAGGCGCCGTATTTTCCTCACCGCCTCCCGACCAGATTTACGAGGGCATCAAAGCCGTCGCTACCAAAAACGGCGTCCTTTGCATCGTAAAAAACTACACAGGCGACGTCCTGAACTTTGAAATGGCCATCGATATGGCAAAGGAAGAGGATATCGAAGCCGATTATGTCGTCGTCAACGATGACGTGGCCGTCAAGGACAGCCTCTATACAACGGGGAGACGCGGAGTCGCAGGAACCGTCCTCGTCCACAAGATTGCAGGCGCGAAAGCCGAGGAAGGCGCATCCCTCGCCGAGGTCAAAGCCGTTGCTGAAAATGTCATCAAAAATGTACGCTCCATGGGCATGGCAATCACCCCCTGCACCGTACCGGCTGCCGGAAAACCCGGCTTCACGCTGGCAGACGACGAGATGGAAATCGGCATCGGCATCCACGGCGAGCCGGGAACGCACCGCGAAAAACTGAGCACGGCCAACCAGATCGCACAGAAGCTGCTCGATACCATTCTCGCCGATATAGACTGCAGCGGCAAGGAAGTCATCCTGCTGGTCAACGGCATGGGCGCTACGCCATTGATGGAACTTTACATCATCAACAACTTCGTGCAGGATTATCTGAAAGAGAAGGGCGTGAAGATTTACGACACGCAGGTCGGAAACTATATGACTTCCATCGAGATGGCAGGCTTTTCCCTGACGCTTCTGCGCCTCGACGACGAGATGAAGCGTCTCTATGAGGCAAAAGCCGATACGCTGGCATGGAAGAAATGAGGGATATATTATATGGACAGGGAAAAACTGTTTGACGTCATCAAAGCAATAGCGAAGGAAATCGAGGCGGAAAAAGAGCTGCTGACCGACCTCGACAACGCGATTGGCGACGGCGACCATGGCATCAATATGGCGCGTGGTTTCAAGGCTGTGCTCGAAAAGCTGCCGAACCTCGCTGAAAAGGACTGCGGCGCTGTCCTAAAGGGCGTCGGCATGGCGCTCGTCTCAAACGTCGGCGGCGCCTCAGGCCCTCTTTACGGCACCTTCTTCATGAAAGCGGGCGACGCCCTCAAGGGCAAGATGGAAATCAATGCCGCAGATTTTCTCGCCTCTTTTTCCTCTGCCGTTGCCGGCGTCAAAATGCGCGGCAAAGCAACGGAAGGCGAAAAAACCATGCTCGACGCCCTCTGCCCGGCTGAGCGCGCCATGAAGGAAGCAATCGAAGGAGGAAAAAGCCTCAAAGAAGCCGTTTCTGCTGGCGCAGACGCCGCCCGGAAAGGCTCTGAGGCCACGAAGGACATCATCGCCACCAAAGGACGTGCGAGCTACCTCGGAGAGCGCAGCCTCGGGCATAGGGATCCCGGCGCCGTTTCCTCCTCCCTCATCCTGCTGGCCATAGCAAATACGCTCTAAAACAGGAGGAAGATCATGTTCGGTATCGTCATCGTATCCCACAGCAAAAAACTTGCCGAAGGCGTCACGGAACTCATGCGCATGATGGCGCACGACGTAAAGGCGGCTGCTGCCGGAGGCACAGAGGACGGCGGCCTCGGCACTAGCTATGAAAAGATTTCTGCTGCCATTGACGCCGTCTATACAGACGACGGCGTCGCCGTTCTCATGGACATGGGAAGCGCCGTCATGACGGCGGAAATGGTGCTTGAAGATATGGAAGACCGTCAGATCAAGCTGATCGACGCCCCTCTCGTAGAGGGCGCCGTCCTCGCCGCTGTCGAATCCGCCGCCGGAACACCGTTGGACGCCCTTGCAGAAAAAGTGCAGGAAGCGCGAAACATGCGAAAAATCGAAAACTAGCAGAACAGGCTTCTGCTCCACCTTACAGCAAATGGAAAAATTGGGTGAGCAGAAATTGAATCTCTCTTACGTGTAAAAAGGGGCATTGCATGAGGAAAAATTTCCTCGTGCAATGCCCCTTCCTACTCTGCCGCAGAATTCTTACGGCTTTTGCGAAAAGATTTTAAGAATCACTGATGAATGATATTCCGCCGTTTTATGTGAAGTTTGCGGCAAAATTCATTCCTCACCCAGGAGCCAGCGCAGGACGTTCCTCTTCTTTATGCCGCCGTAATCGGCTGTCGCATTTACTTCATCGAAGGTCAGCAGATATTTCGGATAGTTGTCCTTCAAGGCTTGCAGGGACTTCAGCTCGCGTGCCAGAACCTCGGGCTGCTGCGTCGATTCGGACACCTGATAATAGGACTGCCCGCTTTCATCCTGCGCCACAAAGTCGACTTCGCCGCCTGGCAGGGCGCCGACATAAACCTCATAGCCTCGCCTGAGAAGCTCCAGATAAACGATGTTTTCCAGCACATGACCCGTATCCTGCCCCTTTCTGCCAATGAGGAAGAAGCGCATGGCGGCGTCGACCACATAGTATTTCGGATTGATGCGCAGGACTTCCTTGCCAACGAGTTGGAAGCGATCCGCCTGATAAACGAGCAGGCCATCCTGCAGACCCTGCAAATATCGCTCCACGGTCTTTCCGTCAATCTTTCGCCCCGCACTCGTCATGGAATCGGCGATCTTTTTCGGCGAAAGAAGGCTGCCGACATGGAGAAAGATGTACTTCGTGACGCTTTCGAGCATCTTGGCGTCAGCAATGCGCAGGCGTGCCACAACGTCTTTCAAAAGAATCGTGCTGTAGATTCCCTGCAGATACTCATGGACATCCTTTTCCCGTCCTTCAAGCTGCATGGCATAGGGAAAAGAACTCTCCCTCGTATACTTTTCATAGAGTTCCGACAGACTGAATTTTTCCCGCAGATCATCGCGGCTGCAAAATTCCCGAAAAGACAAGGGAAGCATGCGAAGCTCCACATAGCGGCCGGAAAGTAAAGTGGCGAGTTCACCCGACATGAAATAAGCATTCGATCCCGTGATGTACAAATCGACATTTTCCTTGATGAAGAGGCTGTCCACCGCTTTTTCAAAGTGCGGCACATGCTGAACCTCATCGAGAAAGACGTAGTTCCACTTTCCAGTCACAAGCCGTTCGCATACATAGTCGTACAGGGCGTGATATTCCTGCAATTCTTCAAAAGCCAGATCTTCAAAGTTTATGACATGGATCTGCTCTCCCGATACGCCGTCTTGCAGCAAATACTGTTGGTAAAGGGAAAACAGGGTGGATTTGCCGCAGCGGCGCACACCCGAAACCACCTTGATGATAGGGCGCTCGCGATTGCGCTGCAGGAAATCCATATAGGCGGCACGTTCGATCAATTTCATGATGTTCTCTCCCAATAAAAATGGAATCCATTCCTTCTTTATCATTATATCATGATTTTGAAGGAATGAATTCCATTTTTATAAAACTAACAAAGCATTGAAAACAATCACGAAGCTATTCGTCAAATATCGAGATTCCGCACGTGTTTGGCGTGTTCCTCTATGAACTGGCGGCGCGGCTCTACCTTGTCGCCCATGAGGACGGTGAAAAGCTCATCGGCTTCCTCGGCATCCTCCATGCGGACTTGGAGCATCGTGCGTCCCTCGGGATCCATCGTCGTTTCCCAAAGCTGTTCGGGATTCATCTCGCCTAAACCCTTGTAGCGCTGAACCGTTGCATTGTCCCTGCCGACCTCGTTGAGCTTCTGTGCCAGCTCGTCATCGCTGTAGGTATACCAATGCTTCTTGCCCTTGCGAATGAGGTAGAGCGGCGGCTGGGCGATATAGACATGACCGCGCTCGATCAGCGGCTTCATATAGCGATAGAAGAATGTCAGAAGAAGCGTGCGGATATGCGAGCCGTCGACATCGGCATCGGTCATGATGATGATCTTGCCGTAGCGCCTTTTGGCTATATCGAAATCGTCGCTGATTCCCGTGCCGAAAGCCGTGATCATCGTGCGGATTTCAGCGTTGGCAAAGATCTTGTCAAGACGCGCCTTCTCAACGTTCAAAATCTTGCCGCGCAGGGGAAGAATCGCCTGAAAGCGGCGGTCACGCCCCTGCTTGGCCGAGCCGCCGGCGCTGTCACCCTCGACGAGGTAGATTTCCGCCTGGTCCGGATCCTTGATCGAGCAGTCCGCAAGCTTTCCGGGCAGGCTCGAAACCTCCAGCGCGTTCTTGCGGCGCGTCAGCTCCCTTGCCTTTCGTGCAGCTTCGCGCGCACGCGAGGCCATGATGGCCTTTTCAATGACCTTCTTCGTGACGGCAGGATTCTCTTCGAAATACTCGCTGAGCCCTTCCGTTACGATGGAATCGACGATGCCGCGAACCTCAGAATTGCCGAGCTTCGTCTTTGTCTGTCCCTCGAACTGCGGCTCATGAATCTTCAGGCTGA
>ERZ773099.1725-NODE-1725-length-15874-cov-15.011252_pt1 | contig 15874 bp, 13 predicted proteins | sample MGYA00511120_ERZ773099 | MGnify/ENA primary metagenome ERZ773099 (study PRJEB29015, sample SAMEA2738012) | human oral metagenome | biome: human oral; feature: human-associated habitat; material: dental | place: China | collected 2104 ...
CAGGTGCAGGCTCTCGGGAGCCCACGCGCCGAAGGCGTCTACTACCGCATCGAACCCAGACAGGTCGCTGCGAGTGAGCGCGAAAACGTCCTTGATGAGCGTGTGCTGCGCCTGGGTGGGGTGTTCGGACCGCATGATAGCGGTAACTTCATGCCCGCGTTCGACGGCTTCGCGCACGACGAGAGTACCGGACTTACCGTTTGCACCGATGACTGCGATTTTCATGTTTCCTCCGCGATAAACGTTGTATTCTTAGGACGTATTCAACGCTACCGACGCGATAAACACCTGTGAAGACGGCACTTTAACGTGCCCCAGTTACCCCAAGGAAACTATTGTGACGGACCAGTATCTTTACCAAAACGCCGAATTGCCGCAGTGCCCCGTCGAAACCACGCTGGAGGTTATTTCAACGCGCTGGGGTGCCCTTATTGTGCGCGATCTGCTCAACGGGCCCCTGCGCTATAAAGAGCTTCAGCGTTCGCTCGGCAATATTTCGCAGAAAGTGCTCACCGAGAACCTGCGCCAGCTTGAGGCTCGCGGAATCCTCACCCGCACCGTCTACGAGCAGGTGCCGCCGCGCGTGGAGTATAAGCTGACCGAGCTGGGGCAGAGCATGCGCACCCTGTTCGATGCACTGTGGGCATGGGGCGAGCACTACCAGGAGACCGTTACGCAGAGTCAGTTGTGAAAGAGCGGCGACGGTGAGCGTTATTGCGCCGGTTGGCCTTGGTACACCTCGGTTTTCTATTTTGGTGTTTGTTTTGCATCTGGCGGTTATTTAAGTCGCTGAATGCACAACAAACCCCAAAATAGATGTGCCTCTGCGCTTTGGAATCTAGACTGGTGGTAGACGTTTTTACCCCGAATGAAGGAGCCGCAATGGATGCCCGCGATGTTCTGTGCGAAGCTGCAAGCCGACCCGCAACTGAGGCAAAAGCCCTTGTAGACGCTCTGCCCGCAGGGGTGTTGAACGCGCACGCTGGTGGGCATACGAATTCGATCGCCTGGCTGCTGTGGCATGCGGGGCGGCAGATGGATGTGCAGCTCGCGCAGCTAAACGGCGAGCCGCAGGTGTGGCATAGCCAGGGGTTTGATGCCCGCTTCAACTTGAGTGAGCTGGGCGATACGGTGGGCTACGGGCATACTGCGGAGCAGGCGCGCGCCGTCGTGGTGGAGGATGCCGCACTGTTGGCCGAATATTTGGGTGCGGCCACTGCGGCGTTGAGCGAGTATGTCGCGGGTTTGAGCGAGGCTGATTTGGATGACGTGATTGATACGTCGTGGACTCCGCATGTGACGCGCGGGGTACGGCTGGTGAGTATGATCGACGATGCCGCCCAGCACATGGGGCAGGCAGCCTATGCGGCAGGCATTCTCGCGGGTGCAGACGGTTCGGGTGGGGCGGCATAGTGGCTGTCAGTACGAGCGGAACCGAGATATCTTCTATTAATAAAAAAGATTTTCCGAAGAAAGGTAATAAAATATTGAAAATTATTGATATCCTTCATGAGTTTTATGGTGATTTTGATTTCATTAAAGAAAAATGGAATGAGGACTATGAAGGTCTCCTTATTAAGACAAAGGAAGAGCAAAAATATAAAAGGTGTCGTTTAGCAAAGAGGACATCCAAAAAAGAAGGCTACTTTACAGTCTTTTGGAAAAAAGACCAAGACAACAAGAATATTCCTTATACTGATAAAGACTTGGGTGATGAACTGGTTATTGTCGTTATTGACGACTGTCATTGCGGTTTATTTATAATTCCCAAAAAGGTAGCTATCAGTAAAAGAATTCTTTCTACAAAGGATTGTAAAGGAAAGATGGCTATGCGGTTTTATCCGTCCTGGTGCAGCAATTTAAATAAAACAGCTCGGGCAACACAAAAATGGCAACTGGATTATTTTAAAAAAATCGAATTAGAAGAATAAGTTTTTGGTAAAACAATTAAGTCAATTTTTAAATCTATAGAGATTGCATAATTTAAGTTATGTATTTTTTGATATACTTGTATAATTTTTAAGATGTTTTTAAAGCTATTAAAAGGAGTTCCAATGAAAAGAAACAAGGCTCTTTTAGTTTATTTGATAGGAACTTTTAGCCAGTTGTTATCGGTTTGCCTAGTTGTATTTTCTTTGAATTATTACGGTTTTCATTCAAATTTAGTAAATTTTTTTGGAATTATGATAGGTGGCATTTCGACATCCTTATGGGGAAGTATAGTTGCCATTCGGTATTATCAGATTAATTTAAAGAAAATAGTAAAAGATTTTTTTAACATTCATACTAGTTATAAACATTATTTATTAGCATTTTTGCTAGTTATTCTTGATTTCTCTTTTCTATTATTTGGTGGAAAAATCAAACAATTTATTTGGTTTTTCCCTTTTCTGATGTTTTTAAAATTTGTTTTATATGGTGGTTTGGAAGAAATAGGTTGGAGATACGTATTTCAGCCGATTTTACAAGAAAAGTTGCAATATTTTCAAGCAACAATCTTAACATTTTTTATCTGGTCAATTTGGCATTTATTATTCTTTTATATAGATGGTTCCCTAGTCGGTCTTCAAATTGTTCCGTTTTTATTTGGATTGCTTACAAATTCTTTCATGCTTTCAGCTCTTTATTTAAAAACAGGAAATCTCTGGATTTGTGTTATGACACATTCAATTATAAATGTTCTTTCTCAATTAACTATCAGTGACGATCGTTCCGAAAGCTATCTAATCAGAATTATTGTCATTTTTGCATCATGTTATCTGGCCAAGTCCAGCAAAGTTAAACATAAAACGAATTAGTACTTAGAATGGTTCAAAACATTATATTTATGTATACAATAGAGACAATAAGAGTTAAATCATTGATACATTTGAATGAGTAGCATAAATATTAGAGTGTCTAAAAGAGCATTTAGTCATGCCAGAATATGCCCACGAAGCTATGAATTTTCAAGTCAATGATCGAGTCTATAATTTGCTCTGTGGTAACAAAATTCCATTTCGATATGTAGAAAAATAAGTTACAGAATAAAATAACAATCAGTAGATCCGTAAGATTTGCTGATTTTATTGTTTTTAAAACTAAAAGTTTATGTACAATTGAATTAAATAGACTTAAGTTGTTGATACAACTGAATTAGAAGCATAAAGTACACTATTTAAAAAGTGTACTTTATTTTTGTTTTGTACATTATTTTAGAGTGCTATTTTGTATGTTTTTTCGTGCATAATATCATCTAATCGATGAAATTGATTTGTACATTTTTTACCCTAGTAACATTAGAAGGAGTGGTGGTTCAATTGTACATTTTATTTAGATATTAACAATTATTAAGGTAAACATTATTTTTTAAATTTAATGTCTAAATAATTGACAAAGTTTTATAACGGTGTATAATATAATTATAAAGGTAAACGCAGGTGACAGATGTGTGTTGCTTGTATTTTTTTGTACTAATTTGTACTAAAAAGGAGAATGGGAAATGACTGATTATATCTTTCAAGATAAAACCGATCTTGTAAATCATTTATTTTATAAATTAAGCGACGCCTCTCCAATTAAAATCCAAAAGACTTTATATTTCTTATTTGCTTTTTATGGAGCAACATACGGCAAATTATCAGGTGAAGAAAGTGTTGGGGAATTAGAATCCGTTAATTACACTAATTTCTTATTTAAACCAAATTTTGAAGCATGGAAGTACGGACCAGTCGATGATGAAGTCTATACAGCTTATCGTGATGATCGTTACGAAGCAGTACAATTGACTGAAGATAAATTAAACGAAAAGCTTACTCCTTCAGAAAAAAGGAATGTGCTTCAATTTATTGACAGCATCATTCAACAAACTGATGAAGTCGATGATTTTACATTGGTTGATAGAACTCATGAGGATGATGCATGGCGTGTCCCATTTGAGGAAAAAGATGGTGAAATGCATATAAAAATGGATCCTCAAGCAATCGTTGACGAATATGCCAAAAAATATGTCTAATGATCAGTTTTTTGTTGATGTACTTGGTAGCAATCCAAAGCTATTAAAGAAAAAACAATCAAAAATAAAATTCCAAAATAAAGTCTTTAATTCGGTAACATACACACCACCTAACAGGATTGATTTTAAAGATATTAAATTAGAAGTTGTTTTTAAAGATTGTTCAAAAAAATTTGTTAATCTACCTGCTTTAAAATTTTCAAATAAGAAAAGTGAATTTGGTGCTGATTCGAAAACAATGTTATGTTTAAAAAAAATCATTGATGAACCATCTATTATCCAAAGGAACTCTTCTCGAATTACTATTAAAAATAACGACCAAGGGAAACGAATAAAAGATATCCTATATAATTTTTTAGAACAGGCTTTTGTTGATTTTCACGAATTTTATTTTAGAAAATCATCCATTTTGGACAATTTCAACATTTTGTCACCCCACGAGGGAAGATTTAGAGTCATTTGTGTTTATACAATCAAATCTTCATCGCATAAAAAAGAAAGAACCAAACACTATTTAGAAGTAGTTCTACTAGATCCATATCATTTATTTATTCCCAGCAAACTTTGGGGTAAAGATAAAATAACTGGTAAGGATAGGTTATTTAGTAGTGAAGAAGCTATGGATCAAACATATGAACAGGTTAAAGATTATAATAGAGAGTTTTCACTTGAAAATATCAATTAAAAAAGAATCAGTCGATTCTTTTTTTTATATTATTTTAAAATTATGCCTTTTAATTTATCTTCTACAGAGTCTCTATGTACTTTATATATCTGAGCTGGGTTTAGTGAAAAATTCCTAGTGTTATTAACTTCATAACAATGCTTATAATCTCGTAAACCTTCAATAGCTTCATACCATTTTGCAAATGAGCGAGTAAGAATTATTATCACTTCATCATTTTTGTCATCAATTCTTTTTTTAATTTTTTCAAAGAGGAATTTTTGCGTAGGAAGGTAATCTTTTATTTTTCTATTACTATTTGGGGAAGTGCCTTTACCTAATTTGTCATACATACCGTTATAAGATATAGAATGGTAGGGAAAGAACTCAGCAAGTGCAATATCTTCAGTTATCTTTTTTAAAGATTCAATAAGTTCTTCGTTATCTTTTTTATCATAGCCTTCAACCCAGCATTTCATTTTATTTTCCCAATATCCTAGATCACTTTCATTTGCTAATTCAAATGCGTGGAAGAATGGCTGTTTCATTTCTAGATTTTCTTTTATGATTTGTTCGTAATTAGTGCTGTTTTTATAAGCATCATAATATTCTGTGCTATATCCTGGGTTTAAACTTAAAATTATAATTTTTGCATTATCTATATCACCAACAAAATGTTGAGGATAAACATTTAGTCGGAGTTTATATTTTTCTTTTGCTGCTTTCTTTGTTTTTTCATTAGCATCATCATCATCTACTTTATCTACTGGGGGATATTTTTTTGAATTTAATAGCTTTTTAATATATTTTTGGTCCGCAGTAGAAACGATTATCTTCTCACCATTATATATTTCCGAAGCAGTATCTATCCAAGGATTTTCCATCACAATAACCTCTAATTCATATTTATAATGCTATTTTATCACAAATTTTTATGTTACTTCTAATTAAATATTATTAATTAATGATATAATTGAAGTGCAATTTAAATTAAACGAGGAAGTGTTTCTATGAATGTTTTATATAAAGACGAAATGTAATCATCTGACAACTATTTGTCTGTCTATTATAATTTTATACAAATAACTTTGGGAGAAAATAAATGAAAAAAGAAATTCAAACTCTAATTGACAAATATATTTTAAGTAAAGATATTTACGAAACTCCTTTGTATGATGAGACATCTACTAGAATTGATTTTTTAAATAAATTATTTGAAATCTTTGGTTGGGATGTCGATAATCAAAAATTATTGCCAGAAAATTTACGAGAAGTAATACATGAAGCTTCAGTTAAAGTTGAAGAAGATGAAGTAATTAAGAAAAAGAAACCAGATTACATGTTTCAAATTCAAGGGAGAAGCGTCTTTTTTGTTGAAGCAAAAAAACCATCTGTTGATATAAGTAATTCTCAAAAATCGGTTTTTCAACTAAGAAGGTATGGTTGGAGTGCTGGAATGGAGTACTCAATTCTTACTAATTTCAAAGAAATGGCAATTTACGATTGTAAAGTAAAACCAAATGCAACAGATGCTATTCATGTTGCACGAATAGCAAAATTTAACTTTACTGAATATGTTGATAAGCTAGATTCAATCTCTTACTATTTAAAAAAAGATATAGTTGAAGAAAATAAATTTGATTTATCAAACAGTAGAGAGTTCAGTTCTTTCGATTCTTATTTTTTAAATCAGATTAAAAGTTGGAGACTTTCGCTTGCACAAAACATTAAAAAAAATAATGATATTGTAGATATTGAAGATTTTAATGTTTTTATACAACGTCTTATTAACAAGATACTATTTCTAAGAATATGTGAAGACACCAATCTTGAAGACTATGAACAACTTCAAAAACTTAATAATATAAGCGAATTAGAAGGATTATTTGCTAACGCAGATAAAAAGTATAATTCTGGTATTTTTCATTTATTAGACGAAAATTCGTATACTGTGGATTTTGTTATTATAAAAAAAATTTTTAATGATTTATACTATCCTCTTAGTCCGTATGATTTTTCTGTAATTCCACCATCAATTTTAGCGAAAGTTTACGATGTATTTCTTTCAGAAAGGTTCGAGTTCATAAATAAAGATATTGAATTAGTTACGAAACATGAAGTGGTTGATTTTTTAGGCGCAGTATCAACTCCAAAAGATATAGCTGATTTAATTGTTAAAGAATCTTTTCAAATACGCTCTCAGGAAAGTGAAATAACTTTAAAAGATTTTAAGGTAGCAGATATTTGTTGCGGTTCAGGAGTTTTCTTATTGTCTGCTTATGAGTATTTACAAAATTATGTTTATGAAGATGCTATCAAAAATCCAAAACAATCAGTCAAAACTGGTATCTTAGTTCAAGAAAATGATTCATATAAGCTATCATTTAACATAAAAAAAGAATTGTTAACAGATACGATCTATGGAGTTGACATTGATTTAAGTGCAGTTGAAGTTTGTAAGTTTTCTTTATTACTTTCTTGTTTAAGAGATATAAGCTTCACTGAATTTTCTCAAATAAGACAAGAAGCTTTATTACCAAATTTGGATGATAATATAAAATTTGGAAATTCTTTGGTTGATGATAAATTTTATGATTATTATTCTGATTCTGATAGCTCAGATAATATTATTGAGGTAATAGGAAATATCTCGCCATTTGATTTTAATGCTGAATTTGGAGAAGGAGTTAAATTTGATTTATTAATTGGTAATCCTCCATATACAAGGACACAAACCTTATTAAAATACTCTCCAATAGAATACAATTATTATAAATCTGATTTTTCTGATTACAAAAGTTCTAAAATTTCATCTCTTGATAAATATCACTTATTTGTAGAAAGAGGCTTATATTTACTTAAAGAAAATTCAGGGGTTTTGGGTTATATTATTCCAAATAGATTTATTAAAGAAAAAAATCAAGGCAAATTTAGGAACTTCCTTTTTGAAGAGAGGTGTGTTAATAAGATAATTAATTATAATGAAATACAATTGTTTCCTAATGTTCTTGCATACTCTTGTTTAGTATTTCTTACTTCAAAGAAGAATATACAGACCGAATATATTTCACTATCTCTAAAGCAACAAATTCCGATAAACGAACAGATTAAATTAAGTGTATTTTACAATACAAAAAGTTTAACTGATAAACCGTGGCAGCTTTTCAGTGAATCAACTAGACAACTATTAGAAAATACTTCAGATACAGATAAATTTTGTAATTTGGAAGACTTAGTTAATATAAGTGTAGGATTACAAACAAGTTTGGACAAAGTATTCATAATCGAAGCAACGTCAAGTGATGATGACTACTATTATTTTTCAAATAATGGTGTTAATTATAAAATTGAGAAAGAGATTGTTAAGCCAGCTATTTACAAGCTTACTTTACAAAAATATAAGAAAATTAAATCAAATAGAATCATTATCTTCCCTTATAAAAAAGTGGATTCTACAATGCAGTTAATTGATATAGACGAGCTGAAAACTAAATACCCTGAATGTTATAAATATCTCTCAAAATTTAAAAAAGAATTAAAAGAAAGAAACATTCGACCCTTAAAAGATATAAATAAAGAATGGTATAAATATGGGAGACAACAAAGCATCAGTAATTTTAATGAAGGTGAAATGTTAATTTGGTCTGTTCTAACTTTAAAATCAAATTTTGTTTATTCTAAGCAACCAATATTATTTACTGGGGGAGGTCAAGGACCTTATTATGGACTCAAATCAAAAAATGATGAGTATTCTGTGAAATATATTCAAGCAATATTGAACACTCCATTTATAAGTAATCTAATTGAAGAAAGTAGTGTTTATTATGCAAACGGATATTATAGTGCAGGCAAACAATACCTTGAAAAAATTCCTATAAGGAAAATAGATTTTAATTTGGTGGAAGAAATAAATATTTATGATACAATATTAAAGACAATTGAAGAGTTAGAGGTTTTTTCAGAAAACCTAGAAAAAACTAGTTCAGCCTCTAAAAGAACTAACATAGAAAGACAAATTGCTTTTAAAGAGAAAAAATTAAATTCTTTAATCGAAACTCTTTATGGAATAAAATAAATAATGAGAGAAACTTTAGATAGTAAAAAAAATCGAGGTGGATATTATACACCTAAAAAATTAACCGATTTTATTTCTAAATGGGCTATTGAAAAACCTAGCGACAAAGTGTTGGAACCAAGCGCAGGTGATGGGGGATTTGTGAATTCTGCCTATGAAGTATTTAAAAGTATGGATGATAAGTTTTGTACTAAACAATTTTTAGCCATTGAATCTAATGAATTTGAGGCATCAAAAATAGATGAAACAAAAGCAAAAGTAGTTAATTCAGACTTTTTTAAATATTTTCAAGCAGAACTTCAAAATAAAGAAACTTTTGATGTCATTTTGGGGAATCCCCCTTTTATTAGATATCAATCCATCGATAGGGATGTGAGTGATAGGGCATTTGATTCCATGAAATACTATGGATTTACACCCAACAAAATGACAAATTTATGGGCCCCATTTTTATTGTTATCCTCCGAGTTGATTGCTGATGGTGGTAGGTTAGGTATGGTAATCCCAGCTGAGTTACTTCAAGTAGATTATGCTGCAGATATTAGATCTTATCTACTTGAAAAATTTCAAGAGCTTACTTTGATTTCTTTTAACGACAATTTATTTGAAGGTGCGCAGCAAGAAGTAGTAGTACTGCTAGGAAAAACTAGATCAGAAAATAAAGGATTTAGATTCATTGAATTAGATAGTTTAAACGATCTAGATTCTTTGGACTTAAATGATGATGTATCACTAATAAAGGATGTCGAAGTTTCTAGAGATAAGTGGTTGAAATATTTTTTAAAGCCTAGTGAATTAAGTAATTTTAAATTAGCGATTTCACATAAAAATTTACATAGCTTTAATGATATTGCTGAGGTAAATGTTGGGATTGTAACAGGACAAAATGAGTTCTTTGTTGTAAATAAACAAACTGTTGAATCTTTTGAATTAGAAAGTAATAGTTTAACTGATATAATTAGTAGAGCTGAACAACTCAAAGGGATCGAACTTAATGAATCTAGACTACAGGAATTGTACAAAGATAACAAAAAAGTAAAAATGTTTATCCCAAAAAAACTTCTAAGTAACAATGAAAAGAACTATATACTTTTCGGAGAATCAAATGGGTATCATTTAGGATATAAGACTCGAATTCGCAAAGAATGGTACAAAGTCCCACTTACTTGGTTTCCAGAAGCATTCTTTTTACGTCAAGTACATGAGTATCCTAAAATAGTAGTAAACAACACAAAAGCTGTAAACACAGATACTCTTCATAAAGTTCGAGCAAAAGAAGGTTTTGATATTTATAATATATCTCTGTCTTTCTTAAATTCACTCACTTTGCTCCAATGTGAACTATCTGGACGAAGCTATGGAGGAGGGGTACTCACATTTGAACCTGGTGAGGTACGTTCTATAAAACTACCATATTATCAATTCAACGATTCTGAAAAAAAAGTTCTAATCAATTTACTTGAAGACTCTAAGTTTGAACAAGCCGTTGATATTATTGATGATATCCTTTTAAAGAATAAATTAAATTTTTCAGAACAAGAAATTTTTAAATTTAAATCAGGCTGGCAAAGATTAAAATCTAGACGCTTAAACAGAAAAAAACGATTATAACGAATTTAAAACATTTTTTATTTTTAACATGAAGTAAATCAAATAATTTTTTTAAAAAAATTAAAACGCATGGTATCAGATACTAAAACCTGACACTATGTGTTTTATTATAGAAATATTTAAATTTCAGATTGATTTATCATATTATTTTTCCTCCACTCGTTTTTTATTCAAACGGAAATGGTTTATATCTTTATCATTATTTTTCAATTGGGGTGAAATGACCAACAATCTTTCCAATAACACGAGAATTTTCTTCGTAAGGCGCATAAATATCATCATACTTCTTGTTTATTGAAACAAGTCGTAGATAGGTTTTATGAAGATACACTTTTTTTACATAGGTTTGATTGTTAAACTCCACTTCATAAATTTGTCCATCCTCAATATTGGTTGATTGCTTAATCAATACTACATCGACATCAGGCAATTCAGGCTCCATTGAGTCACCTACAACCCATGAGGCAAAATCATGAGGAATATTCTCAGTTGAATAAGTAAGAGTATAATCTACATCTCCAAAGTAGGAGTGGCTAGTTCCAGCAGAAAGACCTTCATAGGTTTTATAACTGAATAGATCGACTTACTTTGTTGTCGAATTTTTCCTGTTCTTCAAGTAATTCTGAGGAATAGACGACAACTTTAAAATCAAATAAGCTAAAAACGCTCTAAAATCATTAAATTGATATTAAAGTGTTTTTTATTGTCAAAATATACAATTGAAAAAATTTCCAGCTTTTTTAAAATCACTATCTCAGATGACAATTTAATCAAAATATGATATAATACAGAAAAAGTAAAAATAACAAAAGTAACTTACAAAAGTAAAAGAAAAAAAGTAAATAGATAGCCACGGCGGATATTCCTTTCATCGTTTAGAAGGAGTTGCTGTGGTTATCGTTGTTGCTGAGCTAATTAATTGCTCTTATTACTTAGATGAAGTTACTTTTATTATTGAATTAATTTAAATAATAATAACGATCAATGAAAGTACTCGTCGATATTCCCTTTATGCAGTTTAGAGCACAAAGGAAAATGGTACTGATTTGATCGTTTTTTTGTGTATTGACATCATAAAACACAGTCAGAACCTTCAATCATAATAAACAAGGAGATAACATGAGATTTGTTGTATATAAACATTCGCTAATTCTAGGCGATAATAATATCGTTACAAAGCAATTGATTGCACTCAAACATGATGATGGTACATTACAATTCACTGATTTTCATAGATATGTAAAATCTGCCACAAAGATTAAATCTATTTCAGACGATGGCAACAAACGTTTTTCATACGTTGTTAAGTTTTTGAACTATATATTTGGAACAGTTGGGGTAAATAATCTTGATCAACTAACTTTTGAAATGGTCAAGGAATTTTTTACGCTTTATGGTTTAGCACAATTGCCTGAAGATAGAACAAATAGAAAGAAAAGTACAGTCGAAAAATGTGTAAATGCAGTTCTTGATTTTTTAACTCTATACTTGAATGAACGAAAAGGGAAGGCTAAATTGAAGCGAAAAGACCTTTATTCTATCAATACGTTCACTAATAGACGAGGTAGAGTCATCAAAAGAAAAGAGTTGAATTTTGAGGTATTTGTTGATGGAAGCAACACACAGAAGTCAATTTTTAGGGATATGCCAAACAGCGCCTTTGAAATGCTTTTTGCTCACATTGCTCAATATCACAAGGATTTACTTATGGTTGTTGCTTTGGGAGCATTTGTTGGTTTAAGACCATCAGAAGCTTGTAATGTAAGGCGTGAAGATAGCCCTTTGGGGGCAGGTATCATATTTCACCAAAGTGATAATCAAGTATTTAAGATTGAGATTGATCTGCGTAAAGAAATGCCCCTTAGAAGTGATTTAAAGCCTACTGGACGAATTAAAAAGGAAAGACTCCAAGCTGTACCTTATATCTTCTTAGAGGTATTTTTAGACACCTACAATGACTATATGAGCTATCTAGAGGGTAAAAGGTATGAGAAAGATTATGGTCCATTAAATCTTAACAAGCAGGGGAAAGCATTGTCATACGATGTGTACTATCAACGATTTCGTAAGATTATTCGCGAAGAAATGATTCCAATATTTCTTAAATCTGATGACCCAGAGGTTGTCTTTTTTGGTCAACTCTTGCAAGAAAATAATATTTCACCCCATATCTTTAGGCACTGGTACACCACACAATTGGTTTTGTCAGGTGTTAATGAAGTTAGTGAACTGATGTCTGCTAGAGGGGACAATTCACCAGAAAGTGCTTGGGTTTATTTACAAAATAAAGGAGAAATTGCAAAACAATATGGTCAGGTTAATAATGGTGTTTTTGAATATATGAACTGGCAAGCAGAAAAATTGTTTGGAGAAGATTAAAAGGAGTAGCTATTGGTAGTAGATTTAAAAAATTATCTTGAAAGAATATTAGTCGAGTTAGGTGCTGCTACAATAAAACACCGTGAGAAAGTCAGTGGATTCTTACTAGACAATGAATGGTTTGGTGTGTCTATAAACCTTGATGATTATACTATTACTGAAAAAGATGCTGAAGTTCTTAAAAATCACATCAAAGACTATCTAACAACACCTCCAGGAATTAAGAATATGGAAGGAATCTTTTCAAAAAAATTTCCATCTACTAGCGAATTATTCATCCAATTTGCTGAAGAAGAAAAACTGAGTGAAACAAATCGTTTCTATCTACTTGATTTTTTAGCATACTACTTAACAAAAGATTTGTTTCTATATAGTGATGCTGAAGTAGAGACCTTAGTAGAAGTAGCAACCGAAGTTCTTACAAAGTCACAAGGCAATATCCTCATTCAATTTATTAAATGGCTACTCAATAAAGGCGTTACTCGTTATCGAGTAAGTTTTGAAATGACAAAGCGTTACACGATTGAGAGTGCAAATGGAGCGTATGAATTAGATGAATACCTTGAATTAATGTACTACCTATTCAACGAAAACTACATCATAAAAAATGATATGTTGTGTAAAGCAGCAAATTCAAAAAACTATGCAGATACATGGTTGTATCTAGGGTTACATTTTATTTGCGCACTAAGATCAACAGACTTAGAAAGATTAGGACATCCTAAATTAACAAGAGAGCCATTAGAAGTTTTAGAAGCAGTAGTAGATGGAACTTGGAGCAGTAGTGAAGCTAGAAGGACTTTACTAAGTATTACAACAAGATTGACTTATTTAAACTTAACACCTAATAAAACCAAAAACTCTTCTAATGTTACTCAGTTAAAGTTTCATGTCCCAGAAAGTTGTCAGGTTCTTATCGGTACGTTATTGGCTATCTGTGAGGCACATTTCCAACTTCAAATACCATACAATTCAGAAAACCCATTAATCAGACAAATTAAAACTTATGAAAAGATTACTAGTTATATGGGGGAGGAAATCGGAAATTTATTTTTAGAGCGTAACTTTAGTAGTCGTTCTGCAAACAAGTCCTACTTACAATCTGTTGCAATGTTAGCAGATGATGTTCTTGAAGAAAAGTCAGAACTGAATATTAAAGGTTATTTTTTAGCAGCATTAGCTCGTAGCCATAAAGGGGATTTTACTGAATTTGCACAAACTACAACAACGTATCTAAAAGATGCCCAACTCGGACAACTAAAACCTGAAATGGTTGCAAAAGAGCTATTTGAACGAGGCGTATTATCCATGATTCCGTCTATGCTCTTGACCATTGTAACTAGAGGAAAGTATAAAAAATTAAGTCCAAGTCAACAAACTCAAATGATTAAAAGTTTAGATTTAACGCCAGTAGAAATTGAAAAAACGTTAGAACTGAGTATTAGGGCTGATTTACATTCACAACAAGCTTTAAAAACTCTAGTTGAAAACAATGTTGAACCTGAACAATTACTGACAATCTGTCATCGAATTGGTAACGGAGAGGCTTTCTCTAAGCAGGGAGAAAGTATGTGTCTCTTGTCTGCATTAGGGAAACTATGCCCCTATGATGACCGTCAACATTGTGTCGGTTGCCAGTATGAATTACAAACAAAATCTACCTTACTTTTGTTAATTGGTGAGTTTAATCGTCTCAATAAACAATATCAAAAATTAAAGAATGAACTTGAACGAGGAAAGGTTCGAGTCATTCTTGAGCAGCAGATTAAACCATGCCTTACAGAAATGTTAGAAGCATTATCAGAACAGTATGGCGAAGCTGTATTATCTGATTATGAGGATATTATCAAGGAGTTAGTCAGTTGAATAATCAATTAAAATTATTTCGTAAAGTAAATGAAATTGTCCTGTTTGATGACAATATGATTGAGAGCGCAAAAGAATGTTTTCAAGACTATGTTGAAAAAGGGATTATCCTAACCACCAATTTTGAAGAAAATAAATGGGAAACAACTAATGAATATTCTAACGTTAGCTTCATTTTTAACTTGAATAAATTCCAATATAAAAGGTTTTATGAACAAGTATTTCAATTATCTTTTGATGATTTTGTCACCTACTTAAAGAGTTTTATAGTGCTATCTATGGAACATCATGTTTTAATCACACTCCAAGCCTTTTTAAGAGATATAAAGAAATTAGTCAAAGAAATAAAAGTGAACGAAGTCTTCTCGTTAGCAAATATGAAGATTTCCAACCCCTCAGTATGTATAGATTTTCTTTCTACACTACCATGTTTAGAGAGTAACGAATTAACCCAACTGATTGAGCAACTAGATGAACTTTTAAATGTTAGTTATCAACTGAACACTAAAAAACAGCGAAAGTTAGCCCAATTTCAATCCTATTTTTTATTTAATGATATTTTAAACGACTATTGGGTTAAATCATTATCAGATGAGGAAAGATTGTTTTACTACCCTCTTTACTTATGGTGGCAAATAACAGCAGTAGTACCACTTAGACCAAGGGAGTTTTTGCTCACTCAGAGAAATTGTCTCACAGAAAAAGACGGAAAATATTACTTAACTCTCAGACGAAATAACTTAAAAGGAAAAGACAAGGGAGTATCCCATAAAATTTCAGAGGATTATTATTTAACAACTTACGAAGTACCATTTAAGCTTGCGAGTGAGATTTTAAATTATTTAGAGCTAACCAAAGACTTATCATCTACACAGTTAGATACCCTATTTGTGACAGACTCTCATTATCGGAAATGGAAACGTATTGCTGGTACTAAAAACCGTTTCTTGACGTACAGTAACTTAAATACAATTTTAAAATATTTCTTTAATGAGATTGTATCTCAACAGTATGGGTATTTTGTCCATCATATCAATTCCCCAAATCAATTAGACGATCATGAGATTAATTTCATTCATATTGGTGAGGCATTATTAAAACTTAAAACAGTTAGTCGTTCTTATCAAGAATATCTAACTGAAAAACATTTATCCTTATAGGAGTTCTCAAATGGCTAGAAAGAAGTATATTGATAATCAAGAATTGCTATTATTATTTGAACATTATTTACTGGAACATTGTTCGAATAATCCTAGACTATTCAAAATTCCACAGTTTGGAAATT
>ERZ773099.1727-NODE-1727-length-15872-cov-14.934691_pt1 | contig 15872 bp, 12 predicted proteins | sample MGYA00511120_ERZ773099 | MGnify/ENA primary metagenome ERZ773099 (study PRJEB29015, sample SAMEA2738012) | human oral metagenome | biome: human oral; feature: human-associated habitat; material: dental | place: China | collected 2104 ...
AGCGGATGAACTCCCGGCCGATGATCTTGCGCTTGGCCTCCGGCTCGGTGACGCCCGCCAGGGCGCTCAGGAACCGCTCGGTCTCATCCACGGTGATGACGCGGATGCCCATGCCCTCGGCGTAGTCGTGCTCCACCTGGTCGCGCTCGCCGGCGCGCAGCAGGCCGTGGTCCACGAAGATGCAGGTGAGCCGGTCGCCGACGGCGCGGTGCACGAGGGCCGCGGCCACCGAGGAGTCCACTCCCCCGCTCAGGCCGCAGATGACGTGGGCATCGCCCACCTGCTCGCGGATGCGGACCACCTGCTCGTCGATGATGTTGCCCGGCGTCCAGGTGGCGGGGATGCCCGCCTCCTTGTGGAGGAAGTTCACCAGTGCCGCCTGGCCGTACTCGGAGTGGAGGACCTCGGGGTGCCACTGGAGGCCGTAGAGGCGGCGGGCCGGGTTCTCGAAGGCGGCCACCGGCGTCTGGGAGGTGGTGGCGGTGACGGTGAAGCCCTCGGGGGCCGCCTGGACGGCGTCGCCGTGGCTCATCCAGACCACCTGCTCGGCGGGCACGCCGTCGAACAGGCAGGATCCGGGCTCGGTGCGGGCGGGGGTGTGCCCGTACTCGCGGGTGCCGGTGCGCCCCACGGTCCCACCCAGGGCCTGGGCCATGGCCTGGAAGCCGTAGCAGATGCCGAGGACCGGCACCCCGGCGTCGAAGATCGCGGCATCGAGCGCGGGGGCGCCCTCGGCGTAGACCGACGACGGCCCGCCCGACAGGATGATCGCCGCCGGTCTTCTCGCGAGCATCTCGGCCACGGACATGGAATGCGGCACGATCTCGGAGTAGACCGAGGCCTCGCGCACGCGGCGGGCGATGAGCTGAGCGTACTGGGCGCCGAAATCGACGACCAGGACGGGCCCGACGGCCTCGTCCGCGGCCGCGGCGCCCTGGGAGAAGGTGGTCACCGGCCAAGCATAACGGGCGGCCCGCCGGGCTCCGGGGACGGGGCTGATCTCGCTCACGCCCAGATGGCGCGCAGAGTCAGGGCGGCCCCGGGCAGGCCGGGCAGCAGGGAGGTGGCCAGCCCCGGCATGGCCGAACGAGTGCGCGCCGAGACGGCGATATGCGTGGCGAAGGCTGCGGACCATCCGAGGCACAGTCCGGTGGCGAGCACCCGGGTGGCCCGGTCGGAGCGGCGCGTATACGCCCACAGGACACCGGCGGCCAGCGCTTGCGCCCCGACGGCGGCCAGGCGCCGGGACGGACGCACGTCGGCCAGCGGGTTGCCGATGCCTGCGGGACCTCGGATGTGGGCGTCCAGGAGGGGCCACCCCGTCGAGCCGACGTGCTCGAGCCAGGCCTCCATCGAGTAGACGACCTCCTCGGTCTGGTGGACTGCCAACAGCCCCAGGGTCAGCGCCCAGACCTGGTCCGGGCTCAGGGCACGGCGCGCGGGTCCACTCATTGGAGCCTCCCGGCCGAGGTTCGGTCGTCTGCACGGGTCCGGGCCCCGGCCACGTCAGTGCGGATGTGATGCGCCGCGGCGCAGGCGCCCAGGGTGTGAGCGAGTACGAGCCAGGAGCCGACGACGAGCGCCGCCCGAGGCAGGCTGGAGCGGTCGGGCACGCCGGCGCGCCGCAATCGCGAGCGCGCCCACCACCACACCGGCAGCACGACAGTCGGCGATGTGGCCACGCCCGGGGTGTAGCCACGGGTCAGCAGAGCGGCGGCCATATGACCGTAGGCGTGCAGGCCGAAGATCCGCTGCGCATCCTGGTAGAACCGACTCCGTCCGGCGGTGCGCACCCCGTCCAGGACCGCGACCCCGAATAGCACCCCCATGGTGGCTACCCCCACCTGGACATGCCTGCGGGAGAGGGTCAGCGTCTTCAGGCGGGAGCCGGCCAGGGAGCGCAACGGAGCGGGCAGGCGGCTCAGGACGTCGGCCACCATCGAGGGCATCGACGACATCGTCACCAACTCCTCGCCATCATTGGCGGCGAAAGACACCAGGAGCGATGCGGGGACCAGAATCCGCATGGGACCGCTCAGGGCGCCATCACCACCATTAGGACTATCGTCAGCGGCATTCATGGCGCCCCCCATCGATACCGTCAGTAGCGATATAACGATTGTCGCCTTTCCCGACGAGTGCACACAAGACCGGCGGCCACAGGCACGACGCGGCACGCATCGATCCGCCCACAACCGCCGCCGCCTGAGGCAGACTTCTTCCCATCACACACGCATCCTCCCGACGAGAGACCACCGCCAGCCAGGCGATCGTCGTACGTCAGCCTCTTCGCAGCCCCAGGATCCCAGCCAAGGAGACAACCGCATGAGCACCACCGCGCAGTCGATCCCCCTGAAGGGGATCACCCCGGAGGCGATGAAACAGGCCGTCGACGACACCCCGCCATCGGGCAAGCGCCGCGGAATCCTCGCCATCGCCGGCGTGGCCACTCTCGGTTCGCTGCTCTTCGGCTACGACACGGGGGTCATCTCCGGCGCCCTGCCCTACATGTACATGCCCTACGGGGCCAAGGGCCTGCAGCTGAGCAGTTTCGAGGAGGGAGCAGTCGGCGGCACCCTGCTCATCGGCGCCGCACTGGGGGCGCTCATCGGCGCGCGCCTGTCGGATCGCCACGGTCGGCGGCACAACATCACCATGCTGGCGATCCTCTTCCTGCTGGGCGCCCTGGGCACCGCCCTCGCCCCCAATGTGTGGGTGATGTACGTCTTCCGCGTCATCCTGGGATTCGCGGTCGGCGGCGCCAGCGCCACCGTCCCCGTCTACCTGGCCGAAACGGCGCCCAAGCGCGTCCGCGGATCGATCGTCGCCATCGACCAGATGATGATCGTCACCGGCCAACTGCTCGCCTTCGCCATGAACGCGGCGATCAGCAAGGCGCTGGGCGGCCCCGAGATCAACGTCGTCTCCACGCCCGCGCAGAGCTACGGGGTGACGACGGGCCTGCAGTCCTTCGACAACATCTCGCGACTGCAGACCTCGAAGGGGGGCCCGCTCGATCCCGCCGCGTATCACCAGTTCCTCAATGAACTCACCGTCTCGACCGGCAATGGCGAGATCTGGCGATACATGCTCGTCCTGTGCTCCCTGCCCGCCATCGCCCTGTGGATCGGCATCCGGCTCATGCCCGAGTCCTCCCGCTGGTACATCTCCAAGGAGCGCCTCTACGACGCCATCGGCGCCCTCAAGCGGATACGCGACCCCCACAAGGACGGCCCCGTCGAGGACGAGCTCCTGGAGATGGCCGAGGCGCGCCAGCGCGAGATCACCGAGGAGGCCCAGCGCCGCGGCCTGGTATACGTCTGGCGGACTCCGTGGCTGCGCAAGCTCCTGCTCGTCGGCATGTTCCTGGCCGTCGTCAACCAGACCACCGGCGTGAACACCGTCATGTACTACGCACCGAAGGTCCTGGAGTACGCCGGCATGTCCACGTCCAGCTCGATCACCGCGCAGGTCGCCAACGGCATCATGAGCGTCATCGGATCGATCATCGGCATCGGACTGATCATGCGATTCCGACGCCGTCAGATCCTCATCGCCGACGTCACCGGTGCGGGCGTGTGCCTGCTCAGCATCGCCGCGACCTTCCAGCTGGCCATCGCCCCGCACATGAATGCGGGCACCGCCCCGCCGTCGTGGGCCGCCTTCCTCATCCTGGGCCTCATGGCGGTCTTCATGCTCATCGTCCAGTCCTCCAACGGCACCGTGGTGTGGACGATGATGGGCGAGATCTTCCCCGCCAACGTCCGCGGCGTCATGAACGGCACATCCATCTTCTGCATGTGGGTCGCCAACGCCGCCATCACCTGGACCTTCCCGCCCATGATGGAGAGGCTCGGCGGAGGACTGACCTACACCATCTACGGAGCGCTCAACCTCGTCATCGCCGTCGTCCTGCTCAAGATCATGCCCGAGACCTCCGGCCGCTCCCTGGAGCAGATCGAGCAAGACATGGAGGCCCGCTACTCCTGACACTAGACCCGCATTAGTCCTGACAATTACGATTGCACCCGATGGGCCCGGCGGCCCGCTCCCCCACCGGAGGGGCCGCCCGCCCCGCGGACCCGAGGCTTCAAAGGAGAAAGCTCATGACATTCCGACTCGACCCCGCCACCGCCATCACCGACCCGAACGGCATCACCTGGGGCATGCACCCCATCACCTGGCGCAACGACGACATCCCCGAGGTCGGCGCCTTCAACTCCCTGGAGGACATGCTCCTGGACCTGGCCGACGTCGGCTTCCGCGGCACCGAGTGCGCCGGCTTCTTCCCGCCCAAGGAGGTCGTCAAGGAGCGCATCGACGCCCGCGGCATCAAGATCGTCGCCCAGTGGTTCTCCGCCTTCATCGTGCGCGACGGCGTGGAGGCGGTCGTGCCCGACTTCACCGCCGCCTGCGAGTACCTGCAGTACCTGGGGGCCACCCGGATCGTCGTCTCGGAGCAGACCGGCAGCGTCCAGGGCGTGCGCGACGTGTGCATCTTCACCAACAAGCCGGTCCTGAGCGAGGAGGAGTGGCCCCTCCTGGCCAAGGGCCTGGACCGCCTGGGCGACATCGCCCACGACCACGGGCTCGAGCTCGTCTACCACCACCACCTGGGCACGGTCGTCCAGACCAAGGAGGAGACGATCCGCCTCATGGAGATGACCGACCCGGCCAGGGTCTCCCTCCTGTTCGACACCGGGCACGCCTTCGTCGGCGACGGCGACGTCATGGGGCTGCTGGAGGCGACGGTCGACCGGGTCAAGCACGTCCACTTCAAGGACGTGCGCCCGGACAAGATGAAGGAGTCGCGCGAGGCGGAGCGCTCCTTCCTCGACTCCTTCCTGGCCGGCATGTTCACCGTGCCGGGCGACGGCATGATCGACTTCACCGAGCCCTACAGGTTCCTGGTCGACCACGGCTACAAGGACTGGATCCTGGTGGAGGCCGAGCAGGACCCGGCCATCGCCAACCCGCACGAGTACGCCACCAAGGCCCGCGCCTACATCGAGGGCACCCTGTTCAAGGCCTGAGGTCCTACCGGGTCGCAAACCTGAGCACCGCGACCCGGTGCGACGGCGCCCCCTCCGGAGCCCGGAGGGGGCGCCGTCGTGCGCACGGACGCGGCCGGTCGCGACTGGGCGCGCCCGGGGGCGGCGCGGTCACAGGCTCATGTCGACCACGGCGCGCCCCTGGATCTGGCGGTTGCGCAGCGCCTCGTAGCCCACGCCCGCCTCCTGGAGCGGGAAGCGGCGCGAGACGACGTCGGCGTAGTTGATGACGCCGCGCGCGGCCAGGTCGACGACGGCGGGCAGGTCCTGGCGGGTCCGGGCGCCGTAGGAGCCGAGGATCGACTGCGAGCGTCGCACCGTGCGGTTGATCTCCACCTCGGCGGTCTGGACGCCCGCGCCCAGGCCGATGGGCACCATGCGGCCGCCGTCGGCCAGCACGTTCAGGGCGGTGGTCCAGGTGGCCGGGATGCCCAGGGCCTCGAAGGCGACGTCCACGCCCTTGCCGCCGGTCAGCCCGAGGACCTCCTCGCGGGCGTCGTGGGTCACGGAGTTGACGACGGCGGTGGCGCCGTAGCCGGGCATGGGGGCGAGCTTGTCGTCATCGACGTCGATGGCGATGACCTGGCTAGCCCCGAAGGCGCGGGCGATCTGGACGATGTTGGTGCCCACGCCGCCGGTGGCGACGACGGCGACCGTCTCGCCGAAGCGCAGGTCGGCGCCGCGGCGCACGGCGCCGTAGCCGGTCATGGCCGCGCAGCCCAGGATGGCGGCGGGCACGAGGTCGATGGACTCGGGCGCGGGCGCCACGGAGGTGGAGGGGATGACGGCGTACTCGGCCAGGCCGCCCATGGAGTACATGTAGACCGGCTCGCCCTCGGGGGTGGCCAGGCGGGTGGTGCCGTCGTAGAGGACGCCCTTGAGCCGGTTGAGGTCAAAGAAGGGGCCGCACAGCTCGTCGTGGCCGGCGGCGCAGGCGTCGCACTGGCCGCAGGGCATGAGGAAGCCGCCGGCGACGTTCTGGCCGACCTCGAGGCCGGTGTGCTCGTTGCCGGGGCCCAGCTCGACAATGGTCCCGGTGACCTCGTGGCCGAGCACGGCGGGCAGGGGGAAGGCGATGGCGCCGCCGATGACGTGCAGGTCGGAGTGGCACAGGCCGCAGGCGGCGACCTTGATGAGCACCTCGCCGGTCTTGGGGCGGGGGGTGCGCAGGGTCTCCACCTCAAGACCCTTGTCGTGGTCGCGCAGCACGGCGGCGCGCATGGTCTCGGGGATCGTCGGACTGGTTCGGACTGCTTCGTTGCTGGTCATGTCGCTGTCACTCTCTGGCGGGGTTCCCGGCGGTGGACATCAACCGCCGACAGGGCAAGCCTAACGCAGCCCGATCTATTTGTCCTGACAAATTGTCCTCATATTCGAGCGCGAGGCCCGCGAGCGGGCGGGGCGGACCCGCAGCGCGAAGCGGGGCGGGGCGGACCCGCGACCCCCTTTCGCCGAGATCGGTTCACTTCCGCGCCGAGATCGGTCCGAGGCGCCCGCCGGGCACCGCCGCGCCCCGGGCAGCAATCATTCTGTGCACCCTCAGCCTCACGGCCGAGGACGGCGAGCCCAGGACCCCGGGCGACGGCCGCCGCGCAAGCGAGAGTTTGTCACAACAAAGCCTTGACTTCGTCGTTCACGCGCGTGAACAATGGGGCGGCGCACACATCCGCGCAGCAGTCCGCCGATCAGAGCCGATCGGCGCGAGCAGAAGGATCCATCCATGACCCAGACCCCCACCGATCTCACCAGGGCCGAGATCGACGCCCTGGTCGACAAGACTCCCCCATCGGGCAAGCGCCGCTCCGTCGGCTTCGTGGCGCTCGTCGCCACGCTCGGCTCGCTCCTCTTCGGCTACGACACCGGAGTCATCTCCGGCGCCCTGCCCTACATGCACATGCCCGTCGGCGCGGGCGGGCCCCACCTGGACGCCGTCCGCGAGGGCCTGGTCACCGCCACCCTGCTCCTGGGGTGCGCCTGCGGGGCCTTCTTCGGCGGGAGGCTCTCGGACCAGTACGGCCGCCGCCACAACATCCTCCTCCTCGCCTTCGTCTTCTTCCTGGGCGCCATGGGCTGCACCTTCTCCCCCAACATCTGGGTCCTCTACCTCGCGCGCTTCATCCTGGGGCTGGCCGTGGGCGGGGCCTCCGCGACGGTGCCCGTCTACCTGGCGGAGACCGCGCCCAAGTCCATCCGCGGCACCCTGGTGGGGATCGACCAGCTCATGATCGTCACCGGCCAGTTCCTGGCCTTCGCCATGAACGCCGGCATCGCCCGGATCACCGGCGGCCCCGAGGCCACCGTCACCTCCGCGGACCCGGGCACCACGATCACCGTGGGCGGCGTCGAGACCGCCGTGGAGGTCGGCCGGACCTACTCCTGGGACGTGCTCAAGGCCGTCTCCGACGCCATCACCGTGGACGGCGGGAACGGTCAGACCTGGCGCTACATGCTCGTGCTGTGCTCCATCCCCGCCGTCGCCCTGTGGATCGGCATGCGCATGATGCCGGAGTCCTCCCGCTGGCACGCCGCCAACTTCCGCTACGCCAGGGCCATCGCCGAGCTCAAGCGGGTGCGCAGGCCCGCCGACGACGTCGCTGGGGAGATCGACGAGATGATCGAGATCAACCGCCGCGAGGCCGCCGCGGAGCACTGGAGCCTGGCCCGCTGCTTCGCCACCCGCTGGACCCGCAGGGTCCTGATCATCGGCGTCATGGTGGGCGTGTTCAACCAGACCACGGGCGTGAACACCATGATGTACTACGCCCCCAAGATCCTCCAGAACGCCGGCTTCGGGACCCAGGCGGCTATCACCCTGACCGTGCTCACCGGGATCGCCTCCGTCATCGGCTCCTCCCTGGGGCTGTGGCTCCTGCTCAGGCTTCCGCGCCGGAAGGTCCTCATTGGCGGGACCATCGGCCTGACCGTCATGCTGTGGGTCATGACCGCCGTTTTCCTGTTCGGCATCAACCCACACCTGGACGCCGAGGGCAACGTGCTGGGCACCATGCCGGCGATGGTGCCCTACCTGGTGGTGGTCGTCATCATCGTCTACCTGCTCTTCATGCAGGGCGGCAACGCCCCGGGCACCTGGGTCATCATGTCCGAGCTCTTCCCCGCCCGCATGCGCGGCGCCGCCATGGGCTTCGCCGTCCTGTGCCTGTGGATCGTCAACGCCATCATCACCTTCCTCTTCCCCGTCATGATGGACTACCTGGGGCCGGTGGCCACCTACCTCGTCTTCTCCATCATCAACGTCATCGCGGTGATCTACATGATCCGCCGCGTCCCCGAGACCAAGTACTCCTCGCTGGAGGAGCTTGAGGAGACCTTCCAGGCCCAGTACGGCTGAGCCCGCCGGGCCCGGCGAGGGCGCTCGCGGGCCCGCGCCCCTCAGGACGCATCGGCTAGAGTCCGAGGGTCCGCACGCGAGAGCAGAGGAGGGGGCGCCATGCCGACCACCGGTCACGACGTCACGCAGTCCGACGTCGCCGAGGCCGCCGGGGTGTCGCGCAGCCTGGTCTCCCTCGCGCTGAGCGGCTCCCCGAAGGTCGCCGAGGAGACCCGCGTCCATATCGCCCGCATCGCGAGCACCCTCGGCTACCGGGTCAATGCGGCGGCCTCCGCCCTGGCGCGCCGGCGCTCGACGACCATCGGCCTGGTCCTGCCCAACCTCCGCAACGCCTTCTTCGAGCAGGTCTCCCGGGCCCTCGACGACGCCGCCGCGGAGCAGGGCCTGACGGCCTTCGTCGCCGTCGGCGCGCAGGACCAGGAGCGGCTCCAGCGCGCCATCGACAGCCTGCTGGGCGTGCGGGTCCTCGGCCTGGTCCTCGTCTCCCCGTGGCTGACCGACGCGCAGATCGTCGCGATCGGCGAGGACGCCCCGACCTGCGTCATCGGCCGCCTGCCGCCGGGCGGCCACGTCGACTCCGTCCACATCGACGAGGACCAGGCCGCCCGCCTCGTGGTCTCCCACCTCGCGTCCCGGGGCGCGACCACCATCGGCTACGCCGCCCCGCGGGTCGTCGACGACGCCTCCCGGTTCCAGCGGGAGAAGTCGCTGGCGCAGGCCGCCGCGGAGGCGGGCCTGCCCCTCATCACGGAGGAGGGGGACGACAACGGGGCGGGCCGGGCCATCCGCCGGCTCCTGGCGGAGGCGCCCGGCGTGGGCCTGGTCGCCCACAACGACATGCTCGCCATCGACGCCGTCGCCGTCCTGCGCGACGGCGGCGAGGAGGGCTCGCGCCGCGCCCCCCTCGTGTCCTACGACAACACCTACCTCGCCCAGCGCGATGAGTTCGCCCTGACCAGCATCGAGCAGCCCGAGCGGTTCCTGGCGCGCCAGGCCCTGCGCCTGGTCACCGAGCGCGTCGCCGCCCTGGTGGACGACCCCGGCGCCCCCCTGCCCGCCCGGGACGTTGAGGCTGAGGGGCGCCTGGTCGTGCGGGGATCGTCCGCACCGGCCTGACCGGCCGTGGTCTCAAGCGGTGAGGATCCTCATCTCGTTGAGCAGCGTCTGCGCGACGAGGTGGAAGTCGAGCTCGGCGGAGCGGTCGTGGAAGATCTCCGAGCAGTACCAGCCGTCGTAGCCGGTGGCCTTGACCGCATCGACCCACTCCTGCAGGGGGATGGAGCCGCCGCCGGTCCACACGTTGCGCGAGACGCCCTGGTCGGGGACCTCCCCGGCGGGGACCGGCACGCCGTCGCAGACGTGGACGGCGCTGATGAGGTCCTTGTCGAGCCGAGCGACCTCCTCCGGCGTGGAGCCGGTGACCCAGAAGTGCCAGAAGTCCACGACGATCCTCGCGTTGGGGCGGTTGATCATGTCGAGGATGCGGAGCGCCTGGTCCACGTGGTGGACGGGCGCCCAGCCCAGCGGCTCGAGGAAGAGGTCGAGCCCGTAGTCCGCGGCGATGTCCGCGGCCAGGGCGACGTTCTTGGCGGTGCCCTCCATGACCTCCTTGTCGCTGCGGCCGAGCAGGCCGCGGAAGCGCGGGTCGTCGTCGGCCAGGCGCCCGGCCCTGAAGTCCTGGACGACGGTGACGTCGACGGGGCCGGTGCACATCTGCATGCAGGGCGCTCCGACGACCTGGCCGACGCGGGCCAGCCTCTCGGCCTCGGCGCGGAAGGCCTCCGGCTCATCCTCCTGGAGCGCGCCGATGCCCGAGACCTCGATGCCCTCCAGGTGCGGGAGCAGGGAGGCGGGGGTGTAGCCGGCGTCTAGGTAGCGCCACAGCTTGGGGCTCTGCAGCTCGATGCCCTCGAAGCCGACGTCCTTGGCGACGGTGATGTCGTTGAGGGCGGTGCCGTGAAAGGTGGAGGTGACGTTCATGGACAGCTTCATCGGTGATCTCCTTGGATCGTGTGCGTTCTAACTGGTGGTGCGAGTGCGCCGGGACGGGGGGCGCGCGGCGCCGTCACAGGCCCGGCGGGACGGCGACGGGGGCGCCGGTGCGCAGGGACTGCGTCGCCGCCTCGGCGATGACCTGGGCGCGCAGGCCGTCGGAGATCGGGGCGGGGACGGGGGCGCCGCCTTCGAGGGCGTCGACGAAGGCGGCCAGGCTCTTGCTGTAGGTGCCGCGGATGCGCTCGAACCAGCCGGCGTCGAGCCCGTTGGTGCGCAGCTCGCCCGGCCCGTAGTGGTTGACGAAGCCCGTGCGGTGACGGGCGGCCTCCACCATGCGCTCGGAGCCGTTGACCTCGATGCGCTCGTCGTAGCCGTAGCCGATGCGGCGCTGGGAGTCGATCTGGACCAGGGCGCCGTTGGTCATCCTGAGCACGGCGATGGAGGTGTCGACGTCCCCGACCCGTGCGACGGCGGGGTCCACGAGCGCCGCCCCGGCCACGTAGACCTCGACGGGCTCCAGGCCGGTGATCCAGCGCAGCAGGTCGAAGAAGTGGACGGTCTGGTCGCGCATCTGCCCGCCCGAGACCTCCAGGTAGGAGACCGGCGGGAGCGAGGGGCCGCGGGTGGTCATGGAGACCAGCTCGACCTCCCCGACCTCCCCGGCGCGCACGGCGTCGTGGACGGCGGCGTAGGCCGGGTCCCAGCGGCGGTTGAAGTCCATCATGACGGGGATGCCGGCCGCCTCGACCGCGGCGGCGGCGTCCCGGGCGACGTCGAGGGACAGGTCGATCGGCTTCTCGCAGAAGACGGCCTTGCCCGCGGCGGCGGCGCGCTTGAGCAGGTCGGCGTGGGTGTTGGTCGAGGAGGCGACGACGACGGCGTCGATCGCCGGGTCGCTGAAGATCTCATCGAGGTCGTCGCCGGCCTCGACGCCGTGGGCCTCGGCCAGCGCGGCGGCGCGGGAGGCGTCGACGTCGAAGACGCGGGCGAAGTCGATACCGGGTTGGGCGGCGAGGTTCTCGGCGTGGACGCGGCCGATGAATCCGGCGCCCAGGAGGGCGAAGGTCTGTCTATTCGGCATGGGAGATCCTTTCGGACCCGCTCCGGGGCTCGTCGGCGGGGCGGGACAGCGATGGCGAGTCCTGCGGCAGCGCTGCCGCAGGACTGGAAACACGCAATTCACACGCGTGAATTCATGGCTCAATAATGCTCCTCCCGCAGTTCTGAGTCAAGACCCTCGGCGCCATGATCCGGGACGGACACGCCGCATTCGGCGGCAGCCGGCGAAGACAGCGCTGCGGGCCGGGGCCGACGACGATAGTGACGTCGTCGGCCCCGGCCCGCATACCGCTATTCAGTAGGGATCACAGCGCGTGATCAGCTGTACTCCTTCTCGAACCGCTCCTCGAGCTCCTCCAGGGAGTGGTACTTCGTCTCGGGGACGAACTTGATGTAGAAGATGAGCGAGCCGACGTTGATGAGCGCGAAGATGAGGTAGGTGCCGGCCCCGCCGAGCTGCTTCATCATGATGGGGAAGACGAAGGCCACAATCCCATTGGCGATCCACAGGGTGGCGACCGCCAGCCCCATGGCCGTGCCACGGACCTTCGACGGGAAGATCTCGGCGACCAGCACCCAGGTCACGGTGCCGGACTGCTTGGCGAAGACGAAGACAGAGACGATGAGCAGCACCAGGTACGGAGCGAAGCCCGGGGCACCCTCGATGTTGCCAGCGGCGTCCTGGTACGGCTGGATGAGGAAGAAGAACACCGCCGACAGCAGTCCCAGCGAGATCACGATCGAGGACTCCTGGTAGATGCCCACGTGACGGCGCGCGAACCGGGTGACCAGCCACAGGCCCACGGCGGAGCCGATGAAGGAGATGCCGCCGGAGACGACGTTGAGGGAGATCGCGTCGCTCATGGGCAGTCCCGCGGCGGAGAGCACCTTGGGGGTGTAGTACATGGCCGTGTTAATGCCGGTGAACTGGTCGGCCAGGCCCAGGATAATGCCGATAATGAGCAGGTGCCTGGTCCACTTGACTCCGATGATCTGTCCCAGCCCCCACTTCTCCTGGTTGGCCTCCTTGCGCTGAACCTCGATCATCTCATCGAGCTCATCGGCGATGGGGCCGTCCTTGGCCTCGTCGCGCACGCGCTTGAGAGAGCCGATGGCCTCGGGGATCCGCAGGTTGGCGACGTACCAGCGGGAGGACTCGGGCATGAGGCGAATGCCGATCCACAGGGCGATGGCCGGGATCGAAGCGAGAATGAGCATGTAGCGCCACGTCGTCCCATTGCCGGACTCGACCATGACGTTGGCGAGGTTCTGGACCGACTCCCAGGAGACCGTCTCACCGGCATGGGCGACCACCTTGCCCGCCTCGTCGACGACATCATTGGAGACCGTCGCCTCCGGTCCGCCGTGAATCTGAGTCAGGACCGCATTCATGGAGAAGGCGAGGAACTGGCCGAAGACGATCATCATCTGGTCCACGGCCACGAGCGTGCCGCGGATGCGCTTGGGGGCGGTCTCCCCCAGGAAGACCGGCACCGTCGCCGAGGCGCCGCCGACAGCGAATCCCAGCACGACCCGGAAGAAGTAGAGGATCCAGATATTCGGCGAGAAGGTGCATCCTAGGGCGCCGAAGAAGAAGACCGCCGCCAGGAGCGTGATGTTGTGCCGGCGCCCGTACCTGTCGGAGAGCTTGCCGCCGACGGACGCGCCGATCGCGGCGCCCAGGCACAGGAAGGTCCCCACAAGGCCCTCCTCGACCGTGTTGATGTCGAGGCCGTCGGCGCTGTGAGGCAGATACATGTAGGGCAGCGCCGCCGAGATGACGCCGGTGTCGTAGCCGAAGAGCAGCGAGCCGAGCGTCGCCACCAGGGCGATGAGCCCCAGCGAGCGCTTCTTGCCGGACGGAGGGGTCTTGTCGACCAGCTCCTGGATCTTGTCGCGGCTCAGGTCACTGGCCGCGAGGGGGGATGAGGACATGTGGTCTCCTTGGGGTGCCTGCCGCCGTTGGCAGGCTCGAGGGCTGCGCCGCGCGGGTTTCCGGCCTCCGCGCAGCTGCGGACGGGACGGAGGGGTGGTGCGTCCCTCCCTCGCGGCGCGGGAGGGAGGGACGACGCGTGGCTGTCAGGCGCCGAGCTCGGCGGTGAGCCGCTCAAGGGCGGCCTTGTTGTACTCGTCAGCGTACTCGTGCCACCCGAAGATGCACACGGAGACGACGCCGTCGAAGTGAACCTCCCGCAGGGTCGAGAAGACCTCGTCCCAGGGGACCTCGCCCTGCCCGATGGCGTTGTGCTGGTGGACGGTGACGTCGGCGCCGGGCGGGTTGATGATGTAGCGGTTGCCGTCGTTGATCCGGTGGTTGAAGCCGTCGGAGACGTGCACCTCGCGGAGCTTGCCGGCGGCCGCGGCGGTGCGGATCATGCGCCCGGCGTCGCCAGCGCCGTCGGACAGGTGGAAGGTGTGCGGGCAGCAGTACTCGTACCCGAGCCAGTCCTTGTCCACGGAGCGCACGAGCTCCAGGGCGCGGTCGTGCAGCTCGACGAAGTCGTAGGGGTGTGCCTCCATATTGAGGCGGATGCCGTACTTCTCGAAGTCCGGGATCAGCTCCTCGATGGACCGGTACCACTGCTGCTCGGAGCGGCTTGCGCGGTTGCGGTCGCCGGAGAACTCCGAGACGATCTCGCGCACGTCGAGGGCATCGGCCAGCTCGAGCAGGCGCCGCCAGTTGCGCACCTGGGCCTGGCGCTCGGCCTCGTCCGGGGAGGACCAGTTGAACACCGGGTTGAGGGTGCGCACCTCGACCCCGCTCTCCTTCTCGGCCCTCTTGAGGTCCTCGATGAAGGCGCGGTCGGCCTTGGGGTAGTGGTGCCACAGGTGGAACTCGTTGTTGGGCGACAGCTCCACGTACCGGAAGCCGAGCTCGGCCGCCTTGTGCAGCGTGTCCGCCGTGGACATGGTCATGTAGTACATGTTGGGGTCGAGAGCGATGTCGACCATGGGGTCTCCTCTCAGGACGCCGACGGCGTCGGCGGGGTTGTGTCCGTGAGCAGGCCGGGGCTCACCGCCCCGATCCGGGCCCGGCGGCCCGGCACCCCCGCGCCGGCTGCTCGTCCGGCGCGAGGGCGGTGCCAGCGGTTGCCGGCGGGCGACAGCGGTCGGGCCTCAACCAGGCCAACCAGGCCTCAGCCAGCCCTCCGGTCGGCCCTCAGGCGTAGAAGGCGGGCTTGTCGATCATGGTCACGGCGACCTCGCGGCCGTCGCCGTCGAGGGACTCCAGCCCGGCGTCGACCACGCAGGTGGCGGCGTAGCCGTCCCAGGCGGTGGAGCCGGTGTGCTCGTCGCGCTCGACGGCCCGGATCCACTGCTGGAACTCCTGGTTGAAGGCCGCCTGGAAGCGGTCGATGTGCGACTGGCACATGGCGTTGCGGTCGCCCGACAGGTCGCGCACGTGCACCTTCTCCTGGTCGCCCAGGCGGACCGTGCCGGTCTCCATGACCAGCTCGCACTCGATGGAGTATCCGAACTGGATGTTGACGTTGACCTCGTCGTCGATCAAGACGCCCGAGGACGTCCTGGCCACCAGGACGAGCGGGTCCCGGAGGTGGTCGAAGCGGTGGGAGGTGGAGCGCGGGGCGTCCACGCGCACGGAGACGATCTCCTCGCCCAGCAGGAACCGGCAGATGTCGATCTCGTGGATGGCGGTGTCGTCGATCATGTTGCGCGTCGTGTAGCCCTCCGGAACCGAGGGGTTGCGGTGACGGCAGTGGACGAGGGTGGCGTAGCCGTGGTCGCCGGAGTCGAGGACCGCCTTCATCTCGTTGTAGGAGGCGTCGAAGCGGCGCATGAAGCCGACGGTGACCAGCTTCTTGCCGGCCTTCTGCTCGGCCTCCATGATCTTGATGCAGTCCTCGGCGGTGGTGGCCAGGGGCTTCTCGCACAGCACGTACTTGCCCGCCTCGATGACCCTGATGACGTCGGGGGCGTGGACCTTGCCGAAGGTCGCGATGACGACGGCGTCGACGTCGGGGTCGTTGATGAGCTCCTCGGAGGAGTCGTAGGCCTTGGCCCCGTAGGGCTCGGCGGCCGAGACGGCGGCGTCGTGGTTGATGTCGGCGACGGCGACGATCCGGCCGCCCGACAGGTCGTTGGTGATGCGGGCGAGGTGGGCGCGGCCCATGCCGCCGGCGCCGATGAGTCCAATGCGAACGGTCATGTGTGTATCTCTCTTCCTTGAGTGATCGCCGGAGCGGTGGCGGCGGCGGTCAGGCCAGCCCCAGGCCGCACTCGGCCAGGTAGGTGCGCATGTTGATGGCGTTCTGCTTGGGGAAGGACGGGTCGCAGGGGTAGCAGTCCTGCTCGCAGATCGCGTAGATCGGCTTGTCGAGCTCGGCCAGGGCGTCGACGAAGGCGTGCATCTCGGGCAGGCCGGCGGGCGGGCAGACCGAGGCGCCCTTGGTGACGGC
>ERZ773099.1728-NODE-1728-length-15867-cov-22.908171_pt1 | contig 15867 bp, 12 predicted proteins | sample MGYA00511120_ERZ773099 | MGnify/ENA primary metagenome ERZ773099 (study PRJEB29015, sample SAMEA2738012) | human oral metagenome | biome: human oral; feature: human-associated habitat; material: dental | place: China | collected 2104 ...
CTATGCGTCCGGTTTGCCTCCTTGTTCGGACGAAAAATCTACGCCAATCTGACGGGCTTCATTTTATCAGCGATTCCTTGAGAAAGCACTGATAGATTCAGCACAGCGATTTTGTGCGGCTGAATTTATCAGTGCTTCTTTTTATGGATATGGGAATGAGGTTCGCGGTGACTTATCTTTACAACAAGCGATAATGTGTTGCATACCGATAAAAAAATTCTGGATCCCTTCCATTTTACTTACAAATATCCTATTATATAGGCTAAAGGAGGGATCTGCTTGTATAGCGTTCAGCTAAAGATTGCATTCATAGGTATTGCCGAGGATATGGTTGATCTCTGGAAAGAGATCGCCCCCAAAGAGCATTTCAGTCATAGCTTTTACACGATTGCCAAGGAAGAAGATATACCACGGGAACTTGCTGATGAGGAGCAGTTACTCATTCTCATGGATCAGGCAAGTTTCCTGTCACCAAGCAGGGTTCGTAAGAGGATGCCGGCGCATGACAGTCAGCTGATCCTGTACGTGCACGATCCGGATCAGCTGGCTCGTGCAGACTATGATGCAGTCGATGACATCTGGCTGAGTGATGGAGCAGCGTTGGCGCATTTTCACTTCGCCAATGTCCTGACGCATATCGCTGAGCGCAAGCGCGCATGGCTGCAGGAAACATGGCTGCAGGCAACGATCAATACCCTCCCTGATTTGGTTTGGTTCAAGGATATGAAGGGCATACATCTTGATGTCAATGATGCGTTTTGTACGGCGGTCGCGAAGGAAAAGGAAGACGTAAGAGGACGAGATCATTACTATATCTGGAATATCCCGAAGGAAGTCTACGAAGCGAGCGACTATGTCTGCGTTGAAACGGAAGCCGATGTCATAGCCGCCCGTAAAACCCTTCTGCTTGATGAGGAGGTCATGAAGGCGGACGGCAGTCTGAGCAAGCTCAAGACCTACAAAACCCCGATTTTCGATGGAGATACGATCATCGGCACGGTCGGCATTGCCCGTGATGTGACGAAGGAATACGAATATCAGCAGAATATCATTCACATGGCGCTGCACGACCAGCTCACAGGTCTTGCAAACCGCCGTCAGTTGGATGAATTCTTGTCCAATCTAGATACAAAAGAAATGATGGTAGCTTGCCTCGACTTGGATCACTTCAAATCGGTGAACGACACATACGGTCATTTGGCGGGTGATGAGGCGCTTGTACGAACCTCCGATTTGATCAAAAAACATTTCCCCGATACGCTGAATGTCCGGATCGGCGGCGATGAATTTCTCGTCATATTCACAGATGGCGTGATCGGGGAGGATATCCCGGGACGCATGCAGGAGTTCATCGATGATTTCTTTGAAGTATTCAAAGCGGATAAACGCTTCGGTGTTTTGTCGGTCAGCGCAGGGATTGCCGAGGGGAAAATCGGTCATGGCTCATTCGACCTGCTGCTGCAGAAAGCGGACGAAGCGCTGTATGAGGCGAAAGAGTCTGGACGAGGTCGCTATGTCATCAGTCACAGAGATGAGCACGAGATGATCCGTTCATAGTTTATAAACAGCAAGTGGGGCTGTGATGCGAAGTAATGCTGCGTATCGCAGCCCCACGGTTTATTTCTCTGCGTTTCGGCGGGCAATGATGGTATTTATTTCACTCTGCTGCTGTGCCTCGATACGGCTTTGGATGAAGATGTTCGGGATGGAAACACCGATGACGATGGCGAGGATGATGGTCATGCCGTCAACGCCGAAGCGCAGCGCCTGCAGCAGTTCCTCCGCAGAGATGGTCTGAATGTGGAGGATGGCGAAGAGAAGGCGATAGAGCAGGACTCCGGGCACGAGTGGAATGATGGGCGGAATGATGAGCAATGTATTCGGTGTATGGACGATGTGAATGACCTTGAGTGCGGAAATACCGACAACAGCGGCAGCAGCAAAGGAGCCAATCGCCTGTGATAACCCAAATTCATTCATGAGGACGTTGCGCATGAGCATCGTGAGTGTTCCCTCAAGAGCGACAAGGGCGAGCAGCTTTCTCGGCGTGTTGAAGATGATGGAAAAACCACCTGCGGCAAGCGCTGCAGCAAGAGCCTGACTGAGGTAGGCATCGGTCGGACGAATATGGACATCGGAGATGTTTGCGATGCCTGTGGAGAGAATGGCAAAGGCAATGCCGAAGGTCATACCGCCAATAATGAGGATGGTATCGATGGCGCGTGTCATACCGGAGGAGATAAAGCGATTGATAACATCGCTGGTGGAGTTGACAATCGGGAACCCGGGGATGAGGAAGATGGTGCAGGAAACAAGCGCATACCACATGGTCGAAAGGCCGAGCATGAGCGGGATGAACCACGCGAAGATGGTGGAGACAAAAGCTGCGATCATGGAACAGGCGTATGGGTTGAATTCGTTGCTGATGCTGAGGCGATGGGCGATGAATCCGGCGAGTGCCGCAATGGTCGCAATGAGTGCTTCTGACAGACTTCCTCCAAAAAGGGAGCACGACGCGCCTGAAGCAATCGCGGCACCAAGTGCTGCAGCCCATGTCGGATAGCTGCGCGGACGATTCCAAATCTGGGTGATAGCGTTTTCGATGGCGTTTATCGGCGTATTGCCGCGCAGGATACGCCATGTCAGTTTGCTGATGGCCTCAATCACGGCGAGATTCACACCGTGCTTCATGCACTTGCGGAACTGTGTGAGGGAGCGTTCTCCATCTGTGATATTCAGCATGAGCGTCGTATAGGTAACGTGGGATTGGAGCTGCTCGAAAGGAATCCGCAGATGTACCGCAGCACGCCGCATATCCCGTATGATGCGTGTGCAGTCTGCACCGCTCTCCATGAGTGCCTGTCCGATATCGAGCAGGATCTTCATTTTGTGGTTGAGTGTCCGGTTGTCATCTGCTGAGGCATTCTTGATTTGTGCAGTATTCATTGTCATGCAGGCCGCCTTTCTATAGTCTTATTTCATTTATTATACCATAAATGAAATATATGTAAAAGGAAGGAGGTGCCAATAAAAAAACCGCCATGCGGCGGTTGTAGAAAATACTTACGAATCGGCTCGTGCTGCAATGATGGCATCGATCTCGCGCTGCTGCTGTGCCTCGATGCGCTTCTGAATGAAGATGTTCGGAATGGAGACGCCGACGACGACAGCGAGGATGATGGTAACGCCGTTGACCCCAAAGCGAAGTGCCTCCAACAGTTCCTCCACGGAGATGGTCTGGATGTTCAGGACGGCGAAGAGGAGGCGATAGAGGAGGACGCATGGGATGAGGGGAATAACGGGCGGGATGATGAGCAACGTGTTCGGCGTATGGACGATGTGGGTGACCTTGAGTGCGGCAATGCCGACGACGGCGGCTGCGGCAAAGGAGCCGATGGACTGCGGCAGTCCGAATTCAAGCATGAGGACGTTGCGGATCAGCATGGTGATGATGCCCTCGACGGCGACGATGGCAAGCAGCTTCTTCGGCGTGTTGAACATGACCGAAAACCCGCCTGCCGCAAGTGCCGCCGCAACTGCCTGATTGAGGTAGGTGTCGGTCGGCTGGATGTGGACATCGGAGATGTTGTGTACGCCCGTGACGAGAATGGCGAAGGCAATGCCGAAGGTCAAGCCGCCGATGATGAGCATGGTGTCCATTCCGCGCGTCGTACCCGATGTGGTAAAACGGTTGAGCATATCACTCGCGGCGTTGATGGACGGGAAGCCCGGCATGAGGAAGATGGTGCAGGCGACGAGCGCATACCACATCGTTCCGAGTCCAAACGCCATCGGAATCGCCCATGCGCAGATGGTGGCAACAAAGCCTGTAATCATAGCGCAGGCGTATGGATTGAACGCATAGCGCGTGCTTGTGCGATGGGCAATGAAGCCTGCGAGCGCAGCAATGGTGGCGATGAACGCCTCGAACCAGCTCCCGCCGAAGAGTTTGCATGAGCCACCTGAGCCGACGGCAGCACCGAGCGCGATTACCCAGCTCGGATAGCAGAGTGGACGCTGGCGGATGCGTGCAATGGCGCTCTCAATGGCCTGTATGGGGGTATTGCCGCGCAGGACGCGCCATGTAAGCTTGCTGACGGCGGCGATGACAGCGAGATTGACGCCGTGCTTTACGCATTTGCGGAACTGGGTAAAGGAACGTTCGCCGTCGCTGACGCAGAGCATGAGTGTCGTATAGGTGACGTGGGACTGGATCTGCTCAATGGGGATGCGCAGATGTACGGCGGTACGTGTCATGTCGCGTACGATGCGTGCGCAGTCTGCACCGTTTTCCATCAGAGTCTGTCCGATGTCGAGCAATATTTTCATCTTGCGGTTCAGCATTTTGTTGCTGTCCTTTGCCGCGCTTTGTATGCGTTCGTTTTCCATAGGAAATCACGATCTTCCTTTCTTCGTAAGATTTTCCCATTATAGCACAGCATAGGGAGCTGGGGGAAATGCAGGCAGGCTGTTATCCATAGTTTTTTTCAATGAAAAAGACCGCCTTGCGGCGGTCTTGCGGGAAGAACGTCTCAGCACTTAATGCCGGAGCCCTTGCGTGCATAGAAGAACCACGTGATGAGGATGGTCAGCACGGTGAAGCCAATGAGGAAATAGAATGCGGGGATGACGCTGCCCTGCGTCGCGTATGAGAGCCCGAAGAGTTTCGGGATGAAGAACGCGCCGTATGCCGCAATCGCCGCCGTAAAACCTGTGACGAGCGAAGCGTGAACAGGATTGTCAAAGACAAACGGGATCATGCGGAAGGACGCGGCGTTGATGAAGCCGGTCGAGAAGAAGAGCACGAGGAATGCGCCGAAGAAGAGCGCAAAGTTGTGCGCCTGAATGCCCATGACGGTGACGATGCACGCGACGAGCATAAGAAGCAGCGAGTAGAACGTGACCTTTGAGCCGCTGTTGACCTTGTCTGAGACCCAACCGCCGATGGGGCGCACACCTGCGCCGATGAATGGACCGAGGAATGCCGCATAGGCGAAAGAGACCTCGGGGAACTCGCGGTTGACGAGGAGTGCCAGTGCGGCAGAGTAGCCGATGAACGAGCCGAATCCACAGGTGTAGATGACGGTAATGAGCCATGTGTGCTTGTTGCCGAAGATGGACATCATGCTGCGCGGACTCTGCTTCGGGATGGGCAGGTTGTCCATGAACATCCAGACGAGGACGAGGGTCAGCGCAGTCGGAATCGCCCAGAAGTAGCAGACGTTCTGGATGTAGATCTCCTTGCCTGCCGCGTTGATGAGCGGAGCGCCGAAGAGTCCGCCGAAGCTCGCGCCGAGGAGCATGGGCGCGGTCAGGTAGATGAGCGAAACGCCGAGATTGCCAATGCCGGCGTTGATGCCGAGCGCGAGTCCCTTCTGCGACTTCGGAAAAAAGAAGCCGATGTTTGCCATCGAGGATGAGAAGTTTGCGCCTGCGATGCCGATGCCTGCGACGAGCACAACGAAGGTATCGTATGTGGTCGAGGTGTCCGTGAGGGCGTTCCCGAGACCGATCAGCGGGATGAGCAGCAGGGCGGTCGAGATGAATGTCCAGTTGCGTCCGCCGACGATTGCGGGGAGGTAGGTGTAGACGAGACGACCCGTTGCACCGACGAGTCCCGGCAGTGCTGCGAGCGTGAAGATCTCGTTGTCCGAGAAGTGGAATCCAATCTGGTTGAGCTGGGCGGCGATCGTCGCCCACATCGTCCACGCCACGAATGCGAGGGTCAGCGCCCACGTCGAGGTGTAGAGGTTCTGCTTGGCGATACGTTCTCCCCAGCGTTTCCAGAAAATTTCATTCTCCGGATCCCAATGCGTGAGGATGTCGCGCCGTGACGGGTTCTCGCCAAGTGCAGCGAGAGTATCCTTGCTTTCCATGTGCATCTCTCCTATACTGATTATAGTTTTTTTATATGTGTGCATTATAGTGAAAAATTTTTGCTTTGGCTGTGACCGATGTCACATAATTTTTTTGGAGTTTTCGTTAGGATTAAAAATAATGAGAAACGGGGGTGAAATGCAGTGGATCAGGAGGAGCTTATTGCAGAGATGGTATCGATTCCAGGCAAGATCATCTCACTGCATGACGGTGCGTATCTTTTTCGTGAGGGAACGCCGGCGCGCTATTTTTACATCGTGCGCTCGGGGCATATCTTTATTGTCAAATACGGAGCGTCGGGGCGTGTGCTCTCCCTGCGCCTTGCAACGCGGGACAGTCTGATCGGTGAACTGCCGCTCTACGAGGAGGTGCCGACGTACATTTTCAGTGCCGTTGCGCGCAGTGCGTCGGAGGTTTATGCAATCGAGTTTCCCGTTCTGCAGGCATATCTGGAGAAGCATCCACATCTGTCGATTGCGCTCCTAAAGCTGCTCGGTCAGCACATGCGCAAGCAGCATCTGAAGTTCCGCGATCTCGTGCTGTACGGCAAGAAGGGGGCGCTCTACTCGACGCTCATCCGCCTCTCGAACAGCTACGGCATGGAGACGGAGGAGGGGATTCTCATCTCTGTGCCGCTGACAAATCAAGAACTTGCGAACTACTCTGCGTCGGCGCGTGAAAGTCTCAACCGTATGCTTGCCGACCTCAAAAAGCGTGGGGTGATCGATATGCGTGGACATCTCATCCTCATCAAGGATATTGATTTCCTCAAGGCGGAGATCCACTGCGAGAATTGCGGCAGAGAAATCTGCAATATCGAATAGAAAAAGCGCCCATGCGGGCGCTTTTTCTATGCAAGGGGGACGGCGACGTATCGCTGCGCACCGAGCCGATACCGTGCGCGTCCCGCCGTGAGGTCGGTCAGTGCGCGCTGATGCAGTTCGATGTCACCCGTCGGGATGAGCAGTGTAAGCGTCACAGCATCCGCATAACTTGTCTCCTCCGTCTGCACGCTTGCCTCACGGATATAGCGCTCGGCGGCGGCGAGGAGATCATAGTCAATCTGCACGTACAATGGATGCAGCGGCGTCATGCGTATCTTTGCCGCTGCGTCCAGCCCAAGACCTGCTGCATGGGCGTATGCACGGATGAGTCCGCCTGCACCGAGTTTGATGCCGCCGAAGTAACGCACGACGGCAACCGCTGTGTTCGTCATGCTGCGCGCCTTGATCGCTTCGAGGATGGGGCTGCCCGCCGTGCCGCCCGGCTCGCCGTCATCGCTCGAACGCTGGCGGTCGGAACGCGCCCCGAGCACCATCGCATAGGGGACGTGACGCGCCTCATAGTGTTCCTTTTTTACGCCCTGCAGCCATGTGCGCACCGCTTCCTCATCCTCCGCGTGGACTGCATAGGCGAGAAAGCGTGAGCGCTGAATCTCGTATAAAACAGGGGAGACACCGCCCTCCGGTATCTCCCCTGTGATGGTCGTATAGGTTTCCATCGTCATTTGTTCTTGCGGTTGAAGTAGTCGACGACACTTGCGTCGAGCAGAATGTAGGTCGGCCCCATGCTCGCCGTCAGCTCGCCCGCCTGAAAGATGGGGCACACATAGCCGCGTCCGCCGAGGAAGTAGTCTGTCGGCACTTTGCGTACGGACTTCTCCGGCTGGATTGGCGTGTTGCGTCCCTGCTCGTTGTAGAGATGACCACTGACCGCCTCACCGTCGAGATCGGATGGCGTGAGGTGGACGAAGAACGCGAGCGGCAGACGCTGTCCCGTCTTCTTGTAGTAGACATAGCCGTAGTCATGACGTGTCGGCTGATTTGCACGCAGCTCGTAGCGCAGATCTGTGAACGTCACGGAGAGAAAATTGTCGTCATCCAGATGCACACGGTAGCCAAACTCACCGCGGTAGAATGCGCCGCTTTCATACTGCGTACGCACGCTCGCAGCAAGCGCGGCAATATCGGCATTGATGGGATCTGCCACAACACCGTCCTCCGCACTGAGGATCGGATAGGCAATGGAGAGATTCGTCGTCGACTCCCGATGCTCGGTGACAGCTGCACCCGCCGTACCGGAAACGGTTAGGACGAGTGTAAGGGCGAGCAGCAATGCTCTAAATTTCATATTGTAGTTCCTCCTTTATACACTTGGTACGATGATAATAAAATTTTGCATCTTTGTCAAATAAATCGTAGTAATCTCTGCGCTCTTGTAGTATGATGAAAACGCATTGTTATATTTGGCAGAAAGGTCGTGTTAAGAAGCCCATGGGCGAATCGACGATGAAACGAAAGCTGAAGCACCGACACCTTCAGTTTATCTCTCTTGGTGGTGTCATAGGGAGTGGATACTTCCTTGGGACGGGCTATGTGCTTGAGCAGGCGGGACCCGCCGCGATGATTTCCTATCTTTTTGGCGGTGTGATCGTGCTTGCGGTCATGCTCTGCCTCGCCGAGCTTGCGGTGGAAAAACCGCTCTCGGGTTCGTTTGTCGTCTACGCGCGCGAGAATATCTCTGCGACGTGGGCATGTGGGGTCGGCTGGTCATATTGGGTGACGTGGGTCTCCTATGTACCCTCGGAGATGATTGCCGCCGGCATCATCATGAACGGCTTTTTCCCGGAGATTGGGACGATCTGGTGGGCGGTGTTCTTTGGCCTCATCGTCACCATCCTCAATCTGTTTCGTGTCGATAAATTTGGCGAGAGTGAGTTCTGGCTCTCTCTCGTCAAGGTCACGGCACTCGTGGCGTTCAGCGTGGTTGCACTCCTGATCTGCCTTGGTCTCATCGGTGGAGACGGCTACATCGGGACGCGCATCCTGCTTGGCAGCGGGGGCTTTGCACCAAATGGGTACAGTGCCATAGCACTCACGATGGTCATTATCCTCGTCAACTTCCAGGGGACGGAGATCATCGGACTCGCGGCGGGGGAGACGGCCGACCCTGCGCGCAGTATCCCAACGGCTGTGCGTAATGTGACATGGCGTATCATCGCGCTCTACATCGTGCCCATCACACTGCTGATCTCGATTCTTCCGTGGGATCACGCCTCGCTTGAGGAGAGTGTCTTCGCGGCGGCACTTGCCGAGCACGGATTTACCGAGCTTGCTGCACTCTTCTCTCTCGTTGTACTGACAGCGGCGATCTCCTGCTCGAACTCTGGACTCTACGGCGCGGCGCGCACCGTGCACGCGCTTGCAACGATGGGCATGGCACCGCGTATGCTTGAGGGGCTCAGTAAACAGGGCGTTCCCTCGCGTGCAATCTATGCGTCGATTATCTTCTGTTGGGGGGTCATCGGCATCTATGCGATGAATCCGGACGGGGCACTCTATACCTATCTGCTCGCACTCTCAGGCTTTTCGGGCGCAATGGCGTGGATCTCGATCTGCTGGAGTCAGTATCGGCGGCGGCGCAAACTGGAGGCGGAGGACGCCGTTTCACTCCTGCGCTACCGTATGCCGCTGTTCCCCTATGTGACCCTCTTTGGAATCTGGGCACAGGTCTTCTGCCTCATCTTCATGATTTTCGTGCCGGAACTGCGCATTGCACTCTATTTTGGTGTTCCCGTGCTTGTCGTTCCCATGATTCTCTATCGATTCTTGCGGCACAGATAAATGAGCGTTATAATTTCATTAAAAACCTTTACAAATGGGGAGGAATATATATGTTCGGACTGTTTGGAAACAAGGAAAAGAAAGAGGTTCCGCTTGCAGATCGGATCAGTGCGAAGTCTCTTGCGGCGGAGATACCTATGCGTGAGGAGCCGGCGAAAGTACGCGCACCGTTTGCGAACCTCGGCACTGTAGGGGGCGGGGATATGAAGTCGGCCTATCTTTCGCGCAGCGAACTGACGGCGGAGCGGCTGCGCGAACTTTACGATGTACCGGGCGGCCCTGCTATTGTGCTCGGCTTTATCTCGGCGGATCTCGCGATGGACGATGTCGCGCGTGCGGTGCAGTCCGCCTCTCCGCCGGATATGAAGCTCCTGCTCATGACGACCTGCGGCGAACTGACGCATACACCGGGGACGCGTTCCTATTATATGGAGGCGGGAGATGGACGTGCAAAGGTGCTCCTGCAGGTATTCAGCAAGCGCATGATCGCCGAGACATATATGATGACGCTGCCCCTGCACAACGAGGATATGCGGCGCGGTGAGGCGACGCTCACGCCGGCACAGCGTGTGGAAAAGATCGCTGCCGATGTGCGAGCCGAGCGCATCCCGTTTCCCGTGCGTTTTGACGATACCTTTGCCTTTGTCTACGTGGACGGCGTGAGCGCGTGCGAGTCCTTTGTCCTGCGCGCCCTTTACGAGGCAGAGAGTCTGCCCTGCCCCTACGTCGGCGGCTCTGCGGGCGGCACGCTTGACTTCTCCCACACCTACATCTACAACGGCAAGCAGGTGCTTGAGAATCACGCTGTCGTTCTCGTTGTAAAACTCGCTGCTGACTATCGTTACTCCGTGTTCAAGACACAGGCGGCTGAGGAAACGGGAAAGCGTTGGACCGTCATCGGATCGGATGCGACGTTCCGTACGGTGGATACCGTCGCCGATGCCGCAGGTCGTCCGGTCGCACTTGCAGATGTACTGATGGCAGAGCTGCACGTATCAGATGTCGCGGCACTCACGGATGCGCTCGCGGACTATACCTTTGCGACACACATCGGCAATCAGTTCTATATCCGCTCGCTGCAGCGCATTGATACCGATACGAAGCGCATGCACTTCTTCTGTGATATCACGGCGGGCGAGGAACTGCATCTCATGCGCCGTGCGCGCTTTATCGAGACGCTGAAGGCGGACTACACGGGCTTCTCGAAGGGAAAGCCCACGCCCATCGGCGTGGTGATGAACGACTGCATTCTGCGCCGCCTCACCTTCGCGGGGGAACTTGCGGGTGCCGATCTCTTTGATGGCATACCGGTTGCGGGGTACTCGGCACTTGGTGAGATTGCGGGCATGCACATCAACGAGACGCTGACGGCAATCTTCTTCTATCAGATCTCCGGCGGATCGTTCTACGATGGCTATATGGATCGCTTCCCCTCCGTCTACGCACTCTGTCAGAAATCCTTTCTGGAGCACGACATTGCACGCCTGCAGATCATCGACAAGCTCAAGGATGGCATCATGGGTGAGTTCCATGCCTACCGCAGTGAGATGTCCGGGATGGCGGGGGCAATGGCGCGCATCAGCGAGAGTGCCGAGAGTGTTTCGGGGCTGATCGACAAGCTGAGCGGCGGTCTTGGCGGACAAGGCGATATGACCAAGGAGCTACTGGGGCGCAACGCAGAGATCACGCCGATGCTCGAACGCCTCACGGCGAGCACAAAGAAGATCGAGCAGGTCATGAATATGATCACGGAGATCTCGGCACAGATCAACCTCCTCGCACTGAATGCCGCGATCGAGGCGGCGCGTGCAGGGGAGATGGGGCGCGGCTTCGCCGTCGTTGCGGGCGAGGTGCGCAAGCTCTCCGAGAACACGCGCGAGCGTCTGGAGGCATCCGATGAGGCCATCAGTGAGCTTCTGCGTGACGTGCAGGAGATCGACAAGATGCTTGCGACGAATCAGGCATTTGAGGATCAGATAGAGAACTACGAGCACGGCTTTGACAATCGGATCGAGGAGCTGAAGAAAAGTTTGGACGACGGACTCCGTGCGATTCATCGTTCCACTGCATCCATCGACAATGTCGCGGAACTGAGTGCGCGTCTCAGCCATCGCTTCGACGAACTTGACGAAGTGCTCCAGTCGATTCGATGATAGAATCAACACGCAAAAAGCGCGGCACGACGCCGCGCTTTTTGCGTGTCAAAATCGTATCCACTAGGAAATAAGATAGTAGTAATTCGCAGGAAATATGAATAGTGATTGACGCATTCATCACGTTTCATGTATAATGTTTTAGAGTTTAATTTAGACAACCGGGAGGAGCACGAGTATAGTGGAGAGATATTGCCCGCAGGAGATCGAAGCAAAATGGCAGAAGATCTGGGAGACGGATCACAGCTGCCATACGGAAATGAACGATACAAAGCCGAAATATTACGTGCTTGAGATGTTCCCATATCCGTCTGGAAAACTCCACATGGGTCATGTCCGCAACTACTCGATTGGTGACGTGGTCGCGCGCTTTCGGACGATGGAGGGCTACAATGTCCTGCACCCGATGGGCTTTGATTCCTTCGGCATGCCCGCAGAGAACGCAGCGATCAAGAACAAAGTGCATCCTGCAAAGTGGACATACTCGAATATTGAGAATATGGAGCGTCAGCAGCGCGCACTCGGACTGGCATACGACTGGGAGCGGGAGGTCATCACCTGCCGCGAGGACTACTATCGTTGGACACAGTGGCTGTTTGAACTCTTTTACAAAAAGGGACTGGCATACAAGAAGGCGGCGTCTGTCAACTGGTGCGATACCTGCGGTACAGTACTTGCAAACGAGCAGGTCGAGGATGGCAAATGCTGGCGCTGCAAGTCTGAGGTGCATAAGAAAAACCTTGCACAGTGGTTCTTCAAGATCACGGACTACGCCGACGAACTTCTTGCCGATCTGGATCAGCTTCCCGGCTGGCCCGAGCGCGTCAAGACCATGCAGGAGAACTGGATCGGGCGAAGCGAGGGGCTTGAGTTCCGCCTGCCCGCACCTGCGCTTGAGACGGAGATCCCCGTCTACACGACGCGTCCCGACACCGTCTTTGGCATGACCTTTGTCGCGCTCGCACCCGAGCATCCGCTTGTTGAAAAGATCTGCGCAGTCAGCGATAAGGCGGACGAGATCCGCGCATTCTGCGCGCGCGTAAAGAAGCAGTCCGACATCGAGCGCGCTTCGAGTGAGTCGGAGAAGGAGGGCATCTTCACAGGACTCTGCTGCACAAACCCGTTCAACGGAGAGCAGATCGAGATCTGGATCACGAATTATGTCCTCTTTGAATATGGTACGGGTGCAGTCATGGCGGTGCCGTCCGAGGATCAGCGCGACTGGCTGTTCGCAACGAAATACGGCATCCGCAAGATCCTCACGATTCGCCCGCCCGAGGGCGAGCTGCGTCTGGAGGATATGACGGCAGCCTACGTCGAGAAGGAAGGCTTCCTCATCAACTCCGGCAAGTTCACGGGGATGGAGATGCACGCCGCAATGCGTGCGATCATGGACGAGGCGGAGGCGCAGGGCTTTGGCAAGCGCCGCGTCAACTACCGTCTGCGCGACTGGCTCATCTCGCGTCAGCGCTATTGGGGTGCGCCCATTCCCATCATCAACTGTGAGAAATGCGGCGAAGTGCTTGTACCGGAGGGTGATCTTCCCGTACGTCTGCCCGAGGATGTGTCCTTCGCGCAGGGAGCTGTGTCGCCGCTGTCGAGCAGCGAACACTTCCTGCACTGCACCTGTCCGAAGTGTGGCGGTGCGGCGATGCGCGAGACAGATACGATGGACACCTTTATCTGCTCCTCGTGGTATTACTATCGCTACGCCGATCCGAAGAATACGGAGCGTCCGTTTGATCGGGATAAAGTAAACTACTGGGCTCCCGTCGATCAGTACATCGGCGGAATCGAGCATGCGATCCTGCACCTCCTCTATGCACGCTTTTTCACAAAGGTGCTGCGCGACGCGGGGATGCTGGACTTCGACGAGCCGTTCACGAACCTCCTCACACAGGGCATGGTCATCAAGGACGGCGCGAAGATGTCGAAGTCGCTCGGCAACGTCGTCTCGCCCGAGGAGATCATAGAGAAGTACGGCGCAGATACGGCGCGCCTCTTTATCCTCTTCGCCGCGCCCGTGGAGCGCGATCTGGATTGGAGCGATCAGGGCGTCGAGGGGGCGTTCCGCTTCCTGAACCGCGTCTGGCGGATTCTCCTTTCGTTTGAAACGGTGATCAAGAGTGCCCCCGAGCAGTATGATCCCGCGACACTCACGCCGGAGGAGAGCGAGCTGCGCCGCATCCTGCACGTCACAACGAAAAAGGTCACGGAGGATGTGCGTGACCGCTTCATGTTCAACACGGCAATCTCCTCCATCATGGAGCTGGTCAATGCGTTTTACGCATTTCAAGAGAAAGAACTCAGCGCTGCGCTGGCGCGTGAAACGGCGAGCGCCCTGCTGCGCATGCTTGCGCCGTTTGCGCCGCACATCACGGAGGAACTCTGGGCGCGGCTCTTTACGGGGAGCGTGCACGCACAGAAGTGGCCGGCATACGATGCCGCCGCCCTTGTGCAGGATGAGATCGAAGTGGTTTTGCAGATCAACGGGAAGGTGCGCGACCGCGTGAAGATCGCCGCTGATCTGGACAGGGAGGCGATGGAGCGGCTCGTGACCGAACTGCCGCGCGCAAAGGAACTCACGGAGGGGAAAACAATCGTGAAGGTCGTATGCGTTCCCGGCAAGCTCGTCAATATTGTAGTTAAAGGATAACGAGAGTACTCTATTCAAGGAAGAAAAGGGAGAGAAACAATCATGTTAAAAGCGTTTGCTGTCCGCAGTCTGCTGCCGGAAATGCTCATCGGCCGTACGGTTTACGACGGAGATACCGAAGTCGTTCTCGTAGAGGGCGGCACTGTTTTGGATCGGGCAACGATCAAAATCCTCAAAGAAAAGGGGATTGCGTCTGTCTACGTCGATGAGGACAGTATTCTTGCTGCTGTAGAGAAGGAAAAGGCGTCGAAAGAGGGCACGCCAAAGGCAGCCGCCTTTAAGGGAACCGTGGCACCCGAGCGGGATGTAAAGCTCGATGAAAAATACGAAGAGGACTACCGCTACGTCTACGGCGAGATGGAGAAACTCTTTCAGGAGGCGGCAGCCACCGGCAAACTCAACATGGATATCCTGCAGCCCGTCATGGCGAGCGGTCGTCTGCGTGACCTCTACAAGGAGGGGGCAACGGCAGTCTCCATGATCTACACGATGAATCAAGAGGGCGACTACAACCTCCACCACTGCGTTCACCTCGCGATTCTCGGCGGACTCATGGCAAAGTGGATGGGACTTACGGGCATCGACCGCCAGAACCTCGTACTCGCGGGACTCTTCCTCGACATTGGCAAGCAGTTCATCGACAAGGAGCTGCTTGAGAAGAAGGGACGCCTCACGGAGGAAGAGTTCGACATCCTCAAGAACCACGTTGTCGACAGCTTCAAGCTGCTTGAGAGCAGCGAACTCTCGGGGCGCGCCGATCTCATGAACGGCGTCATTCAGCACCACGAACGCAGCGACGGCTCGGGCTACCCGTCCGGACTTGAGGCGGATCGGATCAGCACGTTCGGCAAGGTGCTCGCCGTGCTGGACAGCTATGACGCTATGGCATCCAGCCGTACTTATGCAGAGAAGCGTTCCCCGTTTGAAGTGTTCAAAATCCTCTATGCCGACGTACTGGATGGCAAACTGGACTCGGAATACGCCGTACTCTTTATGCGCAAGCTCAATGCCGCACTCAACGGCTGCTGGCTGCGCCTCTCAGACGGCACGGCGGGACGCATCGTCTACATCGACGAGTCGCGCGTCACGGCAATGCCCGTCGTGCAGCTCGTGGACGGCGGCTTTATCGACCTCAATACCGTGAAGGACATCACCGTCGTCGAGATCATGACGGCGGCAGATGTCAGCAAACTCTAAACGAATCATCATTGTGCATCACTGATAAAGAAGCCGTTCGATATGGACGGCTTCTTTCATTTGACGTAACAGCATGAAAACTTTATAATAAAAATAAAGAAAAAAGCGACGAAGAAAGGACACATGGATGCGGACGAGAGATTTTAATGCGTTGAACGATTTGTTGTTTAAGTTCCTATTTGGGAATAAAGAGAATATGGAAATAACGCTCTCGTTCATCAATGCCGTGCTTGGACTAGAGGGAGAAAGTGCATTTGTTGATTTAAGGAATCACTGATAAAATGAAGTCTGACAGATTGGCGTAGATTTTTCGTCCGAACAAGGTGGAAAACCGGACGCAGAGTGGTGCTCTGTGGAGGAT
>ERZ773099.1729-NODE-1729-length-15866-cov-24.871229_pt1 | contig 15866 bp, 7 predicted proteins | sample MGYA00511120_ERZ773099 | MGnify/ENA primary metagenome ERZ773099 (study PRJEB29015, sample SAMEA2738012) | human oral metagenome | biome: human oral; feature: human-associated habitat; material: dental | place: China | collected 2104 ...
GGGCGCGGCGGGGTCGGGCTCGGGCAGGAGGGCGGGGGCGTCGGGGCGGGCGGCCGCGTCGTGGAGGTGGCCGCCCATCTCGACGTCGAGACCGGCGGCCAGCGACATGCGGGCGGCGTCGGCCAGGTCGGCGGCGACCCCGTGGGGGATGAGGTTCTCCACCCCGGAGGCGTCGCCGACGACGGCGCCGGTGAAGCCGAGCTGCTCCTTGAGCACCCCGGTGAGCAGGCGCCGGTTGGCGTGGACGGGGCGCCCGTTGACGGTGTTGAAGGAGGCCATGACGCTTCCGACGCCGGCCGCCACGCAGGCGGCGAAGGGCGGGAGGTAGACGGACTGGAGGCGCTGGTCGGAGATGTCGACGGTGTTGTAGTCGCGCCCGCCCTCGGCGGCGCCGTAGCCGATGAAGTGCTTGGCGGTGGCGATGAGGGCGCCGGGGGAGCTGAGGCGCTCGTGCTGGTAGCCGGCGACCATGGCCGCCCCCATGGCGCCCGTCAGGAGCGGGTCCTCGCCGAAGCCCTCGGCGACGCGCCCCCAGCGGGGGTCGCGGGAGACGTCGACCATGGGCGAGAAGGTCCAGGTGACACCGCCGCTGCGGGCCTCGGCGGCGGAGACGGCGGCGCAGGTCCGGGCGGCGCCGGGGTTGAAGGAGGCTGCCATGGCCAGGGGCGTGGGGAAGATGGTGCGCTGGCCGTGGATGACGTCCAGGCCGATGAGCAGGGGAATGCCGTGGGCGGAGGACTCGACGGCGGCACGCTGGACGGCGTTGGTGCGCTCGGCGTCGCCGGGCCAGAAGAGGGCGCCGATGCCGCCGCGGGCGGCCGCCAGGCACGCCTCCTGGCTCGTGGCGAAGGTGATCTGGATCTGGTTGAGCTTCTCCTCCCAGGTCAGGGAGGCGAGGATCTTCTCGATGCGCTCGCGCTGGCGGGCGGTGAGCTGGTCGGCGGGGGCGGTGGCGGGAGTCATGACTGGCCTCCTGAGCATAGGCGGACTGGACGGATGACTGGGCTTCATGTCGGATGAGCGGCGGCGGTGCGGCCCGGGCCATGGATTCCCACAGCGGTTCCCACGGCTCGGGCCGCGCCTCCTTCGACGGCGGAGGGCCTTTCGCGATCCGTCGGGCCCGGATCAGGCCTGCGGGTCCGGAAGGTCGCCCTCGACGGCCTCCTCGGCCTCCGCGTTGGCCTTCTCGAGGGAGGCGCCCTCGGCCAGGGCCTCGGCCTGCACCGCGCGCTTGACCTCGAGCTCGGCCGTGATCTGCTCCATGGTCTTGTGGTTGAGCCTGTAGAACAGCATTGGAATGACGGCGGCGAAGGCGAGAACGGCCGGAACCAGGTTGACCGCGATATTGATGCCGGTCATGGCGTGGTCGGTCTGCACCTGGGCGGCGCCGTCGTAGCCGAAGCCTCCCATGATGTAGAGGCCGACGGCGCCCCCGAAGGCGGAGGCGACCTTGGTGGACAGGGAGACAGTGGCGTAGGAGGTCCCGTCGGCACGGATGCCGTGCCTGTTCTCGTAGTAGTCGACGGCGTCGGGAATCATCGACAGGGTGATCGGAGCGGCGAACGCGGACAGGCCGTAGAGGAGCTGCAGCACCATGAAAAGGGTGAAGCTGCCCTGGCCGAGGAAGTAGATCCCCAGCAGGAAGGCGCCGCCGAACACCTCAGAGATGATCACCATGCGCGCCTTGCCGACGAAGGAGGCCATCTTGGGGAAGACGAACTGGCCGATCATCGTGCCGACGGAGTAGGCGAGGAATGCGCCCGCGACCTTCTGCGGAGACCCGATGTTGTAGATGACGAAGTAGGCGAGCGTGCCGATGCGGCCGAAGAGCCCGACGAGGTTGAGGAGCAGGGTCGCGAAGACCATCATAAGCGGCTGGTTGGAGAGGACCGCCTTGACGGTCTGCGAGAAGGGGACCTGCTGCTGCTCGGGGGTGAGGGTGATGACCTCCTTGGAGTTGATCCCCGTGATGAAGAACATCGGCAGGGAGACCACGCCGAAGATGACCGCCATCATGAGGAAGGAGCGGGCGTCGTACCCCTTGTCCCCGGCGCCAGGACCGGCGAAGAAGAGCAGCATCGGCATGGTGACCGCGTTGAGGAGGAGCTGCGCGACCGTGGACCCCTGGGAGCGGATCCAGTTGAGGGTGAGGCGCTCCTCGGTGTCGGTGGTCATCACACCGGCCATGGAGCCGTAGGCCATATTGACCACCGTGTACACGAAGCACAGGAGCACGTAGGTGATCCCCGCGTACCAGATCTTGCCCGTGGATCCGGAGGCCGGGTTGACAAACGTGATGATGAGGGACAGCGTGAGGAAGGGGGCGCCGAACATGACGTAGGGGCGGAAACGGCCCCAGCGCGAGTGGGTGCGCTCGGCGATGTAACCGAAGCCCAGGTCCTGGATGCCGTCCAGGATGCGGGCGATCAGCATGATCGTGCCGGCCGCTGCGGGCGCGATGAGAGCGACATCCGTGTAGTAGAGGAGCAGATACGAGCTGACTGTGGTCCACACGAACTGGGAACCGAACTCGGCGAAGGCGAAGGAGATCTTGTCCTTCAACGGCACCTGCGCCGTCCTTTTCGCCGCTGACGTGGTCGCCATGACAGGCCTTTCTATGGTGGGGAGTACGGGCAGCCCTGCCCGGAACGGCCGAGCCTCAGACCTCCGTGTCATGACGCCCTGTCCCGTTCTGGGGCACAGTCAACGCACTCGCAACGTAATGAACAAGCGATAATGCCTTACTTTTGCACCTCACGTGCATAACACACCTTCGCTGCGGCCGTCCTGCGCGCCAGCCGGGCTTCCCCAGCCACCCGGGCCTCCAATGACTGACTCCAACGGAGCGCCCGGACGGGCCGCGCCGGACGGGCTGCACCGGACGGAGCGCGCCGGACGGGCCACACCGGATGGGCTGCACCGGACGGAACGTGCCGGGCGGAGCGCGCCGGATGGGTCGCGCCGGACGGGCCGCGCCGGTCGTCAACCGTGGTTGACGACGTGAACGTACCTTCCCAACGTGAACGTACCTTTCTCCCATCCTTCTGAGATCTACCCCCAGAAGGATGGGAGAAAGGTACGTTGGTGCGGGAAAGGTACGTTCACGTTCCGGCTCGACACCGGTCCGCACGGCCCGGCGCCCGCCCCCGCAGACCGGAGCCGAACGCCCCGACGACCGGCTCCGGGGCGGGAGAAGTGATCATCCCACGCACTTTTAAGCCGCTCGGCAGTCTCAGACACCGTGAGAATCGGCGAGTTTCCGCGGTTTGGCGGCACGGGCCGGACGACGCGGGAAGTTAAAAGTGCGTGGGATGATCACTTTTCGAGGCACAGCGGCACCCGGCCGGGGCTCGGCGGACACCCGCCCGGGCCCCGAGCCCGCAACCGCTGCGGATCGGAGGTGGAGCACCTCGTTCCACGAAAGCGCACGAACCCAGCATGCGTGCTCGATACACTCGTTCCCGTGACTTCCTCCGACGCCGCCGCCAGAGGCGGGGCGCCCCGCCGGCCGGAGGGGCGCCCCCTGTCCTTCGTCCACATCACACAGCTGTCCAACCTGCTCGCGGAGGCCCGCCGCTACCCTCAGGGCGTCGCCCGCGCCGACCTGTGCGAGACGCTCACCATGGGGCGCAACGCCGTCGACCGGCGCATTAAGACCGCTCTCGGTCTCGGCCTGCTCACGCCCGCCGGCCGCGGCGAGTCCACCGGCGGACGGGCCCCCGAGATGTGGCGCTTCAACCCGGCGGCCGGCACGGTCCTCGTCCTGGCGGTCTCCTACCGCTACTCCGTGGCGGCGCTGATGGACCTCGACGGCGCCGTCGTGGAGCGCGTCCGCTGGGAGGAGGGCGTCATCACCCCGCCCGACGTCCTGGCCCGGCACGCCCTGGAGCACCTCGCGGCGCTCAGAGACCTCGGGGACGGCCGCCCGGACCTCCCCGACGTCTGGGGCCTGGGCATCTCCGTCCCCGTACCGGTGGACTTCCGCGACGGCACCCTCGTCCCGCCGGTCACCGAGCACGCCGCCGACCGCGCCACCACCCACCCCGAGGAGGTCTCCTGGACGAGCTTCCCCCTGCGCCGCTGGTTCACCGAGCGGATGCGGATCGCCACATGGATCGACGACGAGGTCAACGTCATGGCGTTGACCGCCGCCACGCGCATCGGAGCCCCGCAGGACCTCCTCTACATCCGGCTCAGCCTCGGACTGGGCATGGGGATCGTCTCCCGCGGCCAGGTGCACCGCGGAGCCGGGGCGGCCTCCGGCGAGATCGCGCACATCCAGATGGCCGGGGCCTCGGGCGCCCTGTGCCGCTGCGGTCGCCACGGCTGCCTGGAGACGCTCATCTCCGGCGGGGCGATGGAGCGCGAGGCGACGACGCCGCAGGCGCTGCGCGCCTCGTCATACCTGCGCGCAGCGAAGCAGAGGCGCGGGGCCGTCCACGAGCACGACGTCTTCCGGGGCGTCGCCGAGGGGGACCGGGTGTGCCTGCGGATCGTCACCGAGGCCGCCGACCGCCTCTCCGTGGTCCTCGCGGTCCTGTGCACGACGTACAACCCGGGGGAGATCGTCCTGGGCGGCGAGGTCACGGCCTCTGGGCGGTTCTTCGCGCAGGTCGTGGACCAGGCGGTGCGCCATCGCGTCCTGCCGACGACGTCGGAGCGCCTGCGGGTGAGGATGGGCGGCGCCGACGACGCCCTCGTCGGGGCGTGCCGGCTGGTGGCGGAGCGGATGCTGTCCGCCCACGTCATGCACGTGTGGCTGCCCCACGGCTCCCCGGCCGGCGTCCTCGAGCTCGTCACGCACCGCCGCCAGGACGCCTGAGCCCGGCACCGGTATGCACCGCATCGTCTTCACGCCAGGGGCCAGGCAGAACGCGCTTGACATCGCCGGCTATATCACCGACGAGCTCGACTCCCCCGAGGCCGCCGGCCGCATCACGACTGCTCTCGTCAATGCCGCGGAGTCTCTGCGCACCATGCCCTACCGGCATCCGGTTCACACACCGCTGCGCAGGACCCGGCACGAGTATCGAGGACCTCGGGTCGGCGACTGTCGTGCGGGTAGCCGCCGCACGAGCCGGCAGCGAGGGCTTACAGCACCAGATGCGTCGGGCTGCAGAAGGATGGTGCTGGCCGTCCCGCTGGGCGCAGCGGGACGGCCGACATCGTCGCGAGACGCTCGGGCGCGCGAGCACCGGAACCGCGCGGAGGGGCTCACGCCGCGATGGTGACCGTCCGGCTCATCTCGCCGGAGAAGGGCGCCGGGATGTAGGCCACGCGCGCCGACACGCGCAGGAGCACCTCGTGCTCGCCCGGCGCCAGGCCTCCGGGCCGCAGGACGCGCACGGTCGCCTCGTCCTCGTACTCCCAGCGGAAGAAGGTCACCGTCTCCATCTCGGCCAGGGTGAACCAGTGCCCCCCGTCGTCGGCGGTGAAGCGGATGTCCTCGCGGGGCACGGCCTGGCCGTCGACCTCCACCTCGACGTCGTGCACCATTGACAGCGGAATACCGCGGTAGTAGGGGATGCGGGTGCGCATCTCGAAGCCGATGGTCTCGCCGTCGACCTCGACATTGGCCAGGGAGCTCTCAGTGAAGATGTATCCGTCGAACATGGGTCCTTCTCACTTTCCGTCGTTGATGTGGCGATCCATGAGGTCCTGGTGGAGCCGGACCTGCTCGATGTCGTGGATGGGCTCGCCCGGGACCACGAAGCGCTGGCCCTCGTACTCGCTGCACACGTAGCCGTCGAAGCCGAGCCGGTTGAGACGGGTGAAGATGCGCCCGTAGTCGATGGAGTACTCCTCGCCCTCCTCCGTGATCTCCCAGAACTTGCCGTGGAAGGACTTGATCCACGGCAGGTACTCGTCCAGGGTCTCCAGGGGCGTGTTCTCGTACCCGGAGGACATCGTGGCGTAGAACTCGTCCAGCGGGTGCTTGAACAGCCTGGTCAGGTCGTCGGGGAAGAGGTAGCGGTCGACGTCGGGGCTGGAGGGGTCGCGGGGGAAGGCCCGGCGGCCGTCCGAGCCGGAGGCGTAGATGTCATCGATGTAGGAGATGACGTCCTCGCTCACGCCCAGGGAGCGGAAGTAGCCGGCCGCCACGCGCGGGTGGCGCTGGCAGTAGATGCCGAAGTCGACGACGAGCCCGACCAGCGGGGAGTCGAGCTCCTTCATCTCCTTGATCCAGGCCGCCGTCAGCGGGTGGTCGAAGCTCATGCCGGCGTGGACCTCGACGGCCATGGTGATCCCGAGCCTCTCGGCCAGGGGCAGCACGGGGCGGATGACGGCCGGATCGGTGCGCGAGACCAGGCGCACCAGCGGAATGCCCAGTCGATGCGTGAGCCGCAGGTCCGCGCTGAGCAGCTCCACCTGCTCCTCGGTGGTCAGCCAGCGGTTCTTGTACAGGGAGGAGTTGATGAAGATGTCGTTGGACACGCGCTGAAGGGGGTGGCGTTCCATGATCGCGTCGAACTCGGCCAGGGTCTGCTCACTGGCGCTCGCGGCCCCGCGGATCATCTGGTCCGACAGGATCTCGATGCCCTGCGCCCCCATCTTCTCCACGGCCGCGATGCATCCCTCCAGGCCCAGGCCTCCGCGGCCGTAGGCGTCCTGGAGCGAGTACAGCGACACGCCCTTCTTGATCGTCATAACTAATGTCCTCTCTCTCCGTCGTTGGAGGGGTCGGGTGCGGCCGTCGGGCACGAGTGCCAGGGGCACGGGTGCGGTGAGCCGCTGCCGCCGGGGCTCCCCGGGGCCGTGCCGAGACTATGGCGCCGGTCCCGCGCCCGGCCAGACGCCCCGCCCCCGCTTCTGCATTGATCGCGCAGAAGCGGGGGCGGCCGGGGGCACCACGGGCCCCGCACGCCCCGCCGCCGCACCGGGGAGTCGCGAGCGAAAAGGCGGCCGGCGCGGGGTGGGGCTGGTGGGGCTTCTGGGACGGTCTGGGGTGGGGGCGTGATGCTCCTATTGGTGTCAAGTGGTGTGGGTCTGTGGTTGTTGGGTGCTGAGCCATTGGCGGTATGCTGCGGTGAGGGTGGTGTCGGGGCGTGTGCCGCGTTCGAGTTCGCTGATCCGGGCCGGGTGGGTGTTCAGGTGGTGGGCGGCTTGGGTGAGGGTGAGTCCTCGTTCGTGGCGCAGGCGGCGCAGGTCGTCGGTGCGGGGTGCGGGTCGGGGGTGGGTCAGCAGGTGCCATGCTTCGCGGGCGATGGCGCGTTTGAGGCAGCGCAGGATCTCTTTGCGGCTCTTGCCCGTGGCAGTGAGGCGGGCGGCGTAGACCTTGGTGCGCGGGTCGCTGGACAGGCGGACCAGGGCGATCTGGTGCAGCGCCCAGTTGGCCTGTCGGTCGCCGCCGCGGTTGAGTCGGTGGCGGTTGGTCCTCCCGGAGCCGGCGGGGATCGGGGCGGCGCCGCACAGGGCGGCGAAGGATGCCTCGGAGCGGATTCGGTCGGGGTTGTCGCCGGCGGTGACGAGCAGGGTGGCGGTGGTGATGACGCCGTAGCCCTTGGTGGCGAGCATCGTCGGGGCGGCGCGGGCGGTCAGTGCGCGCAGCTCGGTGTCGATGTCGGTGATCTCGTCGGTCAGGATCCGGTGGCGGCGGGCCAGGCGGCGCAGTGTCCGCGTGGTCGTCGATGCGGGGGTGTCGGCGGTCGGTGCGGGGCGCGTGCGGGCCAGGGCGCCGATGAGCTCCCCGCCGCTGAGACGGGCGAAGCGGGTGCGCACGGCGTCGGGGGCGGTGGTCAGCAGGGCGGTGATCTGCCGGTGGGCGGCGACGCGGGCCTTCATCGCGCTGCGGCGCTCGACCAGGAGCACCCGGATCTGTTCGCAGGGGCCGGTGCCGGTCTTGGCCACGGGCAGGGCGTCGGCCTCGGCCAGCGCCCTGCCGGCGGCGGCGTAGGCGTCGATCGGGTCGGACTTGCCGCGGCGGCGCTGGGAGCGCTTGGGACGGATGACCTCGCGGATCGGCGCGCCGGCGGCCCTCAGAGCGCGGGCCAGGCCCGCCCCGTAGGAGCCGGTGCCCTCGATGCCGATCATCCGGATGCGCCCGCGGGAGCGGACGAAGTCGCGGGGCCGGTCGTGGCCCGCCGGGGTCGCGGGGACCTGCATATCGCCCAGCCCTGCGCCGGTCGCCGCGTTCAGGACCGCGACGTGGTGGGTGTCCTTGTGGGTGTCGACCCCCGCGACGACCCAGGGCCCGTCGTCGGATCGGTCCCGGGTGCGCGTCCCGGCGGTGTCTGTCATCATGATGATGCGCCTTCCTCGTGGTGGGCGCGCCGGTCGGGGCCGAGCAGACAGGACGTTGACGGGGCTCCCCCGAGCTCGTATCAGGTCACGCGGGGCCTCGACCGGCGCCGGTGTGTCGCCGGCCGGCCGGGACGCGGACAGGACCGCGACCAGGGCAGACCCCCGGGGCCGCCAGTCAAATTCCGGGTCACACGCCCCCGCCGGGCAGGCACTTACATTCTCCACGTCCAAATCTGCCACAAAGGCGCCCCGCGGTGGGATCGACCGAGAGAAGAACCGCGGAATATCAACGATTCTCTTCCGGACTTCCGGCGTGATCCGGGCCTTTGCAACAGATTCGGACAAACGACGCCGCCAGTGGCCCCTCGCCGGGGGTGGGCGCCGGTTGGACGGCGACCATGACGAGCACCCAGGCGGCCGGACGGGCTCGCGGGAACGCCGCCCGGCCGCGAGCACGTCACTTGACCTGCGAGCACGTACCTCTAGCAGACGTTCTCGCGGGTTACCCGGCGATCTCGCGGGTCAAGTGACGTTCTCGCGGGTTACCCGGCGATCTCGCGGACTGCGGCGCCGGCTCGCCCGGCCCGCGCCGCCCGGGCCCTGTCCCGCCCGCGTCCGACTGGACCCGCGCCGCCCCGGTGAACGATGATGGCCGCATACTCGTCCCGCCCCCCGAGCACGCCGGCCTCGAAGCCGTGAGGAAGGTGACCATGACCGCCCCCAGGTCCCGCGCGAAGGCCGCCCCCGGGTCCTCCGGGTCCCGCGCGGCCGGGTCCTCCCGCCCCCGCGCGGTGCGGCGCCTGGCCCGGCGCCTGCCCGCCATCGCGGTCATCGTCGTCTCCCTCATCGTCTCCGGCCTGGCCGTGGCCTACCGGGGCATGCCCACCGCGGAGGTCGACGTCGACGACGGCGGCATCTGGGTCACCAACGAGTCCCGTCAGCTGGTGGGCCACCTCAACTACGACTCGCGCACCCTGGACTCCGCGCTGCGCACCGACACCGCCGACTTCGACATCGGCCAGGCCGGCGAGACCGTCACCCTGTCCGACCTCGTCGCCGGCTCCGTCGCCCCCATCGCCGTCGCCGAGGTCTCCGTGGGCGCCGCCGTCTCCCTGCCCGACACCGCCGTGGCCGTCCAGGGCGGCGATCGCGTCGGCGTGCTCGACCCCGACGAGGGCGACCTGTGGGTCGCCTCCGCCTCCGCGCCCGCCTCCACGGCCTTCACCCCGGCCGGCGCCGTGGCCACCGACATGGACGGCGGGGCCGTGACCGCCTCCACCGACGGCGCGGTCATGGCCGTGTCCGCCGCCGCGGGCCGCTTCGTCGTCGTGAAGCCCGGCGGGCGCGTCGACACGGCCGAGTCCACGACGATCACCGGCCTGCCGCAGACCGCCTCCCTGACCCTGACCGCCGTCGGCGACAGGCCCGTGGCCCTGGACGCCGACTCCGGCACCCTCGTCCTTCCCGACGGCTCCGTGCGCGACCTGCGCGCCCAGGGCGTGGGCGCCGGCGCGGTCCTCCAGGCGCCCGGCCCCGACGCCGACGCCGTCCTCATCGCCACGCCCACCGCCCTGCTGTCCGTGCCCCTGGACGGCGGGGATGTCACCTCCGTCCAGGCGACCTCCGGCGGCGACTCCGGCACGCCCGCGCCCCCCGTGCGCCACCGGGGCTGCGATTACGCCGCCTGGTCCGGCTCGGGCGCCTACCGGCGCGTGTGCGACGACGCCTCCGCCTCCACCGACATGACGGTGGACACGCTCGCCGCCGCCGGCCCCGACATCGTCTTCCGCATCAACCGGACCCGCATCATCCTCAACAGCACCGGCTCGGGCGCGGTGTGGCTGCCCGACGAGAACATGGTCCTCATGGACGACTGGGACGAGGTCGACAAGCAGCTCACCGAGCAGGAGAACCTCGAGGACTCCCCGGACACCACCGACGAGATCGCCGACCCCGAGCGCAACGAGGAGAACACCCCGCCCGACGCCGTCGACGACTCCTTCGGCGTGCGGCCCGGGCGCACCACCACCCTGCCCGTGCTCCAGAACGACTCCGACCCCGACGGCGACGTCCTGACCGCCGCCGCCACCTCCGAGCCGGGCTTCGGCGCCGTCGCCGCCACCCGCGGCGGGCGCGCCCTCCAGCTCACCGGCGTCGAGGACGACCGCACCGGCTCGACCACCTTCACCTACGAGGCCTCGGACGGGCGGGCCGTCGACACCGCCACCGTCACCGTCACCGTCCACCCCTGGGGCCAGAACGAGGGCCCCTCCCAGCTGCGCGACCCCGCGATCAAGCTGGGCGCCAACGCCCAGATCGACTACAACGTCCTGACCGACTGGATCGACCCCGACGGCGACCAGATCTACCTCGTGTCCGCCACCGGCTCCGAGGGCCTGGAGGTGCGCTCCAACGAGGACGGCACCGTCTCGCTGCACGACCTGGGCGGCGGGCCCGGGCCCAGGACCGTCACCGTCGTCGTCTCCGACGGCAGCGAGCCCACCACCGGGACCCTGACCGTCGACGTGCGCGACGCCGGCAACATCCCGCCCACCGCCAACGCCGACTTCTACGTGGCCCGCAGCGGCGAGCCCCTCACCCTCGAGCCCCTGGCCAACGACACCGACGCCAACGGCGACTCCCTGAGCCTGGTGGCCCTGTCGGTCGCCCCGGAGGGCACCGCCCTGACCCCGGACCTGTCCCTGGGCACCGTCTCCTTCTCCTCGTCGGTGCCCGGCTCCTACCAGTTCACCTACACCGTCTCCGACGGGCCGTCCACCACCCTGGGCGTCATCAGGGTCGACGTCGTCCCCGTGGACTCCCAGGCCGTGCCCGTGGCCGAGGACGACCTGGGCGTCCTGCCCGCCGGCGGGTCGACGCTCGTGGCCCCCCTGGCCAACGACTCCGACCCGGCCGGCGGGGTGCTCGTGGTGCAGAGCATCGAGGTCCCCGACGACCTGGAGGTCACCCTCCTGGACCGCCACCTGCTGCGCGTGAGCGCCCCGGCAGGCCTCGACGCCCCCGTCTCGGTGCCCTACACGGTCTCCAACGGCCAGGCCAGCGCCACCGCCCGCGTCACCGTCGTGCCCGCCCCCGCCGAGGACGACAAGCGCCCGCCCCAGCTCCAGCCGGACTCGACCAGGGTCCGCGTCGGCGACGTCGGCGGGGTCGACGTCCTGAGTAACGACGTCTCCCCGGCGGGACTGAACCTCACCGTGGACCCCGAGCTCGTCTACACCTCCGACGGCGACGTCGGCACGCCCTTCGTCACCGGCAACCTGGTGCGCCTGGAGGCCGGGTCGAGCCCCGGCACGCTCCAGGTGGCCTACACCGTCCGCGACTCCGCCGGGAACTCGGCCACCTCCACCGTCACCTTCGAGGTCGTGGCCTCCGGGCAGGCCAACGCCGCGCCCCGGCCGCAGGCCCTGACCGCCTGGGCCGTCAGCGGGGAGACCACCCGCATACCCGTGCCGCTGAGCGGCATCGACCCCGACGGCGACTCGGTGACGCTGGTGGGCATCGAGCAGTCCCCGGCCCGGGGCACGGTCGAGCTGGGCACCGAATGGCTGGAGTACACCCCGGCGACCACCGGCTCGGGCGGGACCGACGTGTTCACCTACATCGTCGAGGACCGCCAGGGCAAGCAGGCGGTGGCCCGCGTGCGCGTGGGGGTGGCCCCGCCCAGCGAGTACAACCAGGCGCCCGTCGCCCAGAACGACGTCGTGCGCACCCGGCCCGACCGGCGCCTGTCGGTCAATGTCACCCGCAACGACCTGGACGCCGACGGCGACCCCATCACCCTGATGCCCGACTCGCTCGAGGTCGCCGACGACTCCCTGGAGCCCACCGCCTCCAGCCCCTACGTCTCCCTGCACACGCCCGCCCGGGAGGGCTCCTACCTCGTCTCCTACGGCATCTCCGACTCGCGCGGGGGCGTCGCCCGCGGCTCCCTGACCGTCAACGTCGACGCCGACGCCCCCCTCCAGGCGCCCCTCGCCCGCGACGACACCGTGGCCCTGGCCGACCTGCCCGAGACCGGCGACGTGCGCGTGGACGTCCTGGCCAATGACGAGGACCCGGACGCGGACCGCTCCGGGCTGACGGTCTCCGCCCGCGGCGAGGGGGTGTCCGTGTCCGGCGACCAGCTGCTCATCACCCCCGCCGAGCGGCGCCGCCTGGTGGTCTACACCGTCACCGACGCCGACGGGCTGAGCGCCTCCGCCGTCGTGTCCGTGCCCGGGACCGACCTGACCGGCCCCGTCCTGGACTCCACCCGCGTCCCGGTGACCGTGCGCTCCGGGGAGGACGTCGTGCTCGACGTGCGCGACTACGTGCTCACCCGCTCCGGGCGCACCCCCCGCATCACCGACCCGGCCACCCTGACGGCCTCCACCGGCGTGGACCCGGGCATCTCCCTGACCGACGAGACCCACATCGCCTTCCACGTGTCCGCCGACTACTCGGGACGGGCCTCGGTGTCCTTCACGGCGCGCGACGGCGCCGCCGACGACGACTCGGCGCTGTCGGCGACCCTCACCCTGCCCCTGCGGGTCGACACCGCCCGCAACACCCCGCCCACCCTCAAGCCCACGCCCATCCGGGTCGCCGTCGGGGAGGACGCGGTCACCCAGGACCTGGCCCTCATGGTCCGCGACCCCGACGGCGCCGACCCGGCCGCCTTCGGCTACGCCGTCTCCGGCGTCCCCGACGGCGTGACCGCGACCCTGAACGGGCACGTCCTGTCCGTCAAGGCCGCCACCGACAAGAAGGGCCCGGCGGGCTCGCTGACGGTCTCCGTCGACGACGGCTCCGGCGCGGTCCAGGCGCAGGTCCCCATCACCATCGTGACCTCGACCAGGCCGCTGACCCAGGTCTCCGAGGCCGTCGTCGAGGCCGCCGGGGCCGGCGTCACCGAGGCCGTCGACATCACCCGGTACACGATCAACCCCTTCCCCTCCACCCCGCTGCGCATCACCGCCACCTCCGTGCAGGTGGGCCGGGGCACGGTCGACCCGCAGGGCACCACCCTCAACATCACCCCCGCCGCGGGCTTCCACGGCCAGATGACCGTCGTCTACCGGGTCATGGACGCCACCGGGGACGCCGACCGCGTCGTCGAGGGCACCGTCAGGCTCATCGTGCGCGACCGGCCCGACGCCCCCACCGACGTGCACGTGTCCGCCACCGGCGCCGGGCGCGCCCTCGTCACCTTCCAGCCGGGGTCGGACAACGGCGCCCCCATCACCGGCTACACCCTGACCGACACGAGCACGGGCCTGGCCCACTCCTGCGCCGTGTCCTCCTGCGAGCTGACCGGCCTGGCCAACGGCGTCGAGCACGCCTTCACCGTCGTGGCCCACAACGACGTCGGCGACTCGCCCGCCTCGGCGCCCTCCGCCCCCGTCCTCGTCGACGCCTCCCCCGAGGCCCCGGCGGCCCCCGCCGCCGCCCCGGACGGCTCGGGGAGGATCACGGTCTCCTGGCAGGAGCCGGCGAATGAGGGCTCGCCCATCACCGGTTACACCGTCTCCCTGGTCGGCGGGCCGAGCCAGGAGAGCCAGGAGGCGGGCGCCTCGGCCCGGTCGACGACCTTCGAGGGCCTGGTCAACGGGCAGACCTACAGCGTCACCGTCACCGCCCACAACGCCGGCGGCGACTCGCCGCCCTCGCCCGCCACCCAGGTCACGCCCGTCGGCCCGCCGCAGGCCCCCACCGTCACCGGCGCCACCGTCACCGCCATCACCGCCACCCAGGCGGGCCTCCACGTCACCTGGGCGCTGGGCGACGCGGGCGGGCGGACCTTCACCTCCGCCACGCTCAGCGCCGGGGGCGCCGGCGCGTCCGTCGACCCCGGCGCCGGGGCCGCCGACCTGACCATCCCCCTGCCCGCCGGGGGCAGGGCCGACGTCACCGTCACGGCGTGCACCGACGCGGGCGAGTGCGTCACCTCCCCGGCGCTCGGCGTCGATGTCCGCGCCATCGCGCCCGCCCAGCCGAGCCTCGCCGTGTCCGGGACCACCGCCACGGGCCTGACCGTCTCCTGGTCCGTGCCCCGGGCCGCCGACCCCGCGGCCACCGCCACCGTCACGGTCGACGGGCGCGAGGTCGCCACCGGCCAGCCCGAGAACGGCTCGACGACGGCGACCGGCCTGACCCCCGGCGCCGATCACACGATCACGGTCACACTCACCAACGCCGCCGGGACCGCGTCCGCCACCGCCACGGCCGCCACCCTGCCGCGGGTCTCCCTGACCCTGGCCGACTGCACGGGCAAGGAGGCCGGGTACGCGGCGGGCTGCCGCACCTACTCCCTGACGGCGCAGTCCTGGCCGGCGTCCCTGGGGTCGATGACCTGCACCGTCGCCAGCGACCTGACGGACCCCGCCAACCCGAACCGGCCCCTGACCGCCCCCGCCGTGACCCTGACCAATGCGAGCCCCGTGCCCTCGGGGATCGCCGTCGGCTACACCACCCAGGGCGCGCTCGAGGCGCACGCCGCCGAGCTGGTGACCTGCACCGGCCCCTGACCGCCGGCGGCCCCGCCCGCCCCCGCATCCCGCCCCACCGAACCCGAGGAACCACGCACATGCCCATCAGCCCCGAGGACGCGACCCGCTTCGCCCGCACCTTCGCCGCTCTCGTCGACGGCATCGCCGTCGCGCTGCTGGGCAAGGAGTCCACGATCCGCCTGGCCCTGACCACCATGCTCTCCGACGGGCACCTCCTGCTGGAGGACGCCCCGGGCACCGGCAAGACCGCCCTGGCCCGGGCCATGGCCGCCGTCATCGACGGCACGCAGTCGCGCATCCAGTTCACCCCGGACCTGCTGCCGTCCGACATCACGGGGGTGAGCATCTACGACCAGAAGACGGGGGACTGGGTCTTCCAGGCCGGCCCCGTGTTCGCCCAGGTCGTCCTGGCCGACGAGGTCAACCGGGCCAGCCCCAAGACCCAGTCGGCGCTGCTGGAGGTCATGGAGGAGTCGCAGGTGACGGTCGGCGGGGTCACCCACCCGGCCCCGCGCCCCTTCATCGTCATCGCCACCCAGAACCCCATCGAGCAGGCCGGCACCTACCCCCTGCCCGAGGCCCAGCTCGACCGCTTCCTCATGAAGACCTCCATCGGCTACCCGGCCCGCGCCGCCATGATCGACGTCCTGGAGGGCGCCGCCGCCCCCAACCGCTCGCGCCTGGTGCGCCCCGTCGTCACCGCCGAGCAGCTCACCGCCCTGTCCGCCCTGGCCGCGCGCAACCACACCGACAGGTCCGTGCTCGACTACGTGGCGGCCCTGGCCGAGGCGACCCGCGAGGACGACTCCGCCCGCCTGGGCGTGTCCACGCGCGGGGCCATCGCCATGGTGCGCTGCGCCCGGGTGTGGGCGGCCGCCCAGGGGCGCAACTTCGTCCTGCCCGACGACGTCAAGGCCCTGGCCGGCCCGGTGTGGGTGCACCGGGTCGTCGTCGACCCCGACGCCGCCTTCTCCGGCGCCACCGCCGAGGGCGTCGTCGCCCGCGCCCTGACCTCCGTGCCGGCCCCCGCCGCGGACGCATGAGCACGGCCGGTCCGCCCCCGCCAGACGGCCCGCGGGCCCGGGGCGCCCGCGCGGACGGGACCCGGGCCGGGAT
>ERZ773099.1732-NODE-1732-length-15854-cov-3.660865_pt1 | contig 15854 bp, 12 predicted proteins | sample MGYA00511120_ERZ773099 | MGnify/ENA primary metagenome ERZ773099 (study PRJEB29015, sample SAMEA2738012) | human oral metagenome | biome: human oral; feature: human-associated habitat; material: dental | place: China | collected 2104 ...
AATATGCATCTATCCCTCCATCATAAGAAGCATCGGTAATAAACTTTTCCCTATCAACAAATTTTTCTATCCCATACATACCTTTTAAGAACAAATGAATAAATGATTTTGATCTAGCTTTATTCAACCCCTCAACATCTCCATCTTCTGGGTAATAGGATTTATATTCCTTTGGGGCCTCTTTTCTTAATTCATCTAATATTTGAACTAGCGTTTCATATCTTGTCATTTCACTTCCTCCATAACTAATTTCTATCACTCAAATTATTATAAACATCTTCCAAAAAAACACCCATAAGCGCTTTGTTCATTCTATCATCTTTTAACAACACAGAGAATAAGTCCATATTCTGCTCATATCCTTCCATCAACGCATCTTGTACTGCGTCAAAATAAGCAAATCTAAAGTCCTTGATGTTATTGTTATTAGCGCTGTCTTTCAATCTTGTATCTTTTAACAAAAGATCTCTGACTTGAAGTGCCGACTTCGTAGCGACCTCAAAATCAAACTCTTTATTGTACATCACATTGATCTCATCAATAATTTTAGATAACTTCTCTTTGATTTGTTCATCAAAACTGACTTCTACCGGTTTAGGAGCTTTTGTTTCGGGTTTAGATTTAATCTCAGCGCCATGAGTTCCTGTCTTCTTTTGTTTAAAATTCGAAACTGAGATTTTATCAGCAATATCAAAATCATTACTCATCTTTCCTATTTCTATTTCCTTGATAAGGTAAGATAGAAAATTGTATTTTTTATGCAGATCTACATTTTTATACCTTGTTGCCTGAATCAAAAAGCCGTAAAACCTTAAAAATCTTTTTATGGTACTTCGTATTTCAAGTTTTGTGAGATCATCATTCCTATTTATAATATTCAAGCTTTTCCCAAGGAGTGACCACATTTTTGCTTTTTCTTTTGAATTTCGCTTCTCTTGGTATAAATAACGATTAAATTCTTCCATGTCATCATAATCAAGAAAATGATACTGAGATAACTGTTTCTCCACCTCTCGAATAGCAGAAGGCGTTATAGTTTCTCCAAGAATAGTTTCTGTGTAGTACGGTTCAAAAGATTTCTGTATATCCTCGTATTCATTTTTGAAATCAATGATAAAAGTCTTTTTATCATACCCAGGATAAATTCGATTCAGCCTTGATAAGGTCTGTACCGCATTGACACCTCTTAATTTCTTATCCACATACATTGCACACAATTTTGGTTGATCAAATCCGGTCTGATATTTATTGGCTACAAGCAAAACCTGATAAAGATCTGTATCAAAAGCATCTACCAGTTTATTTTCAGGCATATTATTCATCACAGATTCTGAATACTCTTTTCCATCAAGAGCGACTTTTCCAGAGAAAGCAACTAAGGCTCTAATATCTGTATAGTTGTGCTTATTGATATACTCTACAAATGCATTTTTATATTTTACAGCCGCCTGTCTGGAAGATGTAACCACCATAGCTTTTGCTTTCCCACCAAGCTCATCCATAACATTATGCTTAAAATGCTCAATGATAATCTCAACTTTTTGAGAAATATTCGTATCATGAAGCTCAATATACTTTACAATTTTTCTTTTTGCAACTGTAGTATCCAACTCAGGATCGCTTTCCACCGCCTTGTTCACCTTGAAGTAAGTCTTGTAAGTAACATAATTTTTAAGGACATCCAAAATAAACCCTTCTTCTATTGCTTGCTTCATAGAGTATAAATCAAATGCTACCTTTTTTCCTTCATGATTTATCGTGCCGAATAACTGAAGTGTCGTAAATTTAGGCGTTGCAGTAAATGCTATCATAGAGACATTACTCGGCTTTCCGCTCCTACTTATCTCTTGTTCAATCTTATCTTGAAGTGTTACTTCTTCCGAATCGGCCATATATGGAACGATTTCTTCCGCTGCAATACCAATCATTTCTGCAGAAGACAAAGAATAAGATACAGATTCCATTGCACTTCCGGATGTTGAAGAATGTGCCTCATCGATAATAATAGCGAAGTTTTTATCCTTAAGGTTGTCTACAGCATTCTTGATATACATAAATTTATGAATTGTGGTTACAATAATCTTGGTATTGCCGTTAAGTGCGATAGCTAAATCCTGTGAGGTACATTTGTCATCCATCACTTTAATAAGCCCTTCTTTGTGTTCCAAACTCATAACTGCATCTTGAAGTTGTCTATCCACCACAATTCTATCTGTAATAACACAAATCGTATTGAAGATAGGCTCATTCTTATCATTATGCAAAGAAGACAGCCTATGTGAAAGCCAAGCAATTGTATTTGTTTTACCACTTCCCGCAGAATGCTCAATCAAGTAATTTCTTGAGGTTTCATTAACCTTAATATCTTCAACCAATTTTCTAACAGCATTAAATTGATGATACCTTGGAAATATCAAAGTCTCTGTTTTTTTATTCTTCCCAGTCTTCTCATCCTTTTTCTTTTCCTTTTTCAGATAGATAATCTTATCGATCAAATATAGTAGTGTATCTTTGGTCAAAATATCTTCCCACATATACGATACATCTAATCCATTTGAATTATGAGAATTTCCCTTACCGGATTCTATCCCATATCCCGAACCTTTATTGAACGGAAGGAAAAAAGTCGAACTACCATTTAATTTAGTAGTCATATATACTTCAAACAAATCCATAGCGAAATTTACAATAGCTCCGGATTTAAACTTGAACAGTCTGGTCTTAAAATCCCGTTCAAATTTATATTGGCGAATTGCATCTTCGTAATTCTGACCACTCGTATTACACTTCAGTTCAAATGTAGCAATTGCCAACCCATTTAAGAATATCACCAAATCGATTCGTTCATCCTTTTTATGATAAACTTCCTCCATAACAGTGAAGACATTCCTCTGATAATTTTCCAGAGCTTCTTTATTAAAAGAAGTTGCAGGCTTGCGATACATAAGATTTAATCGAATCCCGGTATCAAATTCAATCCCATGTTTGAGCACATCAATAAGGCTCCTATAATCCTTATTGATTTCATTATTGAGGTAGCTGATAATGGTTTCTTCTGTTCTTTTCTTATAGAGCTTTCTGAGTTCATTAAGGGCATTCTCTTGAGTAGACTCCAGAAAAGAAAATAGAATTTCGATATCCATTGCCACTCCAGCATCATAAAGCTTAGCATCACGTACAACATATCCATTGTTTTCTTTCAGGTACTCAAGAATCAGCTTTTGAAAATCTTCTTTTTCACGAAGCTCCCCTGTCCTAATCGCCATTTTCTATACCTCCAACACGCTTTTTACCGGTAACATATTCATAAATCAGACTCTTTTTATGTTCTTTAATGATATCTAACTGCTTTGCCTTTTTCGATAAAATCAAGTCTATTTCAGAACATTTCTTGTCAAGAAAATCTGCTATTTGTTGCTGTTCTTTTAGTGATGGCATCGCATACTTAAATTCATCGAAGTCCTTTTGATAAAGATGCAAAATTGTGCTATTCCCTGAGTTTTTGTAGTTGAACCAAGTCCAAAACACTTCTGAACTCAGTACCCAAAACAAAAACTTTTTATTTTTTTCGATATTCAAATCAATCAATAAAACTCCACTATTTAATGAAGCTTTTCCGATAAGATTATTAACGAGAGCAACTTTACCTACAGTTCCATCCTTGGTAATTAATAAATCTCCATTTTTAATTTTTACCTTATTTGCCTGATTCCATCGTTCTTCACTAATATGAACACAATTATTCCAATCTATAGTTCCTTTAGAAAAATCAACACCTGTGATAAGATATGGACCTTCCTCTATATATTCGTTTGAAGTTAAACCTTGCCATCCAATTCGTCCATATAAACTCGCTATATATTTCACTTTATCTATTTCCCAATATTCTGGCACTTCTCCTATCCATTCGACACCACTATCTTTCATCTTCACATTCTTATTCAAACCCTTAGTTACTGTTTCTGCAATAAGAGATTTCTTGTACTCTTTTAAGATTTCTATCTGCTTTTCAACTTTTTCTGTGATTCTATCTATTCTCTTACACTCTTCATCTAAATAATCAGCAATCTGTTGTTGTTCTCGTCCAGGAATCAATACCGGAAAGTTTGCTAAACTTTCAATTGTTATTGCTTCAAAAGTTGATCCATTCGAAAAAAACTGAAAATCATCTTTTGATTTATTCAAAAAAAACCACAAGTAATTTTTATCAATATTAATCGCCGATATCGAACACAACCCTCTTCCTATTCCATAAGCTACATCTGATATATTTAATGCACCAACTGGAGCTCTCACAGACATCAGAATATCATTTGCCCTGCTAATCTTTTTCGGATTATCACAGTATTTATAAGCTTTAGGATATTTGTCTCCAAACTCAGAATTTCCTTGCATAAAAAGGTATCTACCTTCATCATCTCTTATTTGAAATGATTCTGGGGATTGTCCCATAATAATATCCGTAATATACTTCATCCTACCTATATTCCATTCCTCTGGAATACTCCCAATCCATTCAATTCCACTGTCTTTATATCCTTGCATTACTGCACCTCACTTTTCATAAGATCAGCAATGTCACTTGCTAATTCTTCTTCCAGCTTCATAAATTCTCTAAGTAGGCTTTCTGAACTTTCCGGCGCTTGATACTGATAAAAATATCTTGTAAACGGTATTTCAGCCCCTAATTTTTCCTTATTTGTGTTTGACACCTTTTTATTTTCATCAAAATCATAATAGTAAATAGCATCCGGCACATGAGGAAGTACCTCTTTCGCAAAATACTCTTCCACATCTTGTGAAAGTTTTACAATTTCAGAATCTTTCGTGGTAGTATCAATTTTACTATTACCATGGCTGTCTTTCTGTATAACAGCAGTTTTATCAATCTCTGATAATTCGAGGCAAATATTACTAATTCTGCTTGGTGATTGTCCCTCAATGTCATTTAAGAGTGATTTTACCTTCTTTTCAAATTTAGCGTAATCCTTAAATACATCTTTTGTAGCATTGGCTTTTAACAAAGCGATTGTTTCTACAACATACTTTTCACCCTTGACGTATTTTTGGTACTTCTTTTCCGCATCCTTATCCCTTGGATTCATTTCTTTTAATTCTTCATATTCCGCTTGATTGAATATGTTAGAGTTGCTTGTAAACAAATCGCTGCTAGCTAACTTTTCAATCGTCTCAATGTCTAGTTTTCCCGTCCTCTGCAACGGTTGATATACAACATATTCTTTATATAAAAACTCTTCATTAGGAAAAATTTTTGATTTATCCGTTTCCTTAAAATCCGAATACATTTTAGTGATCTCTTTTCTGCTTCCAAAGTCGATTTCACGTCTCTTTTTACCCAATGATTTTCTTAGTGGTTTATACATCTCAACTGCATTAATAAGTTGAACCTTTCCTTTCCTATCTTCTCTTTTATTTTTAGATAGTATAAATGCATAAATTCCAATATCAGTATTATAAAAAAGTTGATTTGGTAAGGCGATAATCGCTTCAATATAATCATTTTCTAAAAGCCATCTTCGAATTTGACTTTCTCCACTCGTTGTGCCTCCCGAAAACAATGGTGAACCATTTGTAATGATAGCAGCTCTTCCATTATTCGCCAGTTTATTGACTGCATGTTGCATAAAGAGAAGTTGTGCATCCGTTGTAGCTGGTAAACCTGCACCGAATCTTCCTTCAAATCCTTTATTATACTCATCTTTTACTGCTTTTTCTTGACCTTCCGGAGCATCTTTCCCACCCCACGGTGTACCAAACGGTGGATTCATAATTACAAAAAGCATTTTTTGATTCTCAAAGCAATCCTTTTTCAATGTATTTGCTTCTTTTTCTCCACCTTTGATATTTCGGATATCTTGACCTTTAATCAGCATATCCGCAGCGCAAATAGCATGTGAACTTTCTAAGATCTCCTGTCCAAACAATCTCACATCAACATTTGTATTTTTTCTCTTTAAGAAATCATGAGTTGTAGAAAGCATCCCACCTGACCCACATGCAGCATCCAAAACCGTTGCAACCTTACCATCTCCAGTTAATACATCATCACATCCTTCTGCAAGTAAAACATCCACTAGCAAACGAATTACCTCTCTTGGAGTATAGTGATCACCGGCATCAACATTTTCCGAATACCTTCTGATAATATCCTCAAAAATATATCCCATTTTATGATTATCAATATGTTTAGGATCAAAGTCTATCTCAGAAAACTTCTTAACCACACTGTAGAGTCTGTTGTTTTTATTCATTTTCTTTATTTGATTCTTGGTATCGAGGTTGTTAAGAATGTTCTTTACATTTTCAGAAAATCCATCTATATAACTATTGAAGTTGGATTCTATGTTATCGCTATCATCTAAAAGTCTTTTGAGTGTATAATTGCTGGTATTATAAAATGGATAGCCTGAAACTCTCTCATAAAATTGGGATGGCTTATTCGGATCTTGCTCAAACAACGAAATAACTTTGTCTTTCGTTTCTTCCAAAGCACATTCAAAACGTCGAATAATAACCATAGGAATGATCACATCTTTATACTTTTCAGCCTCAAATGCTCCTCTTAAGGAATTGGCAATTGAAAGTACTAAATTCACTTCCTTTGTTACATCAATATGGGTTTCATCCCTATAATACTCATTGATCTCTTCTAAGTATGCTTTATTTGTTGAATTGTTCACTTCTATAACTCCTTTATCTTATCTTCTTTTGAAATAATCGATGATATTTTGGCAATCTGATCTTTACTCAATTTGAAATTGTTGTTTCTAATTACACTATATAAATCGGAATTCTTTATCAAAAAATTACATACTTCCAATGGGGGAGCCCCCCTAACATCTGAATAGAGCTTGTCTAATAATTTCAGTTCTTCGTCAGAAGGAGAAATAATCTCGACTAATCTTCTATACACTTCCGGAGTAGGAGCATTGACTCCATCTTCTATATATTTTAGATTGGAATTTGATAAATTGATTTTTCTCGCAAGTTCTCTTTGACTCATATTATTACTTGTACGGATTTTTCTAATAAGCTCTCCCAATTGAATTTTTATAATCTTAGTTTGATCAACTAATCCAATCAAAATATACCTCCTTTCTAATGTTCTATGTTCTATAACACAGAACATTATATCACAATTAATAAATTTTGTCTTTAATAAACAGTCGAATATAAGAAATATCATGCGTGAAATATCATCGTTATCACTCATTGATTTCTTTCGTCCTTTTTAGCAGCAGCGAATGAATATCCCATAGTTCCTTCGAAAATTTCTCTATGGATTTCTTCATATCTTCAATGTCATCTCGGTAGATAATTCCCGTTTGATTCACTCTTTTTGCAATCTGATTTAGGCTATTCGTTACATTGGACAACAAGCCTTGCAGATCTCTGAAAGGTTCTAAATCCACTTCGTAAATCTCTTTTTCCAACACACATTTGCGAATAAAATGGCTCATCGTTCTGCATTTTGCAAGCTTCATTTTTTCATTGAAAAGTTCCTTTTCTTCTTCGCTTAGATAAATCTTCAACTGGTGATTTCTCTCTCTATTTTCCATATCTTACATCTCCTTTGAAATAAATTTCGGGGTCTTAGGGTTCTCCCTAACAAGCCAAAAAGTGATAGCGAATATCGTGCAGAATTGACACGAGTAGCATCAATTTTTCGTAGATGAGTACTCATCTACTGTGCTTGCTACATAAGTTGGCATTTATAATATAGATTTACGAATTTCTTCCCTTTGAACTATCACAGAAAAAAGAACGCCTTTCTCCCGTTAATAATTCTCAAAGTTGAAACTTGGTGCTACCCCTACCTCACTACCTTTGAAGTCGGTAGCAAAGTAGGAGGTAGCGAACTTCTAAAAACTCTTAAAATGGTGACTGAATGTTATCTACCTCAATAAAATCTCCAACATCAGCGCCCCCAGCGAACTTCCTTGTATAGAATTTCTTGCTTACTCTGATAATGCCATCGATTTTGTGCTTTTTACTCTTAACGGACGGCTCCAACAGCCACTCATCCCTCATCTCATTCGCCATCAATTCAGAGAATACTTTCTCGTTTGTTTCCGGATAACGACTTGTAAATTCTGCCGAACAAAGTAGATTTGGAGTATCAGATTTTGTTGTCTTCCACTCCATAAAATCAAGAAAGTTTTGAACATGGCGATTTTCGTTTTTATGAATCTGAATGACAAAATCCAGATCCTGTCTCAACTCCTGTGGAAGATAAAAATCGTGTAGATTGTTTTCATAAATATATACCGCCTCGGCGATTGCTCCTTCAAAATCCCTTTTCACAATTCTTTGATGTTCTTCTCTCGAAATACTTTCTAAAACAGGAAATTTCTCAGGATCATACATCATCGGAAGCACGATATTTTCAGCTTGAACTTGCACAGGAAGGTATCTTCTTTCTCCCGAAAAGTCTTCTAGAAAAGTGGCATCGTTGGTAGTAGCAACTAGGACGCAAGTTCTCTTAACATCAGCAGAAAATCTTTCATATGGAAGTCTTACTGTACTTGTCCTTGAAGAAATAAACAGCTTCGCTTCATCGGCACTTTTGGCATTTCTCAGAGCCACAAACTCTTCAAGCTCAACAATAATTTTGCCAACCAAGTTGCTGATGGCATCCTTTCCTCTAATATTGTTTAAGGAGCAATACCACTCAGGAAGTAGTGCAAGTTTTTCGATAAAACTTGTCTTTCCTGCTCCTTGGTCTCCCGTCAAAACCATCAGTTCATCAAATTTGCATCCCGGCTCAAAAACCCGTTTCACCATACCGACCAGGATATGCTCCATGATCCAAGCATTGAGCTTTGAGGGAGTTGCTCCAAGATATTTAGGCAGCAAGTTTTCAATATATTCTCCTCCCTCATAAGGGAGTGACTTCATATACAGTGCAGGAAGATTAACAGCTCTTTTTTGAGCAACAAAAGTAATGGCATCCTCCATCCTGTTTTTCGAATATTTGATTCCGAAAGTGCTCTCTATATCCACTCCTAGAATATTGGTCATTTGATCGTTCCATTTTCTTATCTCATCTCTGTTTGTCTTTTCTCCTTTTAGAACGCCTAATAAACGAATCGTTCTGCTACAGGTATCAAAAAATATCCTTCCGTCTATAATCCCCTCTTTAACATAATAAGATGGATTTACTAAGACAGTAATAATATTTGTAGTGCTGCTTTTGATTTGTCCCTTGTCCGTATATTCTAATTCACGGCTTAGATAATCTGTAAGCATCGTATCATCAGTCACGAGCCAATCATTCAAGTGCATCACCTCCCCTTTTTCTGTGATAGTTGTAACTCCAATAATTTTGATTTACAACCAAAATCGCTTTATGGATGCTCTGATCCAAGTATCTTAAATACGATAGTTCATTTCTCCTCTTACTCCGATCATCACTTCGATTGAGGGCAGATTGTAAGAATATCTCCTTCATCAAATCTGCATTTCCATGAGTAAAGCTGTTTAAGAAAAGTAAAAGACAAAAATCGTCCTTGCTGGCATCTCCACTTGAGTAAGAGGCTTCAAACAAAGCTCTTGCCTTAGGATTAAACTTGCACATAATCTCTATAATATTTGAAATACTTGGAACACCCTCAGGAATCCTTTGATAAGAACGAAGTTTTTCTCTTACACTACTCTTAGGTGCATAAAGCTTAAAGTATTTATCAATCTCCCGTTGTTTATATACTATCTTGTGAAGCACTCTATCTTTGATACTTACTGTATTGCCGGTCATCGCAATGCAACGATTTTCCTGATACATCTCCACCTGTTCCATTCGATTATTAAAATTACTCGGTATCTTTCCTTTGGCGAAAATATGAATCCCCTTACCAGATTGTGAAAATTCCACATAGGTATCCTTAAAATCTTCCAAGAAGGTGCTCCATTTCTCCTGCTCAATATTATCTAAATCTATACAAAGAAAAGGATCATCTTTGTTGAGCACAAAAGACAATCCATCACAACCACTGCTCTCTAAACTATTTACTGCTGTTTCAAAGTCTGCCCAATGCATCTTATTGTTCCAGTCTGTAGATCTCATAGTAATCGGACTTACCGGAATCTTTTTGACCTTTATCCTTCCATTTCTGTCCTGGATTTCTATTCTTCTAAACCATAACCATTGTCTATAGTTTCTAAGCTCCAAAGGAATGTTCTTCCTATAATTACAAATCTCCATCATCTTGTCTCCTCCCTTTATCACAATATTGATTGCGGATGAGGATACAACCTGATAAAATAATCTTGCTAGGGATGATTTACCAAGTTGTATCTCATCTGACCTTCAGTTCGTACCGAGGGTCTTTTCTTTTTTTAACTCCTCATAGATTTCTAAGATGTACAGAAGTACCTCTTCTTCATGATCATCGAGTTTCCCAAACTTCTTTATGACAGCAGCCAATCGGAAAATTTCTTTCGATATGGCATCCAGCACTCTATAATCCGCATTGATTTTGATTTCATGGTCTATCAAAAGTCCAATAAAATAATCTTGCTTCGTCAAACCGCTTAACTCCACATACTTGTCGATTAGTGAGGCTTCTTCGGGCGTTGCTCTAAAATTTACAATGCGATTTCTCTTCCTTTTCTGCTCATCCTTTTTCTTTTTCACTCTGATTTGCTTAGCTCTTTTCTGAGCATACTCCGGTCTAAACATCTTCATCCTCCTCGAGCAAAGCATCCCAATCATTTGCAGGACTTCTTCTCATCTGTGCGAGTGAATCCGCCATCTCTTTCTGCTTGCTTGGAAACAAATGAGCATATCGGAATGTAATATCAATCGACTCGTGTCCTACTCTGTCAGCAATTGCCGTTGCCGAGAATCCAAGCTCAATCAATAACGACACATGAGAATGTCTCAGGTCATGTACTCGTATCCTTTTCACATTCGCCTTACTTGAACCTCTACTCATTTCATGGTGCAAATAACTTTTCGTAAAAGTGAAAATCAAGTCTTGAGATCGCAGTTTATAGAAACCATCGAGATAGTTCTTTATCTCCTCTGCAAGAAAATCCGGCATGGCAATTTTTCGTACACTCTTTTTTGTCTTCGGTGGCGTGATTACATTCTTTCCTTCAATTCTCTGTAGAGACTGATCAATCTTTATGATATTGTTCTTGAAATCAAATTTTTCTTTTGTAAGCGCCAGTAGCTCTCCAACTCTCAATCCACACCAATATAGAATTTCAAAGGCATAAAACGATTGTGGTTTGTCCTTAATCGCTTCAATGAAAGCTTCGTATTCTTCTCTTGTCCAAAAGAGCATTTCATTTGCTTCCTTTTCACCCATTGTTCCTACATCACGAGCAACATTGTTTTTCAAATTGTAGAATTTGCAAGCGTGATTCAAGATACTGCTCAGTTGTGCGTGTATTGTCCTCAAATAAGTCGGGGAATAACTTTGTCCCTTATCATCTTTCATCTTCATCAGCTCATTTTGCCACTGGATAATAGAAACCTTGCTTATCTCAGTTAAAAGTAAGTCCCCAAGATATGGCATTATTTTGCTCTCAACAATCGCTTCTTTTGTTCTCCAAGTATTTTCTCGGATTCGCGGCTTTTTATCTCGTCGATACAGTTCAAAAAACTCCCGAAAGGTCATTTCTACGGAATCCGAATGAGCAATCAAAAACTCCCTTTCCCAATTCAAAGCGTCTTTCTTTGTCGCAAATCCTCGCTTTTTCTTGGTGAGCTTTTCCCCCTTCCAATTGGTATAGGTGAACTTACAAAACCAAGTCCCATTCTTTGTTTCATCTTTGTATGCCCCTATACTACACCTCTTTCTTAGAATCTCTGCCATAGCAGTACTTTTCCATAAAATACCTACGATTCACTTTCCCTCTTTGTACTCGGTAGCCGAGATTTATAAGTTCTTGATTCATCTCATTGATCAGTTGATATGCAGTAGTTCTACTTACTTCCAAGAACTCTTGCACTTCTTTTGCGTTCATAAATACCTTGTGCATATTCGCCCCTCCTTTCATTCAAAAATGGTGCAAGATTCTCCATTCCTATCTTGAATTAGGACGAGCGTCAATTTCATTAGCTTGCATTCAAGCAGTTCATTATCGTTCTGTTTGATTTTGTTGAAACCGTTTATATTCGTTCTGTCTATAGTGGTTTTTTAAATATGTTTTTCTATAACCTTATTTACTCCAATGTTCTTATAAGTATTATACAGAACACTTTTGTTACGTTTTGTGTGATTTTGTGATAGAATATATAAAATGAAATCTACTTATTTTCAGAAAGGAGCTTTCCTATGATATCCGGACAAAAATTAAAAAAGCTTCGATTGCTAAGAGACCTTACCCAGAAGGAACTCGCAATCAAAGCCGGATTGACCGATGCTGCCATACGAAATTATGAACTTGGAAATAGATCTCCAACAAAAGAACAAATGCAAAAAATAGCACAGGCATTAGACTGTGATATTTCTGCCCTCACAGACCATGAACCGAACTCCATCCACGAGTTTATTCATATTATTTTTGACTACGAAAAGGAAATGAAGCTCAGGCCGCTGATAGACGGAGCCACCAGTGCCTTACTGTCACACGATATGAACTTCAACGATTTTCTTGTAGAATGGGCTGAAATGAGAAAGAAACACTATAATGGCAAAATCACAGATGAAGAGTTTGCGGATTGGAAGCTATCCTATCCAAAGAAATCAAGATTCTTGAGGAGAGGAAGATAGAGAAACAGCAACACACATAACATGGAATAACTATATAGTTGTCAACAAAAAAAAGATGCCATACCATTGCTTATATGTATGATAAGAAAAATTCAAATCTAATGAATAAGACAACGAAACGGTTTAATACTTTTACAAACAATATGGTTATATAACTATAAATATGATAGAGGGGTGATTTAGTGCTTTTTTCTGAACAATTCGGTATTAAATGTATGGGTGATGAAGAATGGTTTGACCCTGTTCTTCATCAAGATACACTTTTATTTATTGATCCTTTTTCTGTATTCAAATCTCAAGATGAACTGTTTAAAGACAGTTATTCTGAAATGATGTATTTTTTTCAACAGTCATTTGAACTAATCGCTCATTCTGGTGGTGTAAAAAACCACTTAAGCTATAAAAAAGCTGAAAGTATGTTGCTGTTTCCAGAAGTTAATTCAATCTGTTTAGGGTATTCAAATTCACAACAAGGCTCTGGAACCGGCCCAAAATGGGCTAAAACATTAACATATAATATTAGTAAGATAATTGCCAAAGGTGTAATGCATATTTCTCATTTTGAAGAATTGGGCATATTTTGTGAAGGAATCGGTCCCGATAGATTAAGCGATATGACCGCTAATCTTTTAAAGAAGCGTTTGATTGCATATACACAAAGAATTTGTAAGCTACATAACGTTCCAATGAAGAAAAAAATGGTACAAAATGCTTACTTTGATTATAAATATAAACGTTGGTGTTATGATGAATGTTTTTTACCGGTAAATCCATACAAAAAAAATTCACCAATACTCCTATTGCCCAAAAATTTCTTAAATGTTTTGCCTGAAATTAATAGTGATGATTTTTCTGAAACAATACAACTAGCTGAACGTTTACGAAACGATTTTAATTATGAAGTAGACATGAATCTTGATAAAGAGGCCATTGCCCAAATTGCAATTGAAAATTATGATCTTGTAAAAGAATATATTGATATTGTGGAAAAACGAGAAGTGAAATCTTTTGATGACCTAATGAAACAAACTTTACGTTATGAGTGGTATGAGTTATCCAAAAACGTTGCCAACAGTAATCCGTTTTCATTTGATAGCATTGTAAATGAGGAAACTTTTTTCGAGAAGATTAACAGATTTGTAAATTACTATAAAGAATTTATTGAATTTCGTTCTGGATATAAGCTTTTATGGAACGATACGAAAAACACTCCTAGAAACGAAGAAGATGTTCAATTGTTGTTTAAAGGAATACTCGATGAACATTGTCGAGCAAATAATATTGATTTAACTCGTGAAGTAAATCAAGGAAGGGGTCCTATTGATTTCCGATTTAGCAGTGGATACTCAAATCGTGTATTACTAGAAATAAAACTAGCAAAAAATACAAAGTTTTGGAACGGTCTAAAAAAACAGTTACCCCTTTATATGAATGTTGATTCTTGTGATAAGGGTATATTTCTTGTAATAGTTTACACGGGCAAAGATGCAGAACGCATAAAAAATATTCAGGAAGTTTGCCACGAGGTTTGTCAATATCATAATGTTGACATAAAAATAGTATCTGTTGATGCTAGGCCAGCTAATAAAGAATCCGCATCAAAAAAATAGATATTTGGAACAATAATTTTAGAATAATATATAGAAATCTTTTATTCCCATCGAATATAAGATTAACTTTACTATCTTAATTTCTATATTTGATATATATCTCTCATTATATATTCTTTATATGGAAAACAATTGGCATTCTATAATCACAAAAAGACCGCAGTACCACGCTACGGTCTCATTTTTTATCCCAATGCAAGCCACTAGAGGCTATTATTTCAATTATTCTTTTTGCTACTTTGTACCATTTGCGTACCGGAAGAGCAATTCCATCGTATGCAAGCATTGATTTTACTCAGCTTAGAAAATTCACTCTCCTACTCCCACTCAATCGTGCTCGGTGGTTTGGATGTGATATCGTAGACTACTCTGTTCACGCCTTTGACTTCATTGCAGATTCTTCTGCTCATTTCTTCAAGGACTTCCCAGGGGAAACGGAAATAGTCAGCAGTCATGCCGTCTGAGCTTGTGACAGCTCTGATACCTACGGTGTAATCGTACGTTCTTTCATCACCCATGACGCCCACGCTTCGGATTGCGGCGGGGAGTATAGCAAAAGACTGCCAGATTTCGTTATAGAGACCTCTTTCTTTGATGACTTCTCTGACGATGGCATCCGCTTTACGGAGGATTTCCAATCTTTCCGGGGTAATTTCACCGATGATACGGATTGCCAGTCCCGGACCAGGGAAAGGCTGACGGTTGATAACGTCTTCGGGGAGTCCCAGTTCACGTCCCAGCTGGCGGACTTCGTCTTTGAAAAGCTCGCGGAGCGGTTCGATAAGTTCAAATTTCATATCTTCCGGGAGACCGCCTACATTGTGGTGGGATTTGATGGTTGCTGCCGTAGCGGTGCCGCTTTCCACCACATCGGGATAGAGCGTGCCCTGGACAAGGAATTTCACATCTTCCAATTTGTTGGCTTCTTCCTGGAAGGCATGAATAAATTCAGCGCCGATGGTTTTACGTTTCTTTTCCGGTTCTGTCACGCCTTTCAGAAGAGAAAGGAAATGCCGGGACGCATCTTTATGAATCAGTTTGATATTGAATTTGTTCGTAAATGTATCTACCACCTGTTCCGCTTCGCCCTGACGGAGGAATCCGTGATCTACAAATACGCAGGTCAGTTTATCCCCAATCGCTTTATGGACAAGGACAGCGGCAACAGAAGAGTCCACACCGCCGGAAAGAGCGCAGAGGACATTATGGTCGCCTACCTGCTGCCGGATATTGGCAACAGCGATGTCGATATAATTTTCCATAGACCAGCCGCCTTCACATTCGCAGATACGGAAAAGGAAATTCTTCAGCATCTGTGTGCCTTCAGTGGTATGGATCACTTCCGGATGGAACTGGACGGCATAGAAACGCCTTGCCTCATCAGCCATCGCCGCGGTGGGCGTCAGTTCCGTATGTCCGATCAGGCCAAAACCGGCAGGCATATCAGTGACCGCATCGCCGTGGCTCATCCATACAGCAGTCTTTTCTGAAATGTTTTCAA
>ERZ773099.1733-NODE-1733-length-15846-cov-9.098537_pt1 | contig 15846 bp, 13 predicted proteins | sample MGYA00511120_ERZ773099 | MGnify/ENA primary metagenome ERZ773099 (study PRJEB29015, sample SAMEA2738012) | human oral metagenome | biome: human oral; feature: human-associated habitat; material: dental | place: China | collected 2104 ...
AGATGATCGGGCGCACGCCCGGCAACATCGTTGCAATTCGTCCGCTGCGTGACGGTGTTATCGCAGACTATGATATTACAGAGAGTATGCTGCGCTTCTTCATCGAAAAGGTCGTCGGGCGCAGCGTTGTCTTCCGTCCGCGCATCATGATCTGCATTCCCTCGGGTGTGACGATGGTGGAGCAGCGCGCCGTGCAGGAGGCTGCCGAACAGGCGGGCGCACGGCACATCCAGCTCATCGAGGAGCCGCTTGCAGCGGCGATGGGCGCAGGGCTTGACATCGTAGAGGCACAGGGGTCGATGGTCGTTGACATCGGCGGCGGCACGACGGATGTCGCTGTGATCAGTCTGGGCGGGGTTGTGACGAGCGAGAGCATCCGCATTGCGGGGGATACGTTCGATGAAGAGCTCATCGCCTACGTCAAGCGCGAGTTCAATCTTCTCATCGGCGAGCGTTCGGCGGAGGAGATCAAGATGCGCGTCGGTGCAGCACACACGGCAGCGCGGCGCGAGCAGATGGACGTGCGCGGGCGTGACCTCCTCTCGGGGCTGCCCAAGAATATCACGATCTCTACGGCGCAGGCATCTTCTGCCATAGAGAACTCTGTGACGCGCATCGTCGACTGTGTCAAGAAGGTGCTTGAGGAGACGCCGCCGGAGCTGTCTGCGGACATCATGGATCGCGGCATCGTGCTGACGGGCGGCGGCGCACTGCTCTATGGCATGTCCGACCTCATTCAGCGGGAGACGGGAACGCCGACCTTCGTTGCGGACGATCCCATGACCTGTGTGGCACTTGGCTGCGGCAAGGCGCTCGATATCTTTGATAAATTTGACGGCAAGGCGACAAATACGAGCTTTGGGCGAAAAAAATAGAGGAAAAACACGCCGTACAGCGAACATATAAGAGTATGAGCTGTTTTCGGGAAAAAGAGGGATATTATGTGGAGAGGACTCTATATTGCGGCATCCGGCATGATCACGGAGACCAAACACACGGACATGATCGCGAACAATCTCGCCAACGCCTCGACGATGGGCTATAAGCGTGACGATATGGCGATCCGCGAGTTCGCGCCAATGCTGCTGCGCCGCATCAACGACCACTCGGCTGATACAGAGGTGACGAGCTTCAAGGGGTTCCGCATCGAGGGAAATCGTGCGCCGCGCGTCGGTACCCTTGGTCTTGGATCCTCTGTGGACGAGATTGTGACCGATCACATGCAGGGAGCGATGCAGACGACGGGCAACACGTATGATCTTGCCATCTCGGGACCGGGCTACTTTGTCATTGGAACGCCGGACGGACCGCGCTATACGCGTGACGGCGGCTTTTATCGCTCATCGGGCGGGCAGCTGCAAAATATGCGCGGGCAGGCAGTGCTCTCCTCGCGCGGACGCCCAATCTCGATTCCCGCGAATGCGAAGAGCGTGAACATTACGGGCGACGGGCGCATCTATGCGGACGGGGCGGAGATCGCACAGCTCGGCTTTGTTCAGTTCGGCATCAACGATGTTGTCGTCAAGCAGGGGGACAACCTCTACCGCCCGCAGGAGGGCGCACGCCCGCAGCAGGCAACGGGAACGATTGAGCAGGGGCTGCTTGAGATGTCGAATACGAGCGTCGTCACGGAGATGGTCGAGCTCATCAACAACTACCGCGTCTACGAGGCGGGGTCAAAGGCTGTGCAGACACAGGATACGCTCCTTGAGAAGGCGGTCAGCGATGTCGGACGCGTGAGCTAAGAGATTGCCGAATTTATCAGGCTTCGTTAAAAATATTTAAGGAAAACAGTCATTCATTCGATATAGAAAAGTGAACTACTTGTAATATAATCAACTCTTGGAGGGGGATATCGACTATGATGCGAGCACTTTGGTCCGCAGCGTCCGGCATGAAGGCGCAGCAGACCCACATGGATGTCGTTGCGCACAACATCGCGAACGTCAATACCTATGGCGGCAAGAAGGTGCGTGCGGAGTTCCAGGATCTCGTCTATCAGACGCTCCGTGAAGGGGGCGCACAGAATGGAGCGGACTCACAGTATCCGACGGCCATGCAGATCGGTCTCGGCACGCGCGTAGCGGCGACGCAGCGCGTCTTTACGCAGGGAGCGCTCCAGACGACGGACAACCCGACGGACATCGGCATTCAGGGCGAGGGCTTCTTCCGCGTCACGATGCCGGACGGCACGACGGCGTACACGCGCGACGGTACGTGGAAGCTCGACAGTGACCGCCGCATGGTAACGACGGATGGCTATTTGCTCGCGGACGGAATTACGATTGGTCAGAACGCACCGTCCGACTCCATCACGATCTCGGGCGACGGGCGTGTTTCCTATCGTGAGCCGGGGCAGACACAGCAGCAAGAGGCGGGGCAGATCACGCTCGCACGCTTCGTCAATCCGGCGGGTCTGACGGCGATTGGCAAGAATCTCTTCGTCGTGTCCGATGCCTCCGGTGAGGCAATCGAGTCGAATCCCGGCGTCGATGGTGCGGGTACGCTTGCGCAGGGCACGCTTGAGATGAGCAATGTGCAGATCGTTGAGGAAATGGTCGATATGATCGTTTCCCAACGCGCTTATGAGTCCAACTCGAAGGCAATCACGACATCGGATTCGATGCTTGAGATTGCAAACTCGCTCAAGCGTTGAGTTTTCAAAGACGTACGATTACAGCCATTCTATGCCTATGGAGTGGCTTATTCGCTTTTCTGTGCTCGGATGTACCGCACGCCGCTGCCTATGGTGCAACGCAGGGCGACTACTTTCCCACCGTGCTTTCCTCCACGCAGCTTGCCGCGCTTGCGGAGCAGAAGATCGAGGAAAAACTCGGCGCGATGGGCGAGACACGGCGGCATGAGCTGCGTCTGCAGCGTGCGGCATCGACACTGCATCTCCCTGCGGGGGAGGTGACTGCCGTTGTCGAGTTTCCGCGCGGAATTCCCTATAGCCGCGAGTTTCCCACTGTGTTTGCGATTTACATCGACGGGGTGCTGAACCGGCGTGCGACGAGCTACTATAAGGTGGCGGTCTATGACCGCGTCCTCGTCGCCATGACGGATATTCGTGCGGAGGGAGCGATCTCCGCCGCGAATGCGCGGCTCGAGGAGCGGGCGGTGGATACGCTTCCGGAGCTTACCCTCACGGACTTTGGTCGGCTTGAGGGGCGCGTGGCGGGACGCTACATCCGTAAGGATGCGGTCATCACCCCGCAGATGCTTGCAATGCCGCTTGTCATGCGTGCGGGCAACGCCGTGGAGCTGGTCCTGGACGCGAATGGCATCGTTGTACGCACCGAGGGCGTGGCACTCGAACCCGGCCGCATCGGCTATGAGATTCGCGTGCGAAACGTGCGCTCGGGCAAGATCCTGCGCGGCAAGGTGATCGATGCCGCGACCGTGCAGATCATCGGATGAATTTTGGCTGTGCTGTTTACGGCACATTGGGATACAGATTTCGATAAGGAGTTCGATATGAGAAAACAAAAATGGCTCGCAGGGATGCTGGCTGCTGCCGTGTGCACGGCAAGTCTCACTCCTGTCGTCTCGGCAGAATCCCTGTGGAGCAATCCGAACGGACACCCGACAAAGAATCTGTTCGCGGATCATCGTGCAGCGGGCATCGGAGATATCGTCACCATCGTTATCAGCGAGACGACGACTACATCGGCGACGCGCAGCTCTGCGAATGAAAAGAGCGGCTCGGTCAAGCTCGGTGCGGGGCTCGGTATCTTTGACTTCCTGCAGGCGGCGTCGGCGAGCGGCTCGGACAAGTTCAGTGCAAAGGGGGCTGCCTCCTCTTCGAATCGTGTTGCAGGCAACGTTACCGTTACTGTGGTGGATGTCATGCCAAACGGCAACTTTGTCCTTGAGGGGACGCAGTCCATCTGGCAGAATAAAAATGAGCACAAGATTGTCTTCCGCGGCACCTGCCGCCCCGAGGATATCTCGAGCGCCAATACAATCCTCTCCACGCGTGTCGCGGATGCGACCGTACGCTTTGATGGGAAGGGCCCTCTCAATGCAAAGCAGCGGCAGGGCATTCTCACCCAGATCTTCAACATTCTGTTCTGACGGGAGGCGCATTTTATGAAGAAAACAACGGTCCTTCTGCTCCTCCTCGCGCTCGTGCTCACCGCGCTGCCGGGGATTGCGTCGGCGGACTCCGCCGTGACGCGGATCAAGGATATCGCCAAGGTGCAGGGCGTGCGCTCCAACCAACTGATGGGCTATGGGCTCGTGGTCGGTCTGGACGGCACGGGTGATGGCTCGAGCTCGGGCGAAACGGTGCAGTCGATTGCAAATATGCTGACGACCTACGGCATTACCGTCAACAGCAGCTCGATCAAGCTCAAGAACGTCGCGGCGGTCATGGTGACGGCGACACTGCCTCCCTTCGTACGCGAGGGGGATACCCTCGACGTGACGGTATCCTCCATCGGTGATGCGAAGAGCCTGCGCGGCGGTACGCTCCTCCAGACCCCGCTCCGTGCGGGCAACGGAGAGGTCTATGTCGTCGCTCAGGGCGGTGTATCGACGGGGGGGTTCTCAACCTCCGGAGGCAGCTCGAGTATGTCGAAGGCGTTTCCGACAGTTGGCATTGCTGTGAATGCGGGCATTGTCGAGCGTACGGTTGAGGACGACGGCATCGGCGCGAACGGGCAGCTGTCCCTCTCGCTTGCACGTCCGGACTTTACGACGGCATCGCGCGTGGCAGGGGCGATCAACGCGCAGTACGGCAGCATCGCGCAGGCGAGCAATCCCGGGCGCGTGGATGTGGCGATTCCAACTTATTTTCGTGGGAACGTGGTCGGTTTTGTCGCCTCGATCGAAGATCTGTTCATCCGCCCCGACAACATCGCGCGCGTCATTGTAAACGAGCGAACGGGAACGATTATCATGGGCAGCGAGATCTCGGTGGATGCCATATCGATTACACAGGGCGGACTCACGATCCGCATTCAGGGAGCAAAGGACGTCTCCCAGCCGGGGCCGTTCAGCTACGGCAATACTGTGGTAACAGACAGTTCCGATGTTGAGGTGACGGATCATAAGGGCAGCACGATTATCCTGCCCGCCACGACGAACATCGGTGACATCGTTGGTGCGCTCAATACCGTGGGTGCAAATCCACGAGAGACGATTTCGATTTTGCAGGCAATGAAGGCGGCGGGGGCTCTGCACGCTGAGCTTGACATTGTGTAAGGCAGGAGACGACCTATGACGATACAGCCAATTGGCGACAACGCACTCCTCGGCGGAGCCGCACAGACCTCCTACGATGCCGCACGGATGAGTGCCGAGAGCAAGTCCTTTCAGGCAACCCTTGACGAGCTGCAGCGCAAGGCTGAGGCATCTCCCGCATTGGAGGCGGCGGGCTATGTACCGAAGAATCCGATGACAGCGGAGGACATCGAGGCAAAGAAGCTGCGTGAGGCGTGCGAGGGCTTCGAGGCAATGTTCCTCAGCATGATGTATAAACAGATGCGTGCAACCGTGCCCGAGAGCGAACTGTTCGGAAAGAAGTCCAACGCACTTGAGATTTTCGAGGATATGCGCGACACGGAGCTGATGAACGCAGCGGCAAAGAGCGGCGGCATCGGCATTGCGGACATGATGTATAAGCAGTTGACCATCAAGACAAGATGAGAGAACAATGTTCGATAAGGGGAGCTGTTTGCGCAGCATCCCCTTTTCTGTTGTATGGATGATTCTCTTAGTTTGGAGTATTTTATGCGTATGTTGAAAAAAATTGTGGTGCTTGCGGCGGCACTCCTGCTGACTGCATCCTCCTACGCTTGGGCGACGGGACTGAATGCGCTGCGTACATCGAGCACGGCGGAGCGCGACCGCATCGTCTTTGATTTTACGGAGATGCCCGTCTATCAGGTCAGTCTCTCGGATGATGGACGTGAGCTGACCTTTGATTTCGTGGATACAGGTGCGGCGAAGCCCGTGCGTTCCTCCGTGCGGACGAAGCGCATCGACTCGGTTTCCTACGCTGCGCGTAAGGGACATTTCTATGTCACGGTCACGATGGCAAAGGGCATGGGCTACAACATCGGCAATTTGATGAATCCTGCCCGTGTCTTTCTCGACGTTGTGCCTGTGGGGGCGAACGTACAGACCGCGCAAAATCCCGTGCAGACCACACCGATCAAGCCCACAACCATGGAAAAGACGGACGGCAATGCGAAAGAGCAGCCAGCGCAGCCGCAACTACCGATCCTGAAGGAAGAACCGATTGCGGCGGGGCTGATGCTGCGCACCTACATCTACGAAGATGAGGACGGACAGGTGACGGCGTATTTCACAGAAGCCGATCCCGCGAAATACAGTGTCCGCCCCGCACTCGCACGCGGCATCATCCCGGGGCGGCAGACCGTGAGCGGCATCGCGCGCGATACAAATGCGGCGGCGGCGATCAATGCATCCTACTTTGCAGCAAACGGGGTGATCCTCGGTGTGACGAAGATCGACGGCACGATTGTCGGTACGACCTACTACGACCGCAGCGCGTTCGGGGTGATGCATGACGATACCTTTGTGTTTGGTAAAGTTTCCTACAACGGAACGGTAAAGATCGACCAGGTGACACTTCCTGTCTCCGGGGTCAATGCCGAGCGCGGCGAGAACGGGCTCATCATTTACAACCGTGCCTATGGCAGATCGACGGGGACGAATCCGTACGGTCTGGAATATGTGATCCGCGACGGACGCGTTGCCGAGATCAATACAAATGACTCCGCGATTCCCTCGGACGGCTACGTCGTCTCCGTACACGGCTCCTCTATGGACGCTTTTGCGGCGGCAGGCACGCGTGTCGGTGATCCGACCGTGCTCACGGAGCAGACGGGAGCACTGTGGGATCGTGCCGTGCAGATCGTCGGCGCAGGGCCGCGTCTCGTCGAGAATGGTGCTGTGCATGTGACAGCGGGCGAGGAGCAGTTTCCGGGCGACATCCGCTACGGACGCGCCCCACGCAGTGCCGTCGGCGTGACGCGGAGCGGCAAGATCGTCTTTGCCGTTGTCGATGGACGGCAGGAGGACAGCCACGGGCTGACGCTGACGGAGTTTGCGCAGCTGCTCGTGAAGTTCGGCGTGCAGAACGCAATCAACCTCGACGGCGGTGGCTCGTCCGCGCTCTATGCGGGAGGAGACATTGTAAATTCTCCATCGGACGGACAGGAGCGTGCGGTCGGCAGTGCTCTGATTTTGCAGAAACGATAATCTGCACACATCATGAGAGTGCAATGAAATAATTTTGACGGTCTCATCGCAATATGATAGAATGTGTGAAGGTTTATACGGTTGAAAAGAAATTGGCGGTGCACAGCAGATGCACCGATGTAGGTGATACGACGTTGAAAAGCGACATGTTTGATGTCATACAGGCAGATCTTGAGGAATTTGAGCCGGCACTCGCCGCATCCGTTGTCTCCGAGACCCCGCTCATCACGGATGTTGGAGAGCATCTCGTATCCTCGGGAGGGAAGCGGCTGCGCCCTGCCCTCTTCCTGCTTGCGGCGCGCGGCGGAGCGGCGTTTGATCGTGCGCGTGCCATGCCCATTGCGATTGCGCTTGAGCTGATCCACACGGCTTCTCTCGTACACGATGATGTCATCGACGAGGCGGATACGCGGCGTGGGGCGGAGACGACAAATGCAAAATGGGGCAATCAGGTTGCCATCCTGAGCGGGGACTATCTCTTTGCACGCGCCTTCAAGCTCGTTGCGGAGGAGGGGTATGACTCGGCGGTCTATGTGAAGCTGGCACACCTTGTGTGTACGCTGAGCGAGGGCGAGATCCTTCAGGATCACACGGCATATCAAGTGCCCGCGAGCGAGGATGCCTACTATGAGCGCATCCGCAAAAAGACGGCGGACTTTCTCGAGATCTGCTGCGAACTCGGCGGCACAATCGGTGGTATGAGTGCGGCAGATACTGCGGGGATGGCTCTTTATGGACATGCCATTGGCATGGCATTCCAGATCACGGACGATCTGCTCGACTATCGGCAGACCTCGGAGGACATTGGAAAGCCTGCAGGACATGACCTTGCGCAGGGCTTTGTGACGCTTCCCGTCATCCGTGCACTTGCAGTACTGGATGAGGCGGGGCGTGCGGAGCTGACGGCTCTCATCACGAATCCGAAGATGACCGAGGCAGAGGTCGCGCGTGCACTCGAAATCGTCCGCACGACGGATGGTCTCGACTATGCACAGGAGAAGGCGGATGCCTATCTCGAGCGTGCGAAAAATGCCCTGCCCGAGGCCCTTGACGAGCGTATCCGAGAGACCTGCCTCATGGCGGCAGACTTTATCGGACGCAGAGAATTTTAGAACATATTTTATCAGCCATAAGAAGGAGATATCCATGTTTGGCATTGGCGTACCCGAGCTTATTTTGATTTTGGTTGTGGGACTCATCGTCTTTGGCCCCGGCAAGCTGCCCGAGATGGGTCGCTCGCTCGGCAAGGGCATCCGCGAGTTCCGCAAGGCATCGAACGCCCTGACCGCAGCGATCAATGCCCCCGAGCCACCGCCTGCACCGCCGGCTGCTGCACCTGCGGCGCAGCCCGCTGCCCAGCCTGCACAGACGATACAGGCGACGACGGAAGCACCCGCAGCAGCACCGACACCCACGGCAACGCCCACCGCAGCTACCGCAGCGGCGGCCGTCGAGGCGCACAAGGCGGAGCAGAAGGGGGCTGCCGCAGAAGTCAAGACACAATCGTAACGTGTCAGATGTGAGCGCAGTGAAATGCCCCTAAGCGAACCCTAGTGAAGTAATCGAGGAAAGCGTGCGGTATGCCCCGGCGGATTTCTTTCGTTCAAGCGAAGCGCGTTTAAGGAAGCACTGATAAATTCAGCCCTGTCATCTTGGCGCATCTTTTTCGCCCTCTCTTCGTCGACAAATCCTCCACATAGCTTCGGCTATGCGTCCGGTTTGTCTCCTTGACAGGACAAAAAATCTACACCAATCTGACAGACTTCATTTTATCAGCGATTCCTTAAGAAGTCCGCCGGTATTTGAGCATACAAGCACGCGGGCGATTGCGTAACTAAGCGTTCGCGTTGGGCACGCATCCCCTCCTCAATGAAAGGAAAATATAAATGTCTACATCAACCCTCAACCAAATCCGCGCGGCATCCCCGCTCATCCACTGCATCACCAACTACGTCACCGTCAACGACGTTGCGAACGTCCTGCTCGCCATCGGGGCACGCCCCATCATGGCGGACGATTCGGAGGAGGTGGAGGAGATCACTGCCCTCTGTGCGGGGCTCTGCCTCAACATCGGCACACTCAACGCGCGGACCATCCCGAGCATGATCGCGGCGGGAAAACGTGCACGCGTTCTCGGTCATCCCGTTGTGCTCGACCCCGTTGGCGCAGGCGCGAGCGCGCTGCGCACCGCGACCGCACTGCGTATTTTGGACGAGGTTCGCCCTGCCTTGATTCGCGGTAATATTTCTGAGATTCGCACGCTTGCCGTCGGGAGCGGCGCGACACAGGGCGTTGACGCGAGCGCGGCGGATGCCGTCACCGAGGAAAACCTCATGGCTTCGGCGGATGCTCTGCGCACCTTTGCCGCACGCACGGGCGCAGTCGTCGCAGTCACGGGCGCAATCGACCTCGTGACGAACGGGAGCGACTGCTATGCCATCCGAAACGGACGCGCGGAGATGGCACGTGTCACAGGCACGGGCTGCCAGCTCTCCGCGCTTCTCGCCGCCGCCCTTGCCGCCGTCCCGTCCGATCCGCTCGCGGCAGCCGCCGAGACCGTCGCACTCATGGGGGCGGCGGGCGAGATCGCATGGGCGCAGATGGGGGAGCGCGACGGCAACGCGACCTATCGCACGCGCATCATTGACGCTGTCTATTGTATGACGGACGAAGAACTCGCCGCGCGTATGAACATTATGAAACTCTGAGGAGGATGTACGATGAAAATGTATACGGCGCTCACCATCGCGGGAAGTGATTCGAGCGGCGGCGCGGGGATTCAAGCGGATCTCAAGACCATGACCGCGCACGGCGTTTACGGCATGAGCGCAATCACCGCACTCACTGCGCAGAACACCACGGGTGTCACGGACATCCGCGCCGTCCCGCCCGCATTCCTCGCGGCACAGCTCGATGCCGTCTTTACCGACATCCCGCCCGACGCGGTGAAGGTCGGCATGGCTCATGATGCCGCGCTCATCCGCATCATTGCGAAGAAGCTCGATGCATACCATGCGCGGAACATCGTCGTTGATCCCGTCATGGTCGCGACGAGCGGGGCACGGCTCATCAGCGAGGATGCCGTTGCGGCACTCGTATCGTTGCTCCTGCCGCGTGCGACCATCATCACGCCGAACATCCCCGAGGCGGAGGTGTTGTCCGACCTGCGCATCACCGACCGCACCCATATGACCGCAGCGGCGACGCGGATCTACGAGCGCACGCATACCGCCGTCCTGATGAAGGGGGGACACAGCGTCGACGATGCGAACGATCTGCTCGTCGATGGAAACGGTGCGCGATGGTTCGAGGGACGGCGCATTGCGACCACAAACACCCATGGAACGGGCTGCACCCTTTCCAGTGCGATCGCCGCGAACCTCGCACGCGGCATGGACTTGGATACGGCAGTCGAACGCGCGAAGGCATACCTCTCGGGCGCGCTCGCTGCGGGGCTCGACCTCGGTGCAGGCAGCGGCCCGCTCGCGCATGGATTTGATTTGAGGAGTGAATTTATATGCTAGACACACGTACCCATAGGCGCACCCTCGCCTACGTCCTCCTGCGCTTCCTGCTGCCAAAGCTGCGGCGGGATTGAATGGATTTGCGTGGGGGCGATGTTGCCGCACGCATTTTTCGCTCCGTAATTTCAAAAAAGAGGGGAAGCCGGAATGTGGCTTCCCCTCAACATATTTACAGCATATTGTTAGAGCCGGATGTGCTCGATGTGCCTCATATCCACGGTGACGACCGCCGCATCGAAGGCGATCTCGTAGAGGATGAGATCGTCGCCGACTTCGTCGATGGTCTCCTGATAGCGCGGGATCTTTGCGGCAAACAGGGGCGCGAGGTCATAGACCGTATGCGCCGACTTCACGGCTCTTCCGCTCGCGCGGACGTGCTCTACGGTATCGTTGTGCGGAACGGTGGTAAAGGCGGTGTTCGGATTCGCCGCGAGCTCGATCACCTTCTCGTTGTCCTTGAACGTGGCGAAGTAGATGCGGTGCTCCTCGGGCGCGTAGTAGAAATTCACAATGCGCACGTGCGGCAGCCCGTCCGTTGTTGTTGCAAGCGCGATTTCGCGCTGCTCGCGCATGATGCGCTCAAACGCATCCCTCATGTTCATCTGTTTTCCTCAATTCGTATCGTGGTGTGCTTTCGTACGCCTCCCGCAGGCGTGCGCCGCTGAGGGCGGCAAGGGGACTGCGGCATAAGCAAGCCCTCATGCCGCAGTCCCCTGCGTGTTCCTGTCTGTGATTTATACGCGGAACCTGCCGATCTCGCCTTGCAGCTCGGTGGCGATCTCCGCGAGGCCCTCGCTCGCCTTGGCGATGTCGTGCAGAGCGTTCGTCTGCGTTTCGACCCCCGCGCTGCCCTCCTCGCTCGTGGCGGCATTCTCCTCTGCGATGGCGGAGAGGTTCTGTACCACCTCGGCGATGGCGTGATTCTTCTGTGCGATTTCCTCGGCGGTTTTGTTGAGGCGGCTGACGACGGAGTCGGTCACGTCGACTGCCTCGGAGATGCGGTCAAACTGATGCTTCGTCTTGTCGAGGTCGACCTTGCTATCCGCGACGAGGTGTTTGGACACATCCATCGTGTCGACTGCCTGCTGCGATTTTTCCTTGAGCTCGCGGATGATCTCGCCGATCTCGTCAGTGAATCCCTTGGACTGCTCGGCGAGCTTGCGGATCTCCTCGGCGACGACGGCGAAGCCCTTGCCCGCCTCGCCCGCGCGTGCCGCCTCAATCGCTGCATTCAGTGCGAGCAGGTTCGTCTGTGCCGAGATGGACTGGATCATTGCGCTGGCTTCCTCGATGCGCTCCGCGCTCTGGTTCGTCTCATCGACGACCTGTGCGACCTGTTCCGTCGCCTTCGATGTGGCGGTCGATTTCTCGATCAGTTCGGCGAGGATCTTGGAGCCCTCGTCCTTGCGGTATTTGATGTTGCCGGCAGCCTCATTGAGCTCGCCCAACACCTTTTCGTTGACATCGGCGAGATGCTCGATCTCCTCCAGATGCAGAGCGGCGTCCTGCGTTTCCTGCGCCTGACTGGTCGCGCCCTCGGCGATGTTATGGATCGCAGAGGCGACGTTGTTCGCCGAGTCTGCCGTAGACTGTGCCGTCGCCGTCAACTCCTCGCTGGTCGCCGCGACGGACTGCGAGGCACCATTGATTTTGCCGACCATCTCGCGCAGGGCGTTCGCCATGCGGCGCAGCTCAGTGGCAATCGTGCCGATCTCATCCGTGCGTCCGAGGAACTCGTGGATGCGCTGATTGTTCTCCGCGCGCAGATCGAGGCGGGCGAAGTTCGCGATCATCCCGGCGAGTGCGCTGATCGGGTCGGCAATCCGCTTGTGGATGAAGAGCGAGAGCAGGGCGATGAGCAGGATCGTGCACAGCACCGCGATGCCGACACAGACGAGAACCATGTGCTTTGCCTTGCCGACAAAGATGTCATACTCCGTCACCGAGAGGAGTGCCCACTGTGCATCGACCCCCTCAAGGTGGAGCGGGGAGAAGACTAAGACCGATTTCTCCCCCGTCGTATTGGAGTTCTTGGTTTCGGAGTATTCGCTGTCGTTAAAGATCCGCGCGATCTGCTCCTGTGTGATGTTCGCGGTCTGATAGTAGTTCTCCATGATGCGGCTCGGATCCAGACCGTTTGCGATCAGCGTACCCTTGTCCGTGAAGAGCGCGTAGAACTCCTGCTTCGAACTCATCTGCGCAATGGCATCCTGCAGATTGTTGACGTTGATGTCCATGAGAACGACACCAAGATACCTGCCGTTTTCCACGATGGGGAAGCTCAGCGTGATGAGCAGCGTCTTCTTTCCGTGGTCGTCGTAGTAGTACGGCTCGGTCAGGTGGGGCTTCAGCGACTTCTTCGGCTCCTTGTACCACTCGCTGCTGTCGACATCGTTGAGCGCACTCAGCCCGTTCGTGCGCGAGACATACATATTGAGCCGTCCCGTGGGATCGCCGAACGGTGCGCCCGCCATCGCGGCATCGTTGCCGTCGTAGGCGTTCGGCTCAAAGATGATGCCGGCACCCGTGAGGTTCGGATTCACGTCGAGCGCTGCGTTGAGGTAGTCCGGAATGCGGTTGCGTGACCGCATCTGCACCGGATGGCTCATCTCCTCATGGAGGAGGGACTGGATCAAATCTGCGGTGTTTCTCGCGGAGTTGTACTGATCCTCGATCGAGGCTCCGATTTTACCCGTCGCCTCAAATTTTTCCGCCGTTCCGCGCTCGCTGAGCGCCTCAAACGACATATAGGCGACGACTGCCATCACGATTGCCACCATGACGACGACACCCAGCGCTACCATTGCGTTGATTTGAAATCCGATGCCGCGTCCCGTTCCCGGTTGTTCTTTCATTGCTTCCTGCATGGTTTTTCAGCTCCTTTGATAGGGTAACTGTAAATAAAAATGGATATAGTTCTCCTTTCCGTATGGGTATCTTCTTAAAGACTTGACGCTAGTATAGTATATTATGGGAGTGTATACAAGCACAAATTTTCCAAGAAATAAAATGATAATGAAAGTATTTAAAGAAATTTCAAAAAATTATTGATTGCATCGAACTTCCAATGGTGTAATGCATATGAAAACACGCCGCCCGACGAACGGACGGCGTGTCTGTGTCAAAGATCGGGAGCGGTTAGGACGATTTCTTTCCGCTCAGCACAACCTTGCTGAAGAGGGCGAGGATGCCGAAGAAAACGAGGAGGCCGAGCATCTCTGCGGTATCGGCGAAGTCGCTGCCGACCATTGCGAGCGGTGCTTCGCCGCCGCCGTTCGAAACGGAGACGACGATGACACCTGCGAGCAGGACGCCGACGATGGACTCGCCGACGATGAGCCCCGAGGCGAAGAGTGTGCCGCGTCTGAGACCTGCCGCCTCGGCGTTCGAGCCGCCGGTCTTACGCATATGGCGGTTGAGGACGTAGCCGAGGATCGCACCGACGACGAGCGGCGTCTGGATGACGGGCGGGAGGTAGATGCCCATGCCGACGGCGAGCGGCGGCAGGCAGAGATTGCGCGTCGTGCGCTTGAGGAAGAGGTCGATGAGGACGAGGACAATGCCGACGCCGATGCCGATGTAGATGTACTCCCACGCGAGCTTGCTGGAGAAAATACCCTGTGCAATCGTCGTCATGAGTACCGCCTGCGGCGCGGAGAGCGCCTGTGCGGGATCCATGCCCGCGCGCGGCATGGCGCCGGGGAAGCCGTATGCCTCATAGAGGAGGTTCAGCACGGGGGCAATGACGAGTGCGCCGACCACGCAGCCGATGAGGAGCGCGACCTGCTGACGCCATGGCGTTGCACCGACGAGCCAGCCTGTCTTGAGATCCTGCATATTGTCGTTCGAGATGCAGGCAATCGCGAGGATGATCGAGGTTGTAAAGATGGCGGTCGCCGTCGCGAACTTCTCACCACCGGGCATCTCGAAGATGCCAAACGAGGCGCACAGCGAGTACATGACGAGCGAGGCGACGATGATGCCGAGGATGCCAATGCCGGAGATCGGACTCGAGGACGTGCCGACGAGTCCTGCCATGTAGGCGCAGGCTGCGGCGACGAAGAAGCCCATGAGGACGGCGACGCTGACACCGACCACGGTGAAGATGAGCTTCTGGCTCGGCGGGATCTGCTCGGGGCTGACAAAGGCGTAGAAGATTGCAAGCAGGCCGATGACGGTGATAATAAAGACGAATGCGATGCTCTTCATCGTCATGTCGATGTCCATGCGGTGCAGACCCTTTTCCGCATCATCGGTGCGTGCGCCCGCGATGGACTCCTTCACGCCGTCAATGACGGGGCGGGCGAGGGTGATGAGCGTCCAGACTGCGGCGACACCCATTGCACCCGCACCGATGAGGCGCACCTTCTGCTGATAGACCGCCCCTGCAAATTTTTGGAGGGTCATGCCGTCGGGCAGCACCTCCGTCATGGTGAAGTAGGGGACGAACCCCGCCCATGCGATGGCGACTCCCGTCAACATGGCAAGTCCACTCGCAATGCCGATGAGGTAGCCCGCACCCACGAGCGCGGTGGAGTAGCCGAGAGGCAGCTGCGTCATGCCGCGCCCGACGTGGAACCACGCCGAGAGGGAGCCGCCGAGCACCTGCAGGCCGTTCGTGAGGAATGCGATGATGCCCGCAACGGCGCTGCCCGAGAGGATCTCCTTCAGACCCGACTCGGACTTGCCGTCCTCCGTCGCCCTGCTGCCGACCTTCAGGATCTCGGCGGCGGCAACGCCTTCGGGGTAGGCGAGATCGCTGTGCACAACCATTGCGCGGCGCAGGGGGATCGTGAAGAGCACGCCCAGACAGCCGCCGCACGCGGAGACCACGAGCGTCTGCCAGAACTCGAAGCCCTGCCAGTAGCCGATCATGAGCATACCCGGGATGATGAAGATGATGGCGGACAGCGTTCCCGCTGCCGACGCCTGCGTCTGCACCATGTTGTTCTCGAGGATGTTTGCGTCCTTCGCCATCTTGAGCACTGCCATCGAGATGACCGCCGCAGGAATTGCGGAGGAGAACGTCAGACCGACCTTGAGGCCGAGGTAGACGTTCGAGGCTGTGAAGATGATCGTGAGGATCGCG
>ERZ773099.1734-NODE-1734-length-15830-cov-67.430808_pt1 | contig 15830 bp, 14 predicted proteins | sample MGYA00511120_ERZ773099 | MGnify/ENA primary metagenome ERZ773099 (study PRJEB29015, sample SAMEA2738012) | human oral metagenome | biome: human oral; feature: human-associated habitat; material: dental | place: China | collected 2104 ...
AGCCAGAAGCCAGAAGCCAGAAGCCAGAAGCCAGAAGCCAGAAGCCAGAAGCCAGAAGCCAGCTTCATCTAGCCTGCCGTTAGCCCGCAAGGTTAAGCGAGCTAGCTCAGCGCATTCATCATCAAGTCGAACCAAGACCAAGCCTAAACAAAAGCCCGCCGATGAATTATCGGCGGGCTTGGGTATGGCCAAGGCTAGTGGCGCCAAACCAGAGGTTCAGGCTAAACCCAAACTCAAGTCTAAATCTAGATCTAAATCTAAATCCGACCATAGCTCGGCACAAGTAGAACCCCAGCCCCAAAGTCAAGTCAAGCCCACGACTAAACTCAAGCCAAGAACTAGTCCGACGGTCGGGAGGCTAATCAAGTCAAAGCGCCGGGTGAAAGACTTCGGCGAAGTCTTCACGCCCGAGTCTATCGTGCGGCAGATGTGCGATCTCTGCGAGCCGGATATTTCCGCCATAGATAAAAAGGTCTTTGAGCCGACTTGCGGTAATGGTAATTTCTTGGTCGAGATCTTGCGCCGTAAGCTGCGAAGAATTAACCAAGTAGATAATCCTCGTTTTGACCTGGAGGTGATCTGGTCGCTGTCAAATATTTATGGTGTCGATATTCAGCTGGACAATGTGCAGGAAGCTCGTCAACGACTAGAGAGTGTTGTGCTGGATTTTGTTACTAAATATCGAGATTCTACCCTCACCCACTCTACTATCGCCGCCATCCTTAACGTCACCATTATTGTTGGCGACACCCTGCGGGATAAAGACGCACTCTATTTCTATGATTTCCAGCCAGATTTTGACACCGGTAGTTTTGAAGTGACTAAGTACTCACTGAGGGATATCGAGCGAGACTATGCTAACTGTCGCCGGGTTAGCTTGGCAGATGTGAGCGATGGTATTGCTAGGATTTTTTCTCTGCCCGATAAGCCGAAGAGTAAGCCCAAGCCACTACGTAGCCCGAGGCATAATTCACAGCTAATGTTGCTAAAAGGGGTAAGTAAATGAAAGACGATAAGAGGCAGATTAAGACTACTAAACTAGTCTATCCGCAGATCTATGCCTATACCCTGCCCGAGCGAGTGCAGAACATGGGCTGGCAAAAGATCGGCTACACCGAGCAGGCAGACGTTCGCAAAAGGATAGAACAGCAAGTGCACACCGCCGGTGTCAACGAGAGGTACGAGCTACTCTGGAGTGCCCCGGCTTTCTATCTACCCCATGAGCGACACGAGGGCTTTAAGGATTATGAGCTACATCGCTATCTGGTTCGAAATAATATTGAGCGTAGCACTGACGACCGGCTGGGGCGGGAGTGGTTTTACTTCGATGGCACACCCGAACGCTCAAGGCAGCTCTTCGACCAATTTATCAAGCGAGCTACACCGACTGCCCTATCGGATAAAGTGCCCTATACCTTGCGTCGGGAGCAAGCGCAGGCTGTAGAGCAAACACTACGCTATATTCAGGACAACCGGACGGTTGACTTCACTGAGCCTAATCCTCGAGCGCAGTATCTCTGGAACGCCAAACCTCGCTTCGGCAAGACTCTGACGACTTATGATCTGATAAAGCGGCTTGGTGCTAGAAATGTGCTGATCGTAACTAACCGTCCGGCGATCGCCGATTCGTGGTATGGCGATTATCGACGATTTGTCGAGGGCTACTATTTTATTTCTGAGACCGGTCTGATCAGAGACGAGGCGATGACTCGTGCAGAGTATCTCGAAATCATGGACCAGGATAAGAAGCAGATCACCTTTCTCAGCTTGCAGGATCTCAAGGGTGCTAGAGTCTTTGGCGGTAAGTACGACAAGCTGGAATGGATCGCTGATTTAGGCTGGGATTTGCTGGTGATTGATGAAGCACACGAGGGCGTAGATACTCGCAAGACGGACAAAGCTTTCGAGCGGATCAAGCGTCATTTTACCTTACACCTATCCGGCACGCCATTCAAAGCACTGGCGGACAATAAGTTCGCCGGCGACCAGATTTTTAACTGGTCGTATCTGGACGAGCAAAAGGCTAAGGAGGCAGAATTAGCGGCCGATAATGAAGCGGGTGCTCATACCGATATGCCGGATCTACGTCTTTTTAACTATAAGATATCAGAGGCAACGGTAGACACCATCAACGAGGGTGTGGAGATCAATGGCAAGCGAGTCGCTCCGGCGTCTGACCTGAATGAGTTCTTCCGAGTGGGTGGTAACGGTAAATTTGTTTACGAGGCGGAGGTGCGACATTTTCTTGACCTACTTACTACTAATGAAAAGTACCCCTTCTCTACCCCGACCTTGAGAGATGAGCTAAGGCATACTTTTTGGCTGGTTGGTAATCGGGTTAACTCGGCTAAAGCGATGGAAAAGCTCTTGCGCCGACACCCTGTTTTTAGCCAATACAAGATCGTGCTGGCAGCCGGCGATGGTAAAAGCCTGTCCGATGACGATGAGGTGACCGAGGAGATGCAAGATGCCGCCCGAAACAAACGCTCGATCGAGAAGGTCAGACAAGCTATTGCCAAGCACGACAAGACCATTACCTTGTCGGTCGGACAGCTGACTACCGGCGTAACAATCAAGGAGTGGTCGGCGGTGCTGATGCTCTCGGATATTAAGCAGGAGACACTCTATACCCAGGCGATTTTCCGGGCACAGAACCCGTACCAATATGTTGATGCTCAGGGTGAGCTGCATCGCAAGCAATCTGCCTATGTTTTCGATTTCTCGCTGGCTCGGGTGCTGGAAGTGTACGACAAGTTTGCTAATTCGCTTAGTGAAGTGGGGGCAACCGGTAAGATTACCGAGGCTTGTCGTCGTGAGAATGTCGGACAATTGCTTAATTTCTTCCCTGTAATATCAGAGGATGATGAAGGTAGAATGGTTGAGCTAAGCGCTGGCGATGTGCTGACCTTGCCAAAGGCTCGGATGGCGGTAGATGTGGTCAAGCACCGCTTCATCACTAACCTACTCTTTAAGGATATCGGCGTAGTCTACAATATCCCTGCTGAAGTGATGCGCCTAGCCAACAAGCTGAGCAATACCACCGATACGGGTAAGGTTGCCAATAAGAACCGAGAGGATGTCCAACCTGATCCAGACAGAGGTGAACGTACTCGGCGACGCATTAATCTCAACCGCCGGGCAATCTTTGGCGAGAAGATATATGGCGACCAGATAGAGCAGATTTTGGACGATGCTCGACAATCCGCCCCGGACGATTTCGGGCGGACTTTTGCCGACAAGGTGATGGACGGAGCGGTCGAGCCATTGATTAGCAAGTGGATCGACACTTACAGCCCGAGTAAGACCGATCAGACCGAGATTCGTCAGAGCTACACTAGCAAGATTAAGCAAGTGGCGCAAGAATACTCCAGCTCAGATCAGGCTCCGGCGGACGCCAAACGCTTAGTTGAGGCGACAGCAGATATCATCGAGACCGACCTGCCTCGTGACATGGTTGACGAACGGGAGGAGGCCGAGTACGAGCGAGAGGAGAAATCTGACCTGGATATTATTCGGAGCAAGCTTCGCACTTTTACTAGAGCTATCCCTAGCTTCGTTATGGCGTCCAGCCACCCTAGTGAACTGAATATCGATAACATTGAGACGGTGGTAAATGATGACGACTTCAGCAGCTTCTTTACCGATAAAGAGGTACTAGCTAGGGGTGAGAGATTTACTAAGGATGACTTTAGTGTCCTGCGGGATGGTGGCGACTACGAGGAGAACGGCGTGACCAAGCACTTTGACGGTTTCTTTGACAAATATGTCTTTAACGCCTCTATCCAGGAGTTCGCTAAGAAGCGTCGTGATCTGGCTGACTACCTGCGGGTCGATCGGCGAGAAGATATCTTTAGCTATATCCCGCCTCAGCGGAGTAATCAGATCTTTACGCCTAGACGAGTGGTCAATCGGATGCTTGATATCCTTGAGCAGTATAATCCGGGTGTATTCAGCGACCCTACCCTGACTTTCTGCGACCTGTACGTCAAGAGTGGATTGTACTTGGCTGAGACTGCTAAGCGCTTATTTAAGGGGCTGGTGAATGCTATTCCTGATGAAAACGCCAGGATCAGGCACATCTTCGAGAGGCAACTATACGGCTTTGCTCCGACAAGAATTATTGCTGATATTGCTCGGAATTATGTCTATGGCAGCTACCCCGTCTCTAGTGACAATCTAGTACAACGTGATCTGACTGACGACTTTAAGAAAGGAGAAAACTTAGATATGAAATTTGACGTAGTCATCGGCAATCCGCCGTATCAAGAGGAAGTAGCTGGGCGTGGGGATGCGCCGTCAGTCTACAACTATTTTATGGATGGCGCATACAACCTTTCTGATAAGGTGTGCTTTATTACGCCAGCGCGGTTTTTATTCAATGTTGGCAACACTCCCAAAAGATGGAATGAAGATATGCTGAACGACAAACATTTGAAAGTAGCATTATACGAGCAAAAGTCCGACAAGCTCTTTCCGGGGACTGATATAAAGGGTGGTGTTGCTATAACGTATCGTGACGCCACTCGTAACTTCGGAAGGATTGGGACGTTTACTCTTTTTGAAGAGCTAAACTCCATTTCAAAGAAAGTGCTGGAGCTGGCTGATAGATTTTTATCTGAAATATATTACTCCAATACAGCTTATAAATACTCGCCCTTATTCTTTGACGAAAACAACGGGTTTGAGAGCCGGGTGTCGGGAGGTTCAAGAAGATATATGGCTTCGTCAGTTTTTGAGAAATTTCCGGAAGTATTTTTCGAAGAAAAACCAGACAACAGTGATGAGTACGTAAGGATAATTGGGCGCAGAAATAATAGCAGAGTTACTCTTTTCATAAAGAGAAAGTACATAAATCCACCAGACAATTTCTATGAGTATAAAGTTTTACTGCCTGGAAGTAATGGAAGTGGTGCTATAGGGGAAGTTTTATCTACGCCCCTTGTCGGGGAGCCCCTTGTCGGACACACAGAAACTTTTATTAGTTTTGGCTCTTTCGAAACACGCCAGGAGGCTGACAATTTGTTAAAATATATAAAGACCAAGTTTGCACGGACTATGCTCGGAACTAGAAAAGTTACGCAGGGTAATAAAAACACTTATGTGTGGGGTCTTGTCCCCCTGCAGGACTTTACCGCTGATTCAGATATCGACTGGACTAAATCAATTCCTGAGATTGATCGACAGCTGTATAATAAATATGGACTTGATGACAGAGAAATCCGCTTCATCGAGGAAAAAGTGAAAAAGATGGAGTAAAATCATGGATAACGCAAACGAAGCACTTACTAAAGAAATTGTAGCCTTGATTAATCGAAAGCAAGAAGGTGGCTATTGGGATTTCAAGCAACAGTGGCACGAGAATAAAGCCGAGCTACTACATGATATCATTTGCTTAGCGAATAATTTGGAGAATCATGACGCCTATCTTATTTTTGGGGTCGAAGACAAAACATGTAAAATAATTGGCGTCAGCAAAGATGTTAACAAGAGAGATACGGTGGATATTGTTAACCTTCTTCGTAGTATCTCCTTTGTCGGTGACATAAGACCGATGGCTCGAGTGGAGACGATAACTATTAAAGGAAAAGAACTAGACGTCTTAGTAGTTGAGAATAGTCACAGTACACCGTTTAGGTTAGGGAAATACTACTCCGATTCAAATACAAACGATAAAGGAGAACAGAACACTAAAACAGTCTGGGCGCGGAGTACATATACTAGGGTTCAGGACACTAACACGCCGATAAATAGGATTGCTGACCCGGATAAGGAAGAGAAACTTTGGCGAAAAAGATTCCATATGGACGAGTCAGTGTATGACAAGACAATCTATTATTTGAAGAAACCAGATGATTGGGAAGAATCCGGGGTGGATCTAAGCGACTGCTATATAGCGAGTGACGAAACGAAGTATCCAAATTTAAAATTATATCGACGAGCCTCAGGTAGCCGCTACTACTATAAGTATGCGCCTGAACATTCAATTGAACTGGTGGATAACTATTACGAAGAATTGTGTGATAATTACGATAAAGATGGCAATGGCGGTAAAAGCAACAAGATGGTTTGGCTGAGTGGAAGCGATATCGGGATGATAGTTAAATATTTACTCAGAGATGACGGCATAATAGATAAATGTGTCGTACGGGTCAATGGCAACGTTATCCATGAAGTAGGTATACTTCGTTCCTTTAGTGCGATCGGGGGCATTCCCTTGATAGCCCCTCGCCAGGAAGAAGTCTTCCCTGCTGGTCGTAGTGTCAGGGTGAAAGTCAATGATGATGGCAAGCCTTTATTGGATGAACCGAGGGGACTTATCCTATTTTATATAATCAAGGGGTCGTTTGATGATGTGATAAACGAATTCATCATTGATAAGCAGAGAAAGATGTGTAACGGTAGTCTTATTTCTAAGATAGAGTATGGGTTGAAAGAATGGGATAGTCATTTTATCAAATTTGAGTCAGAAGATGAGAAAGATAAATTCGTGAAATATATCAGAGAAAAATATAGTAATGATAAGCTCTATGATGAGGCGATGGAGAATGCCCATGGTCTCGAAGACGATCTAAATATACCCTCTTTCGTTGATAAAAATAAGATCAAAGCTGGAGAGGCACCATACAAATACATGCAGATTGCTATGAGTGAATACAGAAAATGGAAAGAGGCTAATAGCTCGAAAAAGTAGCTTAGTGAACCTTTTTTACAATCCACTGCGGAATTAGCGAGGTTTGGCACTCTCCTGCCTGCTCTACCCCGCTCCGTGTGCTACAATCAAAATCATGAAAGTTGCTAGACCGGTAGGTGGATGTCATTTTGATCGTGAGAGATGGCGGAGTCGGAGCTTCTTAGAACAAATGGCTAACATTGCGGCGGAGGTGGGGCGAACTTTCTCGGCTAAGCGTCGTGGCGACGAGGAGGCGATGACCGGGGCGCTGTACCGTGGTCTGGATCTGATCGACGCTACTGCTGAGATATTAGCCGAGCAAAAGTCGCCTCGGCTACGTGAACTCTTGCGAGCTCGGGAGATTTTTGCCGGTCTAGAGGACGAGTCGATCGAGGACTACTTCATGCAGTATGCTCTGACCCTGCGTAAAGACAGGTAGGTGATACCGCCCCCTACTATTTCTCGGTATTTACGGCCAGTTTTCTTGGCCTAAGAGATAAAGACAGACAAACCAAATCTGCGCCCTACTAGCAGGTGCAGATATTGACCGTTAGTAAGTCCGGCTAGGCTAGTCGACCAGTGTTTCTTTGACTCGCTTGGAGACGCAGAAGTAGAGGCAGAGCAAGCCGGAAACGATTACTTGGCTGGTGAGACCACTGATAGCATTCACTATGTCAGTGGTCGTATCAAACCCATTACCGGGCGCGCCAACAGTAGTAACTATAATATTTATTACCGAGTGCAATAGTGTGGCGAGGTAGGTGGCGATGGCCAGCCGTTTACCCAACTTCTTTTGCATATTAATCGTCACCACAGCTGAGATGGACAGTGCGACGATGATGGGCGCCATAATAGCCGAGATGACAGAGGTGGCAACAGAGAGATTTAATAGTGAATTGAAGAAGACACCGACATAGATCAGGGCGTCGATGGCTAGGATGACCATGAAGAAAGCCAACCAGCCCTTGACTCCTTTGAGCGACGGCGCCATCACCACGTATTGTACCGGCGCAGCCTGAGGCTGAGCGAAGTACTGCTGATTGACAGGCTGCTTCTCGTAAGGTGTCTCAGCCGGTGCCGGAGCCGGGCCAAATAGCTGCTGGGTGGCGTTTGGCTTAGGTGATTTTGGCTGTTTAGGTTGTTCATTTTGTTTATCCATGATGTTCTCCTTTATCCTGGTGGCTATTATACCACGAGTCTAAGCATATCAGCTAAGTGCTCTCACCCGACCAGTGTCTCCTTGACTCGCCTGGAGATACGGAAGTACAGGCAACACAGAAAGGCGGCAATAGCCTGCATAATGGCAATGTAAATAAAGCCCATCACTACAGATGTTTCTAAGCCGTCGATAAGTGTATTGGCGACAGCCATTAATATCGTATGTAGGAATGATGCGATAAGGGTAGCGATGGCTAGTCGTCCACCCAGCTTCTTTCGCCGGCTGACCATGACTGCAGTGGCAATGGCTAGTGTAACGACGATAGGTGCCATGATGATCGAGATAATTGCATACGGTTGGCTAATGTCGAGTAGCGAGGTGAAGAACATGGTGGCGGAGACCAGAGTACCAATGGTGACGACAAACATAAAGAAGGCTAGCCAGCCTGCGACGTCCTTGGGCGGCGGCGTCGCTAATGCATATTGCACTGGTGAAATCCGGGGTTGAGCGGAGTCCTGCCGACCGACGGACTGCTTCTCGTGAGGCATTTCAGCTGAGGTAGGTGCCGGATCGGATAGTTGCCGAGGAATATCCGGCTCGTGTAACACCGATTGTTTGGGCTGCTTATTTTGTTCATTCATAGTGCTAGTCTCTCCTGCTTCGGTAATGATTATACTATGAGTCTGGGGTATCAGGCGAAGTGTATTAGCTTACTCGACCAGTGTCTCCTTGACTCGCCTGGAGGTGAAGAAATATAAGCAGAGTAGTCCGGCTATGGTCGCTATGATGATGACGAAGCTAACGATGCTGATGGTAATGGCGATAGGCTTCACATAATAGCTTTTGCTCACCGCACTGAAGACGACGTATAACACCTGGTGAACAAAGTAAGAGATATAGGCGGCGATAGCTAGCTGCTTGCCCAGCCTCTTTCGCTGGCTAATCGCCACCACGGCGGCGATGGCCAGTGCTGCCACAACGGGCGCCATAACAGCGGAAACCATGTAGGATGATTCGTCGTCGCTTATTGGCAAGACGTTATCGGCGAAAGGGAAAAGTAAGTCAGAAGGAAGAAATCGCGGTTTGTTAACCTTAGTCAGTGTGTTAAAAAAGACACCAAGAAAAAGAAGGGCACCGATGATAAGGACAACCATAAAGAAGGCTAGCCAGCCTGCGATACCATTGAGGTGTGACGAGCTTGTCGTCGCTGGTTGTGCCGGTATAGCCTGAGACTGAGCTGAGCGCTGTTGACTAGTGAGCTGTTTCTCTTGAGACGACTCGGCTAAGCCCGGTTCAGGCAGATAAGCGGTGTTGCTCGACCGATGTAAGCTTGATTGCTGAGACTGCCCATCTTGTTTGTCCATATAATGTGTGGATCCCCTTACTCTAGTGGCTATTATACCATGAGTCGGATGCGCTAAGCGGAGTACCCGGTTCATGAGATGGAATGCTAGCTTAGCCTACATCGCCTTATTGGCAATGGATTCAGCGACTTTCTCGGTGGGCTTAGTGCGGCTGGCTAGATTAACTGCCATGGCGGCTACCCCTCGCATGAGAGCCCGTTTCCTGGCTCGCAGGACGTCTTTCTTAGTCAAGCCCTTCTGCTGATTTTTCTCAGATAATGGAGCTAGGCGGATGGCTCGTCCGGCCAAGACGAAGCCTCGCCCTTTACTGCCGACCAAGCTCTCAATCATGCTCCAGCGGCCGGTCATGTTGATCTCGTACTGATGATATTTGTCGCCGGAAATGCGACCCGTCTCTGCCATATCCGCTTCTGCTTGATGAACTGCGCCTATCGCCTTCTTAGCCAGCTCAGGATCTTGCCTTCGTCCGGCCAGATACGCCTTGGTGGCGAAGATACCGACGTAAGAAGCTGTAGCCGAACGCTCCCGTAGCGTCTCGGGAGTGCGGTTCTCGGCTACCCGGTCGTCATGGATTCGGTAGGCTTGCTCCATATAGTCGCAGGCTATGTCGTCTCGCCCAAGGTGGTCATTGGCGGCACCCATATTACGGTAGACAGCCGCTAAGATTGACCTATTCTCATCGCTATGTAGCTCGTCGGAGGCTATCGCTTCCCTGCCGTGCTCCAACGCCTCGTCGAAATGGCGACGAGAAATCTCATTGGTCAGACCGTTGAGATGTTCGTTTAATTTGGGGCTAATTTCGCTCATGATAATCTCCTATAGCTAAATTGATATAATGATAACACGTTATCTCTTGTTGTCAAGATGCGTGCCTACATTAACGCAGCTTGAAGTCTTTAAGGCAAATTGTTGCAGTTAGGGTGTCAACTTAAGATGCGGACGTTATGGTCTTCATCTCCGTGAATAATGGTAGAATTAGATAAACAGGAGTGACAATTATGAGTAAAGGTGTAATCTACATTATGACAACTGCGGTGTCAGGTCTGATCAAGATCAGTAAAGGGGAGAAGAATTACCCATGGATCCATCGACTATTAGCTTGACTGAATTGCAGAAACATCTGGACAAAACGTGCCGAGAGAATGGCTGGGATAAAAACTCAGTAACGCAGGTGTTTTTGCTTTTCTCAGAGGAGATTGGTGAGCTGGCCAAAGCCATTCGTAAGGAGACGGGCTTTAAGGGCGAAGCCAAGCCGGAGAATCACGACAATCTGCGGCAAGAATTCGCCGATGTCCTGAACTACCTGATGGAACTGGCTAATCGGTTCGACGTTAATCTGGCGGAAGCTTATTTCGAGAAGCACGAGATTAATAGTCATCGGGAGTGGAAGTAGGGCTATCTTGGCGCTCAGTTTCAGCGATGGAAAGTATGTTACATAGGTGACAAGTAGAGCTATGAGGCGACGACTCGCCTTTTAACCTGGCTAAAGTGGTAGTGTTATAATAAGCACTATGGCAGAGATGACGAGCGAAACACAGCTATCCCCCGCTGATTTCAAGTATCTGGTGGAGCAGGCTGTCAAGGCGCCATCAGGGCACAATACCCAGCCCTGGCTATTCCGGCGGAAGGGCATGGCGGTAGAGATTCACCCGGATTTTAGCCGGGCACTGAAGGCGGTAGATGCATCTCACCGAGAGTTATTCATCAGTCTGGGCTGTGCGACGGAGAATATTTGCCTGGCAGCTCATGCCAATAATTATGAAGTTGACGTTGCGACGAGCGATGCGGGTATCATCACTATCTCACTAGCTAGGAGGACATTGGCACCGGATCCGCTCTTTAATCAGATAGATAAGAGGCAGGCGAACCGCAGTGTCTACAGCGGAGAGATGATCCCACCTGAGACACTGACTAAGCTACAGTCTGTCTACATTGATGATGGCATACTGCTCCACTACTATGCTCGTGGGACGACGCAGTTTAGCGCCATTGAGCGACGTGTCCTAGAGGGCGATGACCGCCAGATGCAAAACGAGGACTTTAAGATTGAGCTGAAGGGCTGGATGAGATTTAATAAAAAGCATCAGGATCAGACGCTGGATGGGCTGAGCTACGCCGTCTTTGGTGCGCCGAATGTCCCCCGCCGGCTGGCGGAGCTAATTATGTCGGGTGCTATCAATGCTAAGTCGCAGAATAAGTCTGACCGTCGCAAGCTTGTCTCGGCCTCTCACCTGGTTCTCTTTACTACCAGAGATAATACACTACGTGAATGGGTCAATTTGGGGCGGACATTACAGCGCTTCTTGCTGGCTGCTACTAGCCTGGGTGTCGTCCACTCGTACTTCAATCAACCGAACGAGGAGGCGGAAGTAGCGGAGGCCATGGCGAAGGACCTGGGGCTGGATGGCGAGCACCCTACCATCCTGCTGCGAATCGGCTATGGCAAACCGCAACCATATTCCAAGCGACGAAGTATCGAGGAAGTGATGAGGTAGATGGTTTAGATGGATTGTCTGGACTGGGATGATGTCATATAATTTCAGCATGAGCACAGTGTGTTTTATGAGGATGGTTAGGTAGCGAAGTTGGTTTACTATGATGAAACGGACTAAATATAGCGGGTGGTGTCAGATGCTAAGCAAGATACTGCGAGATACTCCGAGACAGTTGAAGCGAATTGGTCGTGCTATTCGCAAGCACAAAAGTGCAGCTAGAGCTATAGTTATCTTCGTGCTCGTTGTTATGGTATGTTGCATTGTTGATGAATTTGCTATGCAAAATACTTTGTACCAAAATAAAACCCCGATTGTGGTTGAATGGTCGGATCCTGCTGTAAAAACAGGGCGAATAGACCTTAGCCAATTAAAAAGCGAATATAATACTACTGCCGTTATATCCGGTATTAGTCCCCTTGCCAGTGTCATGATTAATGGTAAGGAAGAGACAGTTAGTGACTATAGCAATAAATTTGGTCGGATTACAATCAAGGCTAAAGACCTTCACGAAGGCGACAATAAATATACTATTCAAATAATCGATGGTAAGCGAAAACTAGAGAAGACTATTGTCATACACCGCCAGACGAAGGCTGAGGTAGATAAAAAGAAGGCTGAAGAGGAAGAAAAGAAGAGGCACATCGAGGAACAGAGAAAAGCTGAAGAAGAAAGAAGGCAGGCAGAAGAGAGAGCTAGGCAAGAACAAGCAAGCAGAAAGGCTGCCGAAGAGGCTAGTCGAAATGCAGTCGCTCAACGACAAACTCAAGTTCATCAATACCAACAACCGGTACAAAATCACCAGGTACAGCCTCCACAACAACCTCAGGTTTATTGCCCGAAGAGCTGCAAGGAAGCGTGGCTGATGGGTATGCACGATATCCCCAGGGGGCATCAGTGTTATTCAAATAGACTTGATGCTGATCATGATGGATTTGCTTGCGATAAAAAAGAAAAGTAGACTAGCATTAGTAGGAGGTATTATGAAAGGATTTAGTGCAAATATCGAGCAATTGACGCTGGCGAATGATAACTTTCGTCAAGTGCTTTACACTGCCAAGCATTGTCAGCTGGTGCTGATGAGCTTACCTGTCGGCGGTGAGATTGGCTCGGAAGTTCATGACGAGAACGATCAATTCTTTCGCTTCGAAGCGGGTCAGGGTAAAGTGTTAATTGATGGCAACGAATATGCCGTGTCTGACGGCAGTGCCATCATCGTGCCGGCGGGTGCTGAGCATAACGTTATCAATACCGGTGATGAGCCGCTAAAGCTGTACACTATCTATAGTCCGGCGCACCACAAAGACGGCATCGTCAGAGCAACACGCCAGGAAGCCGAGGCTAACGAAGAAGATTTCGACGGCGTAACGACTGAGTAAGGTAATTTTTTAGTGATTTTTGCGTGGTAAATCGCATAAGTCGGTATAGCTGATATGGTCATGCCTCAGGTATGTCGTATAAGACGAAAATCTTGGTCACATTTTGCACTCTTTACTGCATCTTCCAATCCAAAGGCTGGCATTCGTGTGAGAAATAAGAGGTTTATCATACAAGGGGTCTTAGAGGGATACAAATCCGTTAGGATTTGTAGCGAAAAGTTGCCCACCCAGCGGTGGGCTGACTTTTCGTTATAGTTCCCTGACAATTTGGATAGTTGTATAATAAAATAAGCGGGGGGGAGTGGATACCCCCTGTTATAGTTCCCTGACAATTTGGATAGTTGTATAATTTGCCTAGTTTTGCTAAAAAGTGGACAATGGTTATAGTTCCCTGACAATTTGGATAGTTGTATAATCATTTAGAGATTATCTGTGCTCCGTATCGTGTTATAGTTCCCTGACAATTTGGATAGTTGTATAATCATCAATATATGGATTAGTTGGCTTAAAATGTTATAGTTCCCTGACAATTTGGATAGTTGTATAATCTTAGAGTGGACATTATCTAAAAATCCTTAGTTATAGTTCCCTGACAATTTGGATAGTTGTATAATGAAAGAAATCGTTCGGTGTCATAAAATATTGTTATAGTTCCCTGACAATTTGGATAGTTGTATAATAATATCAAAGCGGATATCGCTAGTGCTAGCGTTATAGTTCCCTGACAATTTGGATAGTTGTATAATAGACAGCGAGAGCAATGCCTGTTTTGATAGGTTATAGTTCCCTGACAATTTGGATAGTTGTATAATTGGCTGACGCTCTCGACTTTGATGTTCCGGGTTATAGTTCCCTGACAATTTGGATAGTTGTATAATACTCACTCAAAATCCCCTCTGTTACAGAGGGGATTTTAGTTTAGAAAAATGATAGTTGGTCGGCTTTAACGAGCTCTTCTTGGTCAGTTTTTTCACCTAGGATGATGAACATAGTAGCGAACTGACGTTCGGTGACGAGAAGCGCCCGGATAGAGCCTTTGGTGTCTGCCGGCGTATTCTTGGTGACCCTGGTGAGGTGTTTCATAGCCACGTCTCGATTAGGACACAGCCTACTATAGACGCTGAATTGGAGCATATCAAAGCCATCCCCAACTAAAAAGTTGCGGAATTGACTAGCCTGCTTGCGCTCAGCTTTCGTTCCTGTGGGCAAATCAAATAGTACCAACACACGCATATAACGGTAGCTCATGATTTTAAGATTAACTTAGCGATTAAACTTGGGCAATTGAAGCGAGTCGGGTGACTTGTCACCAATAGCCTGCACTAGGCTGCTGACGGTTAAGTCTATGGCGTCTCGCACTGTAAACTGCTTATCTTTGATAATAGCATAATAATTGAGAATGTCAAGGGACGACCGCCGATCTTCTTTGGTCAGTCTACTGTCACTCAAGTCTAAGCGCCGATCAGCTAATTTTGACAGGACGAAGTGATCGACTATTGCTCTATAGGGTTCAATCAGATCATCGGCTAAGTTAAAGCTGTTCAGCTCGCTATGGTGAAAGAGACCTAGCGACGGGATGAGTCCTCGACTAGCGATGTGTCTGGCAACTAAGCTGCGGACGATAGCGTACGAATAGTTAAGTGCCGAATTATACCAGGTCGGCTGACGTCTGGTGGCGTCCGCCAGCAGAGTGTCGAAATATATACGGGCAGCGATAGACTCTCGATTAGTGGTGTCACCACTGCGGACCTCGGTGGCTAGCTTGATGAGCTGCCCGGCCTGCTCAGTATGTCTAAATGCGGTCAGAACCTGGGCTTGGTTAATGATCTTTTGCTTGACGATTGCTTGCCATAGATTCTTACGTAGTGGCTGAGACATCTCTAGCTGCATACGGGATACTTTGGCTTGGCGAGAGTGCTGCGATAATGGCTCAATTACCGAGCAGGGCGTATGCTGGTGGTCGCAAATGATGGTCGTGACATTGTGTGTGGCGAGCTCGCCGAGGAGGTTGGCGGTCATGGTCACGGCGTAGCTATCGATAAGTAGCGTATCGATATCTTCTATCGGTAGCTTAGCACTCTTGTCACCCTTGATGACCAAACTCCCCTGTTCCAGGCTTAGATGAGCCTGGTTCTCTATAGCTACAACTCGCCACCCCATAGTCTCTAATCTAATCCCACTTATAGTTATCACCTAGGACGTTGATGTCGAGGCGCTCTATCTTTGTGGCTGAGCGTGGAGCGATACGAAATGCTGGATACCGATTGGGGTGCTTAACCCCAGTCTTCTTTTTGTCGTTATCATTGGTCTCGTCGGTCGACTGATCGGATTGATCACTATTTGATTTATCTTTTCCTTTTGTTGGTAAGTCCTTACTGGTTCCTGCGTGCGGTAATAACTTAATCTTGCAGTTCGTAATATCATATGCTACGTAATAGCCTTCTTTTACTTCACTGCCTAATGTTACCTTTACATAATCATTCGGAAATAGGCTACATACAAAACTAAAGCTGCTGTCAATCTCTTTTGGAGCACCCTTCTTAGGCTCAGGCAATATCTTAGTTGGCTTAATCTCAGGATGCCCCTTCTTGATCATATGGGCATAAACCGGCACGAAGAAATGCTCAATCTTCCCTTTCTTATTAGGGCGCTTATATACGTCCAGTCTGACCATACTACCGTTGTTGACATAAGCAGTGTTGTTATTGACCAGAAAGCCACTCGTCATTGGGTGGGGGTCGTAGACTTTGATTGATTTAATCGGTG
>ERZ773099.1735-NODE-1735-length-15826-cov-11.201953_pt1 | contig 15826 bp, 19 predicted proteins | sample MGYA00511120_ERZ773099 | MGnify/ENA primary metagenome ERZ773099 (study PRJEB29015, sample SAMEA2738012) | human oral metagenome | biome: human oral; feature: human-associated habitat; material: dental | place: China | collected 2104 ...
AGCGCTGAGGCTCTACGAGAAGCTCAGCGTGAAAAACGAGGTCATAGATCCTGCGCGGAGCGGTCACATCGGCGGTTTGGAGGCTTTCCTCACGGCAGGCAGGGAGGCATTGATGACCGATGTCTTCCTATTGTCGGCGAATGCCATCACAGAGGCGGGGCAGATCGTCAACATGGATGGCGCGGGAAACCGCATCGCAGGTTCTCTCTTTGGTCATGAGAGGACGTATTTCGTCTGCGGCGTGAACAAGCTCGTCAAGGATGTGGAGGCGGCGATCGAGCGCATCCACGCCATCGCCGCGCCGCAGAATGCCGCAAGGAAGAAGAAGCGCACGCCGTGCGCTGCGAAGGGCGACAGGTGCTACGACTGTACAAGCCCCGAGCGCATCTGCAACGCGCTGACGATCCACTACAAGAAGATGAGCTATCGACCGATGGAATTGGTGCTGATTGAGGAGTGTTTGGGGTTGTGACGCAATGTGTTGCCTTGCAATATGATACTATATATGATATTATACAAAGGAGAAGAAACGACGATGTCTACGTTGGAAAAGAAGCTTCTGGCACTAGCGGAAGGCAAGGACTTGCCGTGGAATAAGATCGTTGCATTGTTGAAAGCGTATGGTGTTTTGGTGCAGCCGCCTCGCGGCGGAGGCAGTCATTTCAAATTGATTTGTGAGGGACATGTTACGATTGTTGTTCCCGTTCACAATGGAAAAGTGAAACGGATCTATGCACGCAAGATCGCTGAATTGCTGGCAGACTTGGCGCAGTGAGGTGTTGACGATGGAAAAAAATATAGATTATTATATGGGCTTGAATTACCCTGTGGCGATAGAGCGAATCTCAGAAGAAGACGGGGGCGGTTTTTTTGCATCGATTTCGCTTTTGCCAGGGTGCATGAGTGATGGAGAAACGTTGGAGGAGGCTTATGAAAATATTGAGAACGCAAAGAAAGAATGGCTGAGGAGCATGTTGGAACGGGGAATGAACATACCGGAGCCGGCGGAGCAGGAAGAGTTCAGTGGCAAGTTTCTCGTACGCCTTCCAAAATCACTGCATAGAACTTTGGCGCAAATATCCAAAAGGGAGGGCGTTAGTCTCAATCAATATGTTGCGAATGCGTTGGCGTATAGTGTAGGGCGGAAGGCCTGACAAAAGAGCTGCCGCACGAAGACGTGCAGTCTTCATGCGGCAGCTCTTTCATGTTTGTCTTGGGCATAAGCATGTGTCATTTGGGGATTTGATTGCAAGCACCTATTCGAGATATTCGATCTTTGCCTTGACGATGCGCCGGACGGAAGCGTCGAGGCGGTCTTTGGAGATCTCGCCGCTCTTCACGGCTTTCAGGAGGCCGTTGTAGACGGTGGTTTCGTGCGCGTAGTCGTGGCAGACGAGCACGAGGTCTGCTCCCGCTAGAATCGCTTCGACGCCCGCGCGGTCGAAGCCGTAGTGGCGTGAGATCGCGCCCATTTCAAGGTCGTCGGTCACGATGACGCCGTCGTAGGAGAGCTCTTCTCGGAGGAGACCCTGCAGGATGGCGGGCGAAAGGCTGGCAGGATTCTTGGCATCGAGCGCCGGGTACATCGTGTGCGTTGCCATGACGAACCAGCCGCTCGCCCCTTTCGCATTCTTTGCAGCGTTCCTCTTGGTGATCATCTCGCGAAACGGCACGAGGTCACTCGCTTCGAGGGTGGCGCGGTCGGCGTGTACGGTGACCGTGTCCTCATGCGTGTCGCTCTCGCCGCGTCCGAGACCGGGGAAGTGCTTGATCGTCGCGAGAAGTCCGGCATCGGAGTGACCTTCGAGGGCGGCGGCGACGAACTTTGTCGCGGTGGCGGCATCGTTGTCATAGGAGCGCCCATAGGTCGCACCGAGGTCGGCAACGGGCGCGAAGTTCAGGTTGAAGCCCATCGCCTTGAGTCCGTGCGCCGTGTCGGCAGCATAGCGGTATGCCGCTTGGGGGTCGCCCGTGCGGCCGATTTCTGCAGCGGCGGGCGGTGGCGGGAATGCCTCCTTCATGCGAGCGACGGCGCCGCCTTCCTCGTCGATGGCAAGAAAAAGCGGCAGTCCTGCATCCGAGGCATTTTTCTGCAGGGAATCGTTCAGCGCACGCACCTGCTCCTGGCTCTTCATATTGCGGTCGAAGAGGATGACGCCGCCGATGTGGTACTCCGAAAGCATGAAGCGGCTGTCCGCGTCGAGTTCCGTTCCCTGTATGCCGATCATGAGAAGCTGCCCGACCTTCTCGGCGTCGCTCATCTTCTGTACAATGGCGGCCGCTTTTTCATCGGGCGAGAGGCTTTTTTGCGTATCGCTCGCAACGGAATCTTTCGAGGAGGCATCGTCAGAGCGTGCAAGGCAGCCCGCGAGGAGCAGGCTGGCACAGAAGATGGTCAGACAGAGGAGCAGAGGAACGAGGGCGGTTTTGCGGTTCGCGCGATTTTTCAGCATGGCCGTTTCCTTGCGGGAGTGTGTTTCATAGCAGCGACATATACTTGCTGCGAGCCATGGCGTCAATGCCGAGCAGATCCATGGCTTTCTCTGCCGAGACGCCCGCATTCTTCATCAGATTGCGGATGCTGCTGAGAAAGGCGCTTTCTTCGCCATGTGCTTTGCCGCGAGCTTCGCCGCGGGCTTCACCACGGGCTTCACCGCGGGCTTCACCGCGAACTTCGGCTTCGGCTACTTCGGCCTTGAGAATGTGTTCCAGGTCACTCTTGACGAGGTCTTCAATCAATTTGCACATGGTGGAGGCTCCCCTTTCGTTTTCTTTGAAAAATCTCGCTCGATTTGCTAAGACGCTGTAGTGCATGTCGTCGGGGCTTTCACAGAAGAAATCATGCATCAGGCGACCGAGCGGCGTGTCGTCTTGATATGCGGCATTGACGTAGATAATATGTGCGCCCTCGTCGAAGGCGATTCCTGTTTCAGCGAAGGACTTCTGTACATGATATAGTGGTCGATTGCCTTTCCATACATCGTGTTCCGTAATGAAGATGACGTAGGTTTCGGGCAGTTCCCTGAAGTCTTTCCCCTTGTCGAGCTCGCGTGCGTCCATCATGCAGCTGTTGTAGCGCGCTCGCCTGGGATCGGCGCCCTCGTCATCGCGCTGCACTTCGACATCGAAGATGCGTTCACCGTCAGTGGCAATTGCATCGAAGCGCACACCGCGTCCGAAGAGGTTGGGGACAGATCTTTGCGTCAATACTTCTTTGACGCGCAGTTGCGGATTGCCGAAGATGATTTGCAGCAAAAGTTCCATACAGGCGATGTCGCCGTCGAAACAGCTGTTGAAAAATGCGTCGTCAATCAAACGCAGTTTCTTGATGATGTCACGATAGACTTTTTGCCGCTCCGGTGTGTCGAAAATCGTCATGTGCCGCTCCTTTAAAACAAGGCTTCGCTTACCTCATATTTTATAAAAAATCCGTCCCATTGGCAAGCATTCGCGCTTCTCTATGCAGAAAAAGCCGAGTGCAGCTTTTTCTGCATTCGGCTTTGGCAGTCTGTTTGATTCCGTGTCTTACTTGAGCAGCACGCTCGCGTTTTCGAGCACGGTTTCGCCTGCCTGGCAGGCGGGGCAGAAGCAGATCTTGTTGCCGGCAGCTTTGAACTCTTCGGCCTTCTTTGCGAGGTTTGCAGCTTCTTCACTGCCGAAGATGCTTCTTGCCTTGTCGGAATGGAAGAAGGCGATGGTTCCGTCGATGCTGGAGACATCTTCCTTGAGGGCGGCGATGAGCTTTTCGGAGAGCTTCTTTTCCGCGTCCGTGCCGATGGAGGCGAGCCAGTCTTCGCCGAGCTTTCGGAGTCCTTCATAGCAGCTCGGGGCGCTGACGATCTCTTTGACCTTTTCAATGAGGGTTTGCTTGTCCATGAATAACATCCTTTCTTTATTCGTTGACATTGCCTATTACGACTATAGAAGAAATGGGGCAGAATTGCAAGCGGTTATTGACAAAGCGCGGAAAATTTACGTAGTATAGTAATGGAAGAATGGTGGAAGCGCGGCTGAGATGGAGTCGTCCGGATATGCGAAGATGGGCGCTTGAGCTTATTCGTGCTTCCTTTGGAACGGAAAGGAGATTCAGGCATGAAGCATCTTCTTGTCATCGGACAGGGGCCTGCGGGCATTTCGGCGGCTGTTTACGCGAAGCGCGGCGGGGCGGCGGTCACGGTCGTTGCGAACGGCGTCGGTGCGCTCGAAAAGGCGGAAAGGATTGAAAACTATTACGGCTTCGGCGAGCCGCTGACGGGCAGGGAGCTTGCCGCGCAGGGCGTCGAGGGCGCGAAGCGTCTCGGCGTGGACTTCGTCGAGGGGGAGCTTGTCGGCCTGCGCTTCAAGGACACGATGGACGGCTTCGTCGCTGAGCTCGTGCATCGGATGCTCGAAGCGGATGCTGTCGTTCTCGCCATGGGCGCTTCGCGCCTCGCGCCGCCGCTTTCAGGACTCAAGGAGTTGGAAGGGCACGGCGTGAGCTACTGCGCGATCTGCGACGCCTTCTTCTATCGCGGCAAGGAGGCCGCCGTCCTCGGCGCGGGCGACTATGCGCTGGCAGAAGCTGCGGCGCTCCTGCCGCATGCGGCGAAGGTGCATCTTTTGACGAATGGCGAGGCGGCGCCCGCGCACGTGCCGGCAGGGCTTCTCGTACATACGGAACGGCTCGCCGCGGTCGAGGGCGAGGGCAGGGTCGAGCGCGTCGTCTTCGCGGGCGGCGCGACGCTTCCCGTCAACGGCGTATTCGTCGCCGTCGGCACGGCGGGCAGCACGGCGATTGCCAAGAAGCTCGGCATTCTTCTCGACGGTGTATATCTGAAAGTGAATGAGAAGATGGAGACAAACGTGCCCGGCGTCTTTGCCGCGGGCGATGCGACGGGCGGGCTCCTGCAGGTGGCGAAGGCCGTGCACGAGGGCGCGGTCGCGGGGCTTTCGGCGCTGAAGTTTTTGCGCGGCAAAAAGGCTTAAATGGAAGACGTGCGTCGGACGGCAATTTTCCTTTGAAAAAAATTGGGAAGAGACGCCCCTTCCATGCTATAATGATGGTCAAGGTATGTACGGCAGCCGGGGCGGGCGTGTCCGGCAGTTTTTCTTCGGGAAATGGTGATAAATTGAGGCCGCATAGAAGTGTGAGCATGAGCGGCCGAATTTATCTGTGCTTCTTTTGTCAGGAGGTTCGAAGGTGTTTGATTTTTTGAAGAGCAGAAAAGATGAGGAAGGGAAATCTTCTCTGCGCGATCGCGTGGATGCGAAGCCCTTGCCGCAGGTTCAAAAGGCAGCTGCGCAGAACAAAGCGCCGGCAGCCCGAGATTTGCAGGGCGCTGATGTCGCCGTCTGCTACCTGCATCGAAGCGAGATCGCGCGGGAAAACCTCGCGCCCATCGCCTCCCTGCCCGACGGCGCGGCGCTCGTCCTCGGCTTCGTCTCGCCCGATCTCGACTTGACGGACGTCGGCAGAGCCGTGCAGCAGGCGCTCGGCAAGGAAGTGCGCGTCGTGCTCATGACGGACGCGGGCGAGCTTTGTCGTCCGCAGGGCAGCGCGACGCTCTACCAGGAGGCCGGCGAAGGACGCGCACGCGTGCTTCTGCAGGGGTATTCGCGCCGCATGATCGAGGACGTCTTCACGATGAGCGTTCCGCTTCACTCGCAGGACTTGAAGGCGGATCGTATCGACATGAGCCTTGAGGCGCGTCTCCAGGCGATCAAGGGCGAGCTTGAGCGGCATACGCCGCCGTTTCGCATCAGTCTCTACCACACGTTCGCGCTCGTCTACATCGACGGGCTTTCGCGCTCGGAGACGTTCCTCATGCAGGCGCTCTACGAGTCGCGCAAGTTCCCGTGCCCCTACATCGGCGGTTCGGCTGCCCCCGACGCGCACGGACGCGCCTGCGTCTATGACGGCGAAGAGAGCCTTGAAGATCATGCCGTCATCACGCTCGTACGTCTCAGGCGCGGCTACCGCTATGGCATCTTCAAGACGCAGGCGGTCGAAAAGACGGATACCTCCTTCATCATCGACAAGGCCTCGACGGCGCTTCGCTCCGTCGAGACGCTGCAGCTTTCGTCGGGCGAGACATTGCCGGCGTTGGAGGCTTTGAAGCGCACGCTTGGCGTGCATTCTGCCGCCGATCTTGATGCGGCAATGCAGAAGTACACGTTCGCTTCTGATATCAACGAAGACTTCTTCATCCGCTCGGTCAGTGCGCTCGACCATGCGCGAGGCCGCCTGAATCTCTACTGCGACATCGTGACGGGCGAGCGGCTTCATCTGATGAAGCGTGGCTCTCTCGCCGATACGCTCGCCAAGGGTCTCGCCGATTTCCAGCGCGGCAAGCCTGCACCGCTCGGCGGCATTCTGAACGACTGCATCCTGCGTCGCCTCTGCTATGCGTCGGAGACGGGGCGCATCGACGAGTTCCGCGATGTGCCTGTCGCAGGCTTTTCGAGCTTCGGTGAAATCGCGGGGCTGCATGTCAACGAGACGCTGACGGCGCTCTTCTTCTATCATGTGCCTTCGGGCGTGAGTTTTCGCGATGACTACATCGATAACTTCGCGAGCATCTACGCCGACTGCGACGCCTTTTTCTTCCGTCGCATGATCGACCGGCAGGCGCATGTGGGGGCGCTCAAAGATGACCTTGTCGCCATGTTCCGCGACTATCAGCAGAAGATTCCTGCGATCATCGCCTCCATCACGCGCATTTCCGATGAGGTTCATGCGATTCAGGCGGCGCTCAAGAACCTTTCGGACGGCTCGGCCGAGCAGAAGCAGCTCTTCGCGCAGATCGTGCGCCAAGGCGGGGAGATCGGGCCGACGCTCGAAAAGCTGGCGCAGGACACGAAGCGCATCGACGAGGTCATCCGCCTGATTGCAGGCATCGCTTCGCAGATCAATTTGCTCGCCTTGAATGCGACCATAGAAGCGGCGCGTGCGGGCGAGGCGGGACGTGGCTTCGCCGTCGTCGCGCAGGAGGTCGGCAAGCTATCGGGCACGACGCAGGAAAACCTCACGGCATCCGACGAGGCGGTGCGAAAGCTGCTGCACGAAGTGCGCAAGATTGACGCCATCATGGAGGCAAACGAGGAAATGGAGAGGAAGATTCACGCTTTCGACGCGCAGTTCAACGAGCAGATGAGCGTGCTGCAGAAGACGCTTGAAGGAAGCCTCGTGCACATCGCCGAGTCGGCGCGCTCAGTCAGCGAGTTGGAAAAGGTCAGTGAGTCGGCGAATATGCGCATGGAGGCGATCAACCTCCTGATCCGAAACATCGAGCGCGGCGCGTAGGTGGGCGGCTTGGCTTTTCGCGGCGACGGGGTGAAGGCGCGCGCTCTTCGCGCGGCATTTCCGCGCACCGTGCCGATTCTCGCGGGCTTTCTCTTCCTCGGCATGGCGTATGGTGTCTACATGCATGTGCTCGGCTTCTCCTTCTGGTATCCCGTCGTCATGGCCGTCGTCATTTTCGGCGGCTCCTTGGAGTTCGTTGCGGGAACGCTGCTGCTCTCGCCCTTTGCGCCCGTGCAGGCGTTCTTCATCGCTTTGATGATTCAGGCGCGTCACCTCTTCTATGGGCTTTCGATGCTCGAAAAGTACAAGGGGCTCGGAGCCAAGCGCATCTATCTGATCTACGGTCTTTGCGACGAGACGTTCTCCATCGCCTATACGACGCGCCTGCCGCAGGATGTCGATCGCGGCTGGTTCTACTTCTTCGTGACGCTTCTCAATCAGCTTTATTGGGTCGCGGGCACGGCGCTCGGCAGTCTCGTGGGAGGTCTGATGAGCTTCGACACTTCGGGACTCGGCTTCGTGATGACGGCGATGTTCGTCGTCATCTTTCTGGAGCAATTCCTGCATGAAAAGCAGCATATCAGCGCCGCTGTCGGCTTTCTCGCCGCAGGCGTCTGCCTCTTCTTCTTTGGCGCGGACGACTTCCTCATCCCGACGATGGCGCTGATCTTGCTCTTTTTGACCGCGCTGCGCCGCCCGATTGCGCGGAAGGGGGGCTTTCGATGAGCTTTTTTGAGGAAGCCGCGACGATCGCCCTGTGCGCGCTGGCGACGCTCCTTACGCGCGCTGTGCCGTTCCTCATCTTTTCGGGCAGGAAGCCGACGCCTGCTTATGTGCGCTACTTGGGCGATGCGCTGCCCGCTGCGATCTTCGCGATGCTCGTCGTCTACTGTCTCAAGGACGTCGCATGGCTCGTCGCGCCGCACGGCTTGCCCGAGCTTTTGGGCGTCGCCGTGACGGCGGGCTTGCATGTGTGGCGCAGGCAGTTTCTCTTCTCCATCGCGGGCGGCACAGTCTGCTACATGCTGCTCGTACAGTTCGTGTTCATCTGAGAAAACACGGAGGAATGCAGCACATGAAAAAGAGCCGCCGCGGCTGCAAAACCATGGCGGCTCTTTCTCGTACGCCTGGAAGCGCGAAATTTATCCGCGATCCCTTCAGTCGAGCAGGCTCTCGACCATCTCGCGCGGCACGAAGCCGACGGATTCTTTCGTCTTCTTTCCGTCCTTGAAGACGATGAGCGTCGGAATCGACTGCACGCCGAACTGGACGGCGAGATCGGGCTGCTCGTCGATGTTGACCTTGCCGACCTTGAGGTCGGGATGCCCTGCAGCCACCTCGTCGATGACGGGTGTGAGCATGCGGCACGGGCCGCACCACGGCGCCCAGAAGTCGAGCAGTACCGCGCCCTTGGCAGCCGTGACCTCGCTCTCGAAGTTTTCCTTTGTAATCTCTATTGCATTCATGTTTATCCCTCGCAATCTTTTTTGATGGAACTCTTTCACCATTATATCACATCTTTTTCCTCGGAAAAAGCGGGAAGGCGTGCGATTTCTTCCGTCTTGCCGTCAAATCTCTTGCAATATCGCGCTTTTTCCACTACAATGATGAACGAAAAATAATGATTGGGGAGTCGTTGAATTTATCCGTGCTTCCCTGGAAAGGTGGATTCCATGACACGATTGGAAGAGATGCTGCAGGCGAATGAGGCATACTGCAAGAACCCGCCCGTCGACTACACGGGGGAGGATGTGCACGAGAGCAAGCTGCCGAAGAAGAAAATCGCCGTGTTCACCTGCATGGACACGCGCCTTGTAGAGCTTTTGGAGCCTGCCTTGGGGCTAAAGCGCGGCGACGCGAAATTCGTCAAGACCGTCGGCAACACGCTCGTCGGCCCCTTCGACGGTGTTGTGCGAAGCCTCATGGTTGCGACATACGAGCTCGGCATTGAGGAGATCTTCGTCGTCGGACACGACGAATGCGGCATGGCGAAGACGACGGCGAAGAGCCTCATCGAGGCCATGCACGCGCGCGGCGTCGACGATGCGGCGATCGCGCCCCTGCGCGAGGAGCTTGTGCATTGGGCGGACAGCTTCAGCCATCCGGCGGAAAATGTCAAGGAAGTCGTCCAAAAACTGCGCGAGAATCCGCTGCTGCCGAAGGATCTTAAGATTCACGGACTGATGCTGCACCCGAGGACGGGCAAGGTCGACCTGATCGAGAGCGGCGATGCGTGAGGGCGGCATCGGATATGAGGAGAAGTTTTTTGCTGCAGGTATGCCGAAGGAGAAGTCATGATGGCCGCTCAAAGAGAGAACCGTGATTTTACTGCGAAGGATCTTGTCTTGACCGCGCTGATGACGGCGATCGTCTTTCTCGCCACCTTCGTGCCGCACATCCCGATTCCGCTGGGCTACGCGCACTTGGGCGATGCCGCGATCTTTCTCTTCGCACTTTTGACGCCGCGGCGCTCGGCGCTCGTTGCCGCGTGCCTCGGCTCGGCGCTTGCCGACTTCATGAGCGGCTTCGCGCTTTGGATCGTGCCGACGCTCGTCATCAAGTTCGTCATGGCGGAAATCGTCTGCCGTATGGCAGCTGCGGCAAACTCTGTCGGACGCGTCGGCGTGGCGCTCACGCTTTCGAGCCTTTGGATGGCGGCGGCCTATACGCTCGCAGGCGCTGTCCTTTACGACAGCTTTGCGGCTGCGCTGGCCTCCTTCCCCGGGCTTTTCGCGGAGGGCGTCGTCAACAGCGTCCTGGCGCTTGCCGCTCTGCCGCTTTTGCGCGGGCGTTTTTGCGCGGCGATTGAACGATTAGGAAAGAAGTGAAGGATTTGCTCGCTCCCAAGGGCTATGAAGATATTGAAGAAAAGGTGCTGGCAAAAGAGCGCTTGACGCGCGAGGACGGCGTCCGCCTCTTCGACTGCAAGGACATCGCCTGGCTCGGCGCACTCGCCGATCATGTGCGGCGCGAAAAGTGCGGCGACGTCGTCTACTACAACGTGAACTGCCATGTGAACCTCACGAATATATGCCGTGCGCACTGCAAATTCTGTGCTTTCGGACGTGACGCCGAGGACAAGGGCGCCTACGAGATGGCGGCGGACGACGCCGTCGCCGTCGTCGAGGACGCGATGAAGGATCCGCACCTTGCAGGACTGCACGTCGTCTCAGGACTGCATCCCGCGTGGACGTTCGATGACTACCTCGCGCGGCTTCGTGCGCTGCACGAAAGATTCCCCGAGCTCTACCTCAAGGGCTTTACGGGCGTCGAGATCACGCATTTTTCCAAGATTTCGGGGCTTTCCGTGCGCGAGGTGCTGCAAAAGCTCAAGGCGGCCGGACTTGACGCTATCGCAGGCGGCGGTGCGGAGATCCTTTCCGACCGCATCCGCGAAGAGCTGTGTCCGAACAAGGCGACGGCGAAGGAGTGGCTCGACGCCGCGCGCACGGCGCATGAACTCGGCATCAAGTCGAACGCCTCGATGCTCTACGGGCATATCGAGACGCTCGCCGAGCGCGTCGACCATCTGCTCGCACTGCGCTCTCTGCAGGACGAGACGGGCGGCTTCCAAACATTCATCTGCTTTCCGTTCCTGCCGAAGAACACGGCGCTCGCCGCTGAGAGCGGCATCTCTCAGACCTCGATGTGGGACGACCTCAGGACGATGGCGATCTCGCGCCTCATGCTCGACAACTTCACGAACATCAAGGCGTATTGGGTCATGCTGACCGTCCCTGTCGCCCAGGTAGCGCTCGCCTTCGGCGCGAACGACATCGACGGCACGGTGCACAAGGAGACGATTCTGCACGACGCGGGCGCGAAGAGTCCGCGCGCGCTGACGGAGGACCGCATCATCCGCATCGTCAAGGAAGCCGGCCGCATCCCAGCGGCATGTGACTGCAACTTCAATATCCTTCATGTGTATGAATGAGGTGGAAAAATGAAAAAACTTTTTCTAGCATCTTATTTGGCCGGAGTGAAGACGTTGGTTGGAACATGGTTGGAGGAGAAAAGGCCGGAAGAGATTCTCTTCGTTCCAACGGCGGCGAATGTCGAAGAATATACCGACTATGTGGAGGAAGCGGCGGATACATTCGCCGCTCTTGGCTACCGTGTGAAACGTATGGATTTTAGCAAATTCGCACGGGAAGAATGTGAACGAGAATTGCAAATGTGCGATAGCCTTTATGTTTCAGGCGGTAATACCTTCTATTTGCTGCAGGAGCTGCGCCGCAAAAATCTTCTGGGGGCTTTGCATGAGAGAATTGAAGAGGGGATGCTTTATATCGGAGAGTCGGCAGGAGCAATGATCACGGCTAGGGATATTGCCTATGGTCAAATCATGGACGACAAAAAAGCCGCACCGGACCTAAAAGACATGAGCGGCTTATCTGTTGTGGATTTTTATATTTTGCCTCATCGAGGAGAAGAACCGTTTGTTGAAGCTGTGGAAGAAACGCTTCGTGTATACGATGGGAAACTGGAATTTTTGACAATGGACAACAGTGAGGCAGTGATTGTTGATGGTGCGGAGCACAGAGTGGAGAGAGAAGCGTAGGTGCGATCGGCTCCGCTTAGGCTTATAGGGACTCACTGTCGTCAAGTTTTGCAATTCTGCGTGCAGCGGTTTTATATACGGCAGAATCGCTGCGCAACCCAATGACGATGATAAGCATGTGATCGCGGTCTTGCACCAGTTTGTAGACGATACGGATGCCTGAGCGCTTCAGCTTGATTTTTAATAGACCGACGCGATTCGTGTCGGTGTGTGCGCCCAATGGCTTGCCGTAGCCGCCCTCGCTTGCTTTGAGAAACCTTGCAGATGGCTTTTGCCGTTTCCTGCTTTTGACTGCCGTCAAGACGCTCGAAATCTTTTTGCGCTGCTTCCAGAAACTGTACTTGCCACGTCATTCGATTTCAACGCTCTCAAAATCGAGAGAAGGAAGGTCGATGCCGTTTCGCTTGCAGACTTCCTCAAAGGGAATAGCCGCCTGCTCTTTGCTGTCGAAGTCTTTCAGTCTTTCGGAAGCGAGATGCAGAAGGTCAGCGTCTTCTAAGCGCTCGACAAGGGCGTTGTAATCGGCAGGCGACAGCAGGACGCACTCCGGTTCATTGTTCTTCATGACGACCGTCATGCCGGTTTGTTTTACGTTGGAGAAAATTTTTCCGGCTTGGCCGCGATTAAAGGCGGTGATGGGAATCGTAGGGGGAAGCGGGCGTATTTGCGGCATGGTGAACCATCCTTTCCGGATCATGCAGGTACTCTGCGTTCAGTATAGCAAGATGTCGATAAATGGCAACGAATTTGTCGACACCCCTGCTGCGGGGATCGGGGCAGAGTATCCGTTGGTATAACGCATGGTCGAGAAAAGAACTGTTTTATGCGTGTAGTTTACCATGAAGCCCCAAGAGGTCAAGCCGAAGGCGCAGACCGATTGGCTAGGCTTCTGTAAGGGCGGCGCACAATGTCCACAAAGTGGACGTTTGTGCGTGTAGTATGAGATCGTCTATACGAATCGCATGAAAAGAGATGTCCGCCGCATGAAAAGGCGAGGCAAAGACATCTCCAGACTTATCAAGATATTGCAGTTACTGCAAAAAGTCTCTGCCATGCCAGAGCAGTATCGAGATCATGCACCTGGCGGAAATCTGAAGGACTTCCGCGAACCGTCAACACGAGATCAATGCCGAGCGCATCGAAGACAGGCATGAAACCCCCGCCTATGTCGGAAAATCCCTCTGTGCGTTGGGGCGCTGATAGACCCTTCACCCCTTGCCCGCCGACCTCTTCATGCCGCGAAGCACCATCTTAGCCCAAAAGAAGAAAGCAGGCGCATCTCCATAAGCATAGAGATGATCGGTAAAAATCAAGAAAAGCTCCTCCATCGTATGCGGCCGATAACCATACGAACTCAAAGTCTCTATATATGTCTCCATCTTTTTCGTACCATAAGCGGAAAAGAACTTCTTCACATCCGTAGTATTATCAAGCAGCACCTGCAGATACCGCCGCGCCGCCTCCTCTTTCCCCAGCTTGTAAGAAAGAAGCGCCATGGCCAACGGAAGACGCGTCTCCTCCACCCCATGATACTTTTTGAAAATCTTCTGCGCCGCTTTTTCCTCCTCAAGATACGCATAAATATGAATGAGCGTATAGCGAATACCGAGATTGTCCCTCGAACAAAGGCGAAGCATCGACTCGCACTCCTTAGCGGCAAGGCGCATCTTGCGATTCATCAGCAAGGTTTCCACATACGCATGACAAACCCGCATATATGGGCGCGTTTCAACAATGAGCCAGAAATCGCCGACGGTCTCCTTGCAGAAATCCCCTTGCTCACGCAGCTGCTTCTCAGCCTTTTGCTGCAATTCCCAAAGAAGCATCTCCTCCTCGTACGGATTCTTGGCCGTCATCTCGATTTCCGCCAGCGCCGCATCCACATGATCCGGTTCAATCTCGCGCGCCTTCCGGATCCACTTCAGACGCTCCCGCTGACTCTTTGCCTCCTGCGCACGATCCAAAAACGCATCTGCCGACTCCTCCTCCGCCATCGACGCGAGAAGCGGCGAATCTTCATTCATCAGCTTCACATACTCCTGTAGCAACGCATCCATCTCGCCATCCGTCGGCTGCTCATATCCCGACTGTGCCAAAAACCGCTGAAACCCCTCGTAGAACCTCTCACTATTGCTCTTCGCCACTGTCATCGCCTCCGTTTCTTCCTATGGGCCAACCTGCATTCTTTTCAACCATTTACAAAATTTTTGAAAATTTGCTAAAACAGGTATTCGCACATCATGCCATACCTTCAATCTATGCCATAACTTTTCTCCTGGCAAATATGCGACTCGCTTTCATTGACAGCATCCATCTATGACCATCGGCGAATCCTTACTTCTATAAGGCGCCTTCATTTTCCTGCATAGAACGTGCCATCTCAAACTTCGCAGTCCAATGCTCTTCCGTAACTCGTCACTCCACCAGAAAACACGGTTACCAGTTAACAAAAACAGATAGTTTTCGTATTGCAATCCTAAAACTATCTGTTTTTGAAACCTTATGGTATAATAATGCAAAAAGCAGGAGCGGAGACGAAAATATCGTGATCGAGCGTCAAGAATATATGAGGCGGTTGATTGCTTTCAAGGACAAGCAAGTCATCAAGGTCGTGACAGGAATCCGGCGATGCGGCAAGTCTACTCTTTTGGAAATGTATCAAGATTGGCTGCGCAAGCAAGGCGTGCAGGAAGAGCAGATCATCGCCATCAACTTCGAGGATATGGACTATGAGGATCTCACGGATCGCAAGGCGCTGTATCAATATCTGAAAAGCCGGCTTGTTTCGGGCAAGATGACGTATATCTTCTTGGACGAGGTGCATCATGTCCAGGACTTCCCCAAGGTTGTCGACAGTCTGTATATCAAAAAAAAATATCGATTTGTATATTACAGGCTCGAACGCCTACATGCTGTCGAGCGAGATCGCTACCCTGCTTGCCGGACGGTATGTCCAGATCGAAATGCTTCCCCTTTCTTTCAAAGAATATTGGATGGGCGCAGGAAAACCAGCAGAGAGAGGGATTCTCTATACGGAGTATCTGGTAACGCAGCTTCATCAAAAGCATCCAAAATAACGAAAGTATTTCCCCGACGTAATCCAGAAATAAACTCATTCTGCCGTTCACCATCAAGCCCTACAGCATGAGCAAGTTCTCCTGCAAAAGAGGTTCCTGTAACTGCTTTACGGCCAACATTCCAATAGAGTCCACCATATTCGTAGGCAATATATTTTGCCAAAGAAGTTTTTCCTACCGCCCCTGGAGCCGAAAATAAAATAAACTTACATTTATCCACCTCTGATACAGGACTGACTGGCGTTTGAAAGTAAAATTCCCTTTCATGTATCTGATGAAATACACTATCATCCTTTAAATTCATCGGATGAGCTTTAGGTAGAATATTCAACACATCCTCTAACAACATAATTAACCCTCCCCATACCTAGGTTCATAGATTATATCCAATCTTTATTGAGCTAAGAATAGATGCATGCCAGTGTTACCCAATTAAAAATACTTTATATATTGATTACACGATCCACACATCCATCAATAATTAATTGCCTACAACAGTGCCCCAGAAAAACAGTTGCTTGACATATAGATAATTTCCCCATAAACCAAAATCGCTTTGAGATAGCTTATGCGAGATTATCTTTTTAGTTGTGAATCAACTTTCCAGATCTTCATCTATGCTCACCCTCCCCACACAATCTTATCCTCCGCATCAATATCCTCACCCGTCTGAATCTCCATCACTTTCAAAAGTGTCTCCGCCCGTATCGTATGGAAAGATCCCCTCGGGATGCGCACTGTCTGCCCCTCAGCAACAGCGAACTCATTACCGTCGAGTTTCACCCAGCCACGGCCTTCAATCACCGTCCACGTTTCATCGCGGCGCTCGTGCAAATGATAGGTGAGTGCTCGCCCTGGACTCAGTGTAATCTTGATGGTCAAACTCTCCGTCTCTGCATCGATGAT
>ERZ773099.1736-NODE-1736-length-15821-cov-4.793543_pt1 | contig 15821 bp, 15 predicted proteins | sample MGYA00511120_ERZ773099 | MGnify/ENA primary metagenome ERZ773099 (study PRJEB29015, sample SAMEA2738012) | human oral metagenome | biome: human oral; feature: human-associated habitat; material: dental | place: China | collected 2104 ...
AGTTCGTGATGAAAAAGGTGGGTATGACGGTGAGATATAACACATTTAGTTATTTGATTGCAGATGGATTTAAGAGTTTTGCTAAGCAAAAAAAGATGACAAGTGCTTCAATTGTTATAATGGTTGCAACAATGATAATGTTTGGTCTATTTTTTGTAATAAGTCAAAATGTTAACTACATTACTACGCAGCTTGAAAATCAACAAGCAATTAAAGTAAACCTTAAAGAAGGTTTAACACAGGATGAAATAAATAATTTACAGGTTCAAATTGAGCAAATAACTGGTGTAAATAAGCCAGTACAATATAAATCTAAAGCGGATGCTTTAATTACAGTAAGAACACAACTTGGCGATAAACAAGATTTATTAGCAGGTTGGGATGGTGAAAATAACCCTTTTCCGGCATCTTTTATAGTAAGACTAACTGATTTAAAGTTAAATAAATCAGTCCAAGAAGCGATATTAAAGCTTGATGGTGTAAGTGAAATTAATAGTAATAATGATTTATTAGCTAATTTGGATAGAGTTGCAAATGGTTTAAAAATTGTTACGGGTGTTTTAATGTCATTGTTAGTTTTGATATCAGTATTTATTATTTCATATACAATTAAGTTAACAGTTCATGCTCGTAGAAGAGAAATTTCTATTATGAAATATGTTGGAGCAACCAATGGATTTATAAGAGGACCTTTTATAGTTGAAGGTATTATGATTGGTATTATTTCGGCAATTATAACACTTTCGGCAATGGGAGGGATTTATAATGCAATGACAAATGGTATATTGGATTCTTCTATATTAAGAAGTTCACAAATTGAACTTTATAGATATGGACAGATATTCTTTAAATTATTAATATCATATTTAGTACTTGGTATTGGAATTGGTGCTGTAGGAAGTATTATTTCAATGAAGAAGTATTTAGATGTTTAATTAACTTTTTGAAAGTTAAGGGAGGAACAATGAAAAAGTATAAACTTTTAGTGGCTTTAATGTTATTGATTGCCTTGTTTGGAAAATCAGTAATATCTCTAGGAGTTACACAGGCCGATGTTGATGCGGAGAAGAAAAAGGCGGATCAATTAAAAACAGAGGCTGAACAAAAGAAAAAAGAATTAACAAATATTAAATCGGATAAAGCAGTTGCTACTACTGATTTAAATACAATTAATGGACAGATTGAAAGTTTGCAATCTGATATTAATGCACTTAGTGAAAAATTGGATGAATTAAATTCAGAAATAAAGACTAAGGAAAAAGAAATTAAAGTTAAAGAAAAAGAATATAAAGAAAAAGAAGAGATTCTTAAAAAGAGATTGGTTGCTTTATACAAGAAAGGTAGTACATCTTATTTAGATGTGTTATTTAGTTCTGCAAATTATGTTGATATGCTTTCTTCATATGATGTTGTTGAAAAAATCGCTGAATCTGATAATAAGCTAATGGAAGAAATTCAAAAAGTAAAGAGAAGCTTAGAAAACAATAAAAAAGAATTAGAAAATAAAAAAGCAGATGTTGAAAAAGCTAAAAAGCAAAAAGATGAAAAAAATTCACAATTAAAGGTTGCGAAGAATCAAAAGCAGACTGAAGTTAATAAATTATCTGATAAGGAAAAAGCGACACAGACTGAAATTGATAATAAGCAAAAAGCTATACAACAAGCTGAACAATCGATGGCGAGTATATTTAAAAAATTACAAGCTCAAATTGCAGCTCAAAGGGCTGCAGAGGAAGCGAGAAAGAGAAGCGCATCATCAAGATCTGGAGGTAGTTCTTCTAGAGGAAGTTCTTCAGGAGTTGCCGGATTAAACTTTGATGGTACATTTCAATGGCCAACTGCTACAAAGGTTGTTACTTCAAGAATGAAGTATAGATGGGGAAGAATGCACAAGGGAATTGATATAGGAGTTTCTTATCAGCCAATATATGCAGCAGCATCTGGTATTGCATATAATGCATATAATCCTGGTGGATATGGAACATATGTAATGTTATTCCATGGAAATGGATATGTTACACTTTATGGCCATTTAAGTACTTCAAAGGTAGCTGATGGGCAAACAGTATCAAAGGGACAAGTTATTGCTATTTCTGGTAATTCAGGTGGTAGTACTGGACCACATTTACACTTTGAAATAAGAAAAGCGGAATCAGCTTCTGATTTCTTTAGTAAATCACCATTGGATCCATTGCAGTATCTACCTGGTGGTTATACATTAAATGAATAATTTTAATATATAAGGTACATATTTATGTACCTTATATAAAAGTATGGGAGGCATAATTATGAGTAATATAATAAAACAAGTTTTTATTAGTGTAATCTGTATAATTATGCTTTTTTCTTTTTTGTTTGAAAGTATTGCGGCAAATGAAATAAATAATAATCAAGTTAATGTTATTGCAAACACTGCTAATACAGTTAATTCATCCAATACTGTAAATAATACAACTAGTGATATTAAGCCATTGACATTGCAACAGCAGAGAGAAGCTGTTAATGAAAATTTAAACAAAGCTAACGAACAATTGGCTTATGTTCAAAATGAATTATCACAGGCAGTGCTTAAAATTCAGGATTTACAAGATAAAATTAATGGTTATGAAGCTACAATTTCAAAAATTAATCTTGATTATGGAAAATTACAAGAAAAAGTGGAGCAAACTGAAGTTGAATTAATTAAGCAGCAGGTGAGATATGATGCTCAAGAAGAATTATTAAAAAAGAGATTGGTGGCTGTTTATAATAAAGGGAATATTTCTTATTTAAATGTTTTGCTTGGTGCTAATAATTTTATAGAGTTTTTATCTCTATATACTGCTGTTAGTCAAATTGCTAAATATGATAAATCACAATTGGATAACATGAAGGCTGAGAAAGCTGAAATCCAAAGAAAAAATGATGAAATGACTAAACAAAAAGAAGAGATTAGACTTGCAAAAGCAAATGCGCAGCAACAAGAAGTTTTACTTACTAATACTAAGATAATGATGGAAGGCTATAAGCAAAGCTTAACTGAAAGTGACAAGCAAATAAATGCTCAAATTACTGCTTATAAGGCTCAGCAGCAAGAGATTGAAAATATGATTACTCAATCAATAGTTCAGTCAACTTATGAATTATCTTATGCTGGTGGTGTTATGATTTGGCCTACTTTAAAATCCGGATATATTACTTCTCCTTTTGGAAATAGAATGCATCCAATTCAAGGTATTGTTAAATCACATCATGGTATTGATATTAGTGGAGCTATAGGAACTCCTGTATATGCAGCTGCTGATGGTGTAATCATTTATTCTGGCTGGATGGGTGGTTATGGAAATACTATTATGATTGACCATGGTGTTGATGGTAATGGCAATAAGGTAATCAGTTTGTACGGACATAGTAGTAAATTATTGAAAAATGTTGGTGAAATTGTTAAACAGGGAGATACAATTTTAGAGATTGGGTCTACTGGAAATTCTACTGGACCACATTTACATTTTGAGATTAGGGAAAATGGTATACCTACTGATCCAAAAAAATATTTGTCTAATGAAAATAATTAAAATTATGAAGGAGTTTTTATGAAGGATTTTAAATCTTTTGGCAGAATGTTGTATACAATAATTATTACAGCAATTATTACTACAATTATAGTGCTTGTAGTGGTATTTGGTGCAAATGGTTCAACACCTTTTTCTGCCAAATTAAATAATGATAAAGAAGCATCTAGTTTAATTTCTAAACTAAAAGTGGTTCAGAAAAAAATTGATGAACAATATTTGAAAAAAGCAGATATTTCTGATTTAAATGAATGGGCAGTTAAAGGCTATGTTGCAGGTTTAAAAGATAAATATAGCCAATATTATACAGCTAAAGAAATGAAGGATATGCTTGATGAAACTAGGGGACAGTTTGTTGGAGTTGGCATATATCTTACAAAAGATATTGCTAATAATGAAATTGTTATTTATGATACAATTAAAGGTTCGCCTGCAGCTGACTCTGGGATAAAAAGTGGTGATATTTTAATAGCAGTTGATAATGTTCCATGTAATGGAGATGATTTTGATAAAATTACGGATAAAATCAAAGGTACCCAGGGAACTGAAGTTTCTCTTAAAATTAAAAGAGATAAAAAGGAAGAACTTGTGTTTACTATGAAGAGAAATAAGGTTGTTGTTGAAAATATTGAATCACAAATGCTTGATGCTGAAATAGGTTATATTTATATTAAATCTTTTGAAGGCGAGGCTACTTTTAAACAATTTAAAGAAGCTTATAATAATTTAACTTCTAAAGGTATGAAGAAATTGATTGTTGATGTTAGAAATAATGGTGGTGGCATTATGGAACAAGCACTGTATATTGGTGAATTGTTCTGTAGTCCTAATCAAAAATTAATTATTGAGAAAGATAAGGATGGTTTGGAAAAAACTACTTTATCAAAAAATGAAAAAGTAATAACAATGGATACAGTTTTATTGATAAATCAATATTCTGCAAGTGCTTCAGAAATTTTAGCAGGTATTTTAAAGGAAAATACACAAAATGTTAAATTAGTTGGAGTTAAGACATATGGAAAAGGTGTTGTTCAAGGATTATTTACATTACCTGATCAAAGTGGTCTTAAATTAACAATTGAAGAATATTTTACACCAAAACATAATGAGATTAATGGTATTGGAATTATGCCCGATGTGGAGGAAAAAGACTATCAATTTAAAGGTGAACTTGATAAAGAGAATGATAAACAACTTATTAAAGCAATGGAGTTATTAAAGGAAAATAATGATTAAAATTGTTATTTTGTGGTTTAAAAAGCTTATATATTATAGAAAAATAAAACTTGAAAAAAGTTAAAAAACTTTAAAAAAAGTGTTGACACCTTGGGATATTTTTATTATAATAAGAATGTCTTAAGGATAAACGGTCGCTTAGCTCAGTTGGTAGAGCATCTGCCTTACAAGCAGGGGGTCATAGGTTCGAGCCCTATAGCGACCACCATTATATTTTTGGCCTGGTAGTTCAGTTGGTTAGAACGCCGCCCTGTCACGGCGGAGGTCGACGGTTCGAGTCCGTTCCAGGTCGCCATTTTTTATTTAAGTTAAAACTTAAAATGTTGATGTGGAATTTTAAGTTTCACATTTTATTTTTTTATAAGCCTCGATAGCTCAGTTGGTAGAGCAAAGGACTGAAAATCCTTGTGTCACTGGTTCGATTCCAGTTCGAGGCACCATAGCTAAAATCCTAAAACTCTTTTAAATAAAGAGCTTTAGGATTTGTTTTTTTGTTAGTACCACAGTAGTACCATAATAGCTGAACATTTATTTTTTATGATATTAAGGGAATTAAAATTTGACAATCTATGATATATATTATATTCTATAATAATTAAATATGATATTTCTTGCCTAGGTGAGAAAATTTAAAACTAGGCTTTAAGTCTAGTTTTTTGTTTTTTATAAATGGTATGGAAGGGATGTGATATAATTTTATATTTTATAAATTAATTTTAGAGGAGGAATTTATATGTTAAAGAAAATACTTATTGGAGTGCTGATTTTTATAATTGGAGTTATTGTTGGAGTGTTATTAGTATGTTTTTGTAGAAATATGATGCTTGCGATACCACCAAAGGTAGTGGATTATAATAAGGAATCTCAAAAAAGAATTGAAGAAGAGAATCGAATATTAAAAGAAAAAAAGCAATTGCCTGCTAATATGATGTCAGTTAATACGTCAGGGGAATTAAGTAAAGATACTCAAAATGAAATAGATGCAGTAAAGAAAAAAAGAGAACAATCTGTAAAAGAAATAATGGAGCAAGCTGAGAAAGTACTTAATATAATGAGAAAATATAAAAATAAAGAATTAGAAGATTTTTATAAATTAGTTGGAACTAGGGATCTTACAAAAGTTGATGTAAAATATGCTCCAAATTTTGATCAAATAGTTTTTGATATGTATAGATATTCGAATATTACTAAAGAAGAGAAAGAGATTTTAAAGGAATATTTAACAGATGGATTGGATAGTTATAATTATCAAGCAAATCCAAAATTATTAGAGGAAATAAAAAAAGAATTAAATATTAAATAGTAAAAATTATGAATATTTAATTTATATAATTAAAGATAAAAAATTTAACTAAATAGGAATTTTTTGAAGAATCTTTCGTGTTTAATATATATTTTTGAAATGTTTCTGTTAATATTTAGAAAAAAAGTAAAAAAAATGAAATATTTCCTTGATTTTCCAACCAAAATATGGTATATTGTAAATAGCTAATAAAAAGGAGGAATGTGAGATGAAATCAACAGGTATTATAAGAAATATTGATACTTTAGGAAGAATTGTTATTCCTATGGAGATGAGAAACAAATTGAAAATATCAGAGAAAGATCCAATTGAAATTCATGTAGAAGGAAATACAATTTCTTTAAAGAAGTATGAACCTGATTGCACTTTTTGTGGAAGCTCAAAAAATGTAGTTGAGTATAAGGGTAAAAATATTTGTGAAAAATGTTTAGCTGAATTAAAAAATATGCAATAAATTAATGCATTTTAAAATACCATCATTATATAAGTTAAAATCTTAGTAATGATGGTTTTTTTGTATTATATAATAAAAAAATACAACCTCGTGTGGAGGTTGTATGAATGTTATTAGTCAATGTTAAATGCTTTAATACCAGGGTATACTGCATTTTCGCCTAATTCTTCTTCAATTCTTAATAATTGATTGTATTTTGCAACTCTTTCAGATCTACTTGGAGCACCTGTTTTGATTTGGCATGTATTTAATGCTACAGCTAAATCAGCAATTGTTGTGTCAGCTGTTTCACCACTTCTGTGTGATGTAACTGCTGTGTAACCAGCTTTGTGAGCCATTTTAATTGCTTCTAATGTTTCTGAGATAGAACCGATTTGGTTTAATTTGATTAGGATTGAGTTTCCAGCTTTCATGCTGATTCCTTTTGATAATCTTTCTGTGTTTGTAACAAATAAATCGTCACCAACTAATTGAATTTTCTTTCCTAATCTTTCTGTTAATAGTTTCCAACCTTCCCAGTCTTCTTCATCTAAACCGTCTTCTAATGAAATGATAGGGTATTTGTTTACTAAACTTTCCCAGTGATCTATTAATGTTTCAGAAGTGAAATGTGTACCTGCTTTTGGTAATACATATTCGCCTTTTTTATCACCTTTCCATTCACTTGTTGCAGCATCAATTGCTAACATGAAATCTTTGCCAGCTTCATATCCAGCTGTTTTGATTGCTTCAAGAATTAATTCAATAGCTTCTTCATCTGTTTTAACGTCTGGAGCGAATCCACCTTCGTCACCAACTGATGCAGCTAATCCTCTTGATTTTAAGATTTTTTGTAAAGCATGGAATACTTCACTACACCATCTTAAAGCTTCTTTGAATGAAGGAGCGCCTACTGGCATAATCATAAATTCTTGTGTATCAACAGTGTTTGTAGCATGTGCACCACCGTTTAAGATGTTCATCATTGGAACAGGTAATCTGTTTCCATTGATTCCACCTAAGAATCTATATAAAGGAATGTCTAGAGCGTTTGCAGCAGCTCTTGCAACAGCTATTGAAACTGCTAAGATTGCGTTTGCACCTAATTTTGATTTGTCCTTTGTTCCATCAGCTTTGATCATAGCAGCATCAACAGCATAAATGTCCATTGCATTCATTCCGATAATTGTGTCAGCGATTGTTGTGTTGATATTTTCAACAGCTTTTGTAACACCTTTTCCTAAGTAACGGCTTTTATCGCCATCTCTTAATTCTAAGGCTTCAAATTCACCTGTTGAAGCACCACTTGGAGCAGTTCCTCTTGCAACTGTACCATCAATAAGAGTAACCTCTGCTTCAACAGTTGGATTTCCTCTTGAGTCTAGAATTTCTCTTCCAACTACATTTGTTATTTCTAAATATAACATTAGAAAACCTCCTTATAAATATTAAATTGCATATTTATGCAATACAAATCATATCACACAATTTTGAAAAATAACAGCTTTTTCGGTTGATTTATACAAAAAAATTGAATTTTGTGATAAAATTTATTGTAGGAGGAAGGTATGAAATATAAGTATGTACATAGAGTAAAATATTATGAAACTGATAAAATGGGAATTACTCATCATTCTAATTATGTGAGATGGATGGAAGAAGCTAGAGTTAGTGCAATGGATGAAATGGGGTATTCTTTTAAAAAAGTTGAAGATTTAGGATTTGCTTCACCAATGCTTGAATATAATGTTAAAATTATGCATTCTTCAACTTTTGATGATAATGTGGAAGTGGTTGTTTGGATAAGTGAATATAATGGTTTAAAGATGAAATTTTCTTATGAAATGTTTTTAAATGATAAAATAATTGCGAAATGTGAATCTGTTCATTGTTTTACAAATGTAAAAACCGGTTTTCCTGTTAGATTAAATAAAAGTTGTAAGGAAATTGATGATTTATTTAGAGAGGTTATGAATTAATGAAATTAAATATTGTTATGGTTGAACCTGAGATACCACAAAATACGGGAAATATTGCTAGAACTTGTGCAATAATTGGAGCTAAATTACATTTGGTGTATCCTTTAGGTTTTGTTATTGATGATAAGAAGCTTAAAAGGTCTGGACTTGATTATTGGGATAAACTTGATATTGAATATCATGATTCTTTGGGCGCTTTTTTGAATAAATATAAACCTGAAGAAAATAATATGTTTTATGCTACTACGAAGGGGCAACATTGTTATTCTGATGTTGATTATAAATCTTTTGGTGATAGAGAAATCTATATTTTATTTGGAAAAGAGAGTAAAGGGCTTCCTGAAGATTTACTTCAAAAGTATATTGAGAATACAATTAGGATTCCAATGAGATCTGTACTTAGATCACTTAATTTAGCTAATTCAGTTGCTATCATTGCCTATGAAGTTTTTAGACAATTTGATTTCGATGGGTTGCAGGAGATTAGTGATTATTTTGGTGATTGATTATAGATTTTTTTATGATGGGAGATTGTTTTAATTTTATTTGTATATTACTTGAAAAAAATTTTTAGATGTATATAATATATTTAAGGAAGGATGCATGTTTAATTTAAATATTAAATAAAGGAGGATACTTGATATGAGAACAAAAAAGTTTTTATTAAGTGTTATAATAATTTTAATTTCATTAGTAGGATATGTATCAGCAAGACAAATAGGTTAATTTTCACATTTTAGAGTTTCAAAAGGAGGAAATACAACAGGATATTTATTAAAGGAAGGTGCAAGTGAGAGTCCATATATTTTAAACTTAAGGCCTTCTAGAAATTTTAGACCAATAAGAATAAAGAATATGTTGCTTAATACTAGATGGGATAAAAGAAGTGATGAACATATTTTAGAATGTGGAGAAAGAGGAGAATTTTCAAATTGGGGTTCTAAAGGATATAGTTATTGTATGAAGATGTCACGAGAAAACTGGTGGGATGGAGATATATACATTGTAGGAAGCTGGTCACCAGATAAATAAATGATATGATAATATGCATCCTTTCACTCATATTAGGTTAAAAATTTTATGAAAAAATTATCTACTAAAAAGTTTGTTTTTATAATTGTAATTATTTTTATTTTATTTATATTTCAGGGCGTATGGAATTTTATTGATTTTGATAGACAAGCGTCTAGTGAAGACATGAGAAGTATGGGGATAGAGAGAATTAATGAGATAAAAAGTCATATAATTAAAAATAGTTTCTCACCTGGAATAGTTAAATTTAATTTTATGAGTGGAATAGGTGTTTTTGTTCCGATTTTAATAATTATAATTGGATATGACTATAATAAAATAAAGAATAATCATATTAAATTCAATATTGGGAAAAATGATAAATATTGTAAGGAATTAAATAAGGAAAAAATTCAATTAGCTTTATTTAATGTAGGTATACTTGTTTTTATATATTTATTTATGTTTATAATTAGTCTTATTTTTGGTGAAATTGGAACGAATACAATATATGGAAAAAATTTAATAAATAGTACAAGTATTTTGTATTATATGTGTGCAAATGAAATTGGATATGCAATTTTTACTATTAGTACTGTATCAATAGCAACATTTATTTCATCATTATTAACATTTTATTTAATTGATTATTTTGGATTTATAAAATCAGCTATTATTTATTTAGCTTATATGTGGGTTGGAACTGTTATAATATATAATATAATAAATACTTTATTTATAGAATATGATATTATTGCACAGATTTTGAAGAATTTTGCTCCAATGCACTCTTTTATGGGAATTACGGAAACGTCATCTTCAATAATTACTGTATTATGCTCATATATTAGTATAATTTGGCCAATAATTTGTTTAAAACTTACTCGAAAATATGAGGTGGCTTAAATTGAAAAAAATAAGAAAAACTATTTTTATACTTTTTAAACTTTGTATTTTAGCATTATTAATTAATTCAATGTTATTTTTTATATCTGAGATGAAAGTATCATTGAGTGATTTTATAAATCAAGGATTTAAATCAGTATATATTATAAATAATAATGGTGAAAATGAATTTATTTTTATAAAAATTGTAACTTTATTGGCAATATATTTAGTTATGGATATGAATTTAATTTATCATGTTTCTTATTTATCGAGTGGAATGAAAGAAATTGTTAAATATCATTCTAAGAATAAATTGGAATATATTAAACATTTAATTATTATTTCGCAAAAAGCGATTTTAGTAAGTTTATTGTATTGGATTTATGGGCTTTTGATATGTATTTTCATTTTCAATAAAGTTTTTATAAATAATATTAATGATATTTTTATATTAATTGGATTTATATTATTAAATTATTTTGTAGCAATTTTTATAGTTATTTTTGGTTATAATTCATTGATAGTTATTTTAATGTTTGTGTCAAAATATTTTATATTTTCTGTTTTTTTGGGAAAAGAAGATATATTGATATATATAATGATTATTGTAATATTTGGTTATTTTTTAAATAATAGAAAAGTGAGGAATATATTATGGAGATTATAATAAAAAATGGTAAAAAGGCTTTTGGAGATAATGTTATTTTTGAAAATATTAATATGAAATTTGAAAAAGGAAAATTTTATTTGATTAAAGGTTATAATGGATGTGGTAAAACGGTATTATTAAAAACAATATGTGGTTATATGTTTTTGACTAGTGGAAGCGTTTTTCAAGATGATATTGAAATAGGAAGAAAAAATAGATATATTAAAGATGCTGGAATTGTTATTGAGAATCCACAATTTTTGGCACATTTAACTATGTTGGAAAATTTGAATTTATTAAAGAAAATGTCAAAAAAAATTACTGATGAAAAAATTAATGAATGGATTGAAAAATATAATATTGATAAATTCAAAAATACTAAATTTAAAAATTTATCGCTTGGAACAAAACAAAAAATGGTTCTAATTCAAGCATTTATTCATGAACCTGAAATATTGATTTTAGATGAACCTTTTAATGCCTTGGATGCTGAGAGTTTAAAAATGACTGAAGAATATATAAAATCTATCAAAGATAATGTAATTATTATATTAAGTACTCACATAAATGATAATATTAAATATATGTCTGATTATGAATATGTTTTTAACGATAGAAAATTAGAACTAATTAATGAATAATTTGTTTGAAAGCCTGAGTAGGTTTGCTAGTGTAAAAATGTAGGCAAAATTATAAAATTTTGTCTACATTTTTTTGGTTTTATTTAAGATTGAAAAACATGGTTAATCCAATACAATGTAATTACAAACAACAATGAAAGGATTTATAACCATGTTTGAAGAAAATATAACAAGTAAAGAATTAAAATTTAATGATTTAGAGAGAAAAATATATAGATTTGTATGTTTTATTGAATGCTTAATAATAAAATGAATATTAGAATCTTATGATAGAAAGATAATGCAAAGCAGGGATAAAGAGAAATATATACATAAAGGATTATTCGATGGATGAAAATTTGCCTACATTTAGTTGATATATATTATTATACATTATATGATAGTTTTTCTTGTAAAAAATACATAATTATGTTAATATAATATATAGTAACTTTTGGTTTGTCAACATTACGACTTGTACTGTTGATTTTATTTTCCATAAGGAGGAAAAGGAGGAAATGATGGATCGGGAGATTGCATCATTTATAAATGGTTTAAAGCCAAAGAGAGCTTTGACATTTGTAAATAAGATTAGGAGGAAGTTAAATTACATTTTGAAGGAAGAGAATTACTTTGATGGGGTATTCTTCGACTTCAGAGGGTTGAAGCTTGACTCTAAAGAGGAGTTTTTAGAATTTAAGTCTTTTTTGGCTTATGCCATATTAAATAATTTGACAATTGATCAGATTATAGAGGTGGCTAAATGCTTGGAAGATAAGGATTTTTGTGAGAAACTTCTTTACACAAGTAGGGATTTTAAAATGGGAAGTCTCTACAAGTTAGAAGAGATGAATAGGGATTCTGAAGTCTTCCATGCTCTTATTTCTACAAATTTTATTTTTATAAGGAACGATCAGCCTTGACTTAAGGCTGATCATTTTTATGTTAATATTGCTTTGAAATTATTATAAAATATGTTATAATAATTATGTTACTTTAATGGAAATGCATTTGGTTCTAATGAACTGGGAGGAGATAAATGGAAATAAATAAAAAATTCTTAAAGAGTTTATTAAATCGGGATTTGTTAGATTTAATAGATGGAATTAATGAGTCATTTTATACTCATTCTAAAATTTTATATGATGAAAAATTTGATACAGAGCAGGAATTATTTTCTTTTGTGAAATTTCTTGCTTATATAATAAATTTTTCTAAAAAAACTGATTCTGAAATTAATAAAGCTTTGAAAAAGTATAATGAAGAATCTGTTGGAGAAGAAATTCCTGAATATTTTATAAACATGGACTCTTTTTATGAATTTGGAATTGAGTATTTAAAGGAGATAAATTGTTTGGAAGCCTGAATAGGCTTCTTTTTTAATTGACATTATTGTGTATGATTGATAATATAAGTTAAATCTATAACTTAATAGAAAAGGGAGGACGAATTGAAGAATTTTTTATTGATTGATGGTAATTCAATTATGAATAGAGCTTTTTATGGTATTATGGGGAGCAATTTGCTAACTAATAAGGATGGAAAGTATACGAATGCACTTTATGGATTTTTGAATATTTTATTTAAGAATTTAGAAATGATTAAGCCTGATTATATTTGTGTTGCGTTTGATTCTAAGACAGCTGCGAATGTAAGAAAGCAAAAATATGATGGATATAAGAAGAGTAGACATGGTATGCCTGATGAACTTAGGGAACAAATGCTGAAGATAAAAGAAATACTTAAAAAAATGAATATTATGGTGATTGAAAGAAGTGATTTTGAAGGTGATGATATTTTAGGCAGTGTTGCTAAAAGGTTTTCAAATAATGAGGTAACATCATACATTTTGTCTGGAGATAGGGATTTATTTCAATTAGTTCAATCAAATATTAATATTATTATACCAAGAACGAAAAATGGTAAGACTGAGACTGAAATTTATGATTTGGATAAAGTTAAGGAAGAATATAATTTAACTCCAAGTGGTCTTATTGAACTTAAAGCATTGATGGGGGATTCTTCTGATGAAATTCCTGGAGCACCTGGCATTGGGCCTAAAACTGCACAAGTTTTACTTGAAAATTTTAAAACTGTTGATGGTATTTATGCTGAACTTGAAACTAATCCGGATAATAAAGTATTTAAACCTAAGGTTAAATCAAGTTTAATTGAAAATAAGGATTTAGTTTATTTGTCAAAGGATATTGGTACTATTGTTATTGATGCTGATGTTCCTGAGAATATTGAAGAGTATTTGCTTAAAGATTGGCAAAATGATGAAGTATGTAGATTATTTAAATATTATGAATTTAAAAAGTTTGTAGAAAAATATTTTTCAGGTAATGAAGTAGTTGCTGAGGAAAGTGATAATGATTTAAAAGATGAAATTTTAAAATGTGTTACTCAAGATATTATCAAATATGAAGATTTAAAAATTGGTAATAAATTAATTTATTATTTCGATAAAGAAACTGATAATGATGAAAATAAAATTATTAAAAAGAAAATTATTGGTTTAAGTGTTATTCAGAGTGATGGTAGTGCAGTATATGTTGTTCCAAGTGAAAATGAGTTAAAAGAATTGTTTGAAAATGGCAATGTTGAAAAAATTGGATATGACATCAGTGAAGATTATGTGATGCTAAAAGAAATGGGCATTACAATGAAAAATATTAAGTATGATATTGAAGTTGCAGGATATGATATTGATCCAAGTAATGTAAAGCATACTTTGCCAGATATTGCTATGCAATTTTTGGATATTGATATTAGTGAATTATTACCAAATGATCAAACTAGCTTGTTCGAGAAAAATGATAATTATGAATCAAATATTAAAGTTGCAATTATTAAGAAGATTTATGAAGTGACATTGAATAAATTATCTGATGAAGCGGAGATTAAATTATTTAATGAAATTGAGATACCTTTGATTACTGTACTTGGTGAAATGCAGTTTAATGGAATGAAATGCAATAAGGATACTTTAAATAATTTTGGAATTGAATTAAGAGCTAAAATTGATGAATTAACAAAGAAAATATATGATTATGCTGGTGAAGAATTTAATATTAATTCAACGCAACAATTGGGAAGTATTTTGTTTGATAAGATGGGATTAACTCCAGGTAAAAAAAATAAAAAAGGATATTCTACTGATGTTGATACTTTAGAAAAAATAAAGCATGAAAATGAAATAGTTCCTCTTATTTTGGAATATAGAAGTTTAACAAAATTAAATTCAACATATGTGGAAGGATTGATTAATTGTATTAATCCTAGAACAAATAGAATTCATTCATATTTTCATCAAACAATTACAGCGACTGGTAGAATTAGTTCTACTGATCCTAATTTGCAAAATATTCCTGCTAGGGAGGAACTTGGCAGACAAATTAAGAAAGCATTTGTACCTGAGAATGGTTATGTTTATATTGATGCGGATTATTCTCAAGTAGAACTTAGAGTTTTAGCGGCTTTATCAAGGGATGAGCATATGATGAATGCTTTTAAGAATGATGAAGATATTCATAGAGAAGTTGCATCAAAGGTGTTTGATATTCCTTTTGAAGAAGTTACAAAGGAACAACGTTCTAAGGCTAAAGCAGTTAATTTTGGAATTGTTTATGGTATTACATCATTTGGCTTGTCTCAACAATTGGAGATTACGAGAAAAGAGTCTCAGGAGTATATTGATAATTACTTAGAAAAATATAATGGGGTTAAAGAATATATGGATGAGCAAGTTAAAAATGCTCAAAATAATGGCTTTGTTACTACTTTATTTGGAAGAAAGAGATATATTCAGGAGTTAAAATCTAAAAATTATATGGTTAGAGAGTTCGGAAAAAGGGTTGCGATGAATAGTCCAATACAGGGAACTGCAGCGGATATTATGAAGATTGCAATGATTAAATGTTTTGACGAATTAAAAAAATCAGGTATTGATGCAAGAATCGTCTTACAAGTACATGATGAACTTTTAATTGAAGCAGCTGAGAAAGATGCAGGAAAAGCAATTGAAATTTTAAGGGAATCAATGGAAAATGCAGTAAATATGGATGTTAAATTAAAGGTTGATGTACAAAGTGCAAAAGATTGGTATGATGCTAAATAATGTATAAAAAAAGTAATATTAAAAATGTTGC
>ERZ773099.1737-NODE-1737-length-15816-cov-10.515259_pt1 | contig 15816 bp, 10 predicted proteins | sample MGYA00511120_ERZ773099 | MGnify/ENA primary metagenome ERZ773099 (study PRJEB29015, sample SAMEA2738012) | human oral metagenome | biome: human oral; feature: human-associated habitat; material: dental | place: China | collected 2104 ...
GACCGGCCTGCGCGCCAAGACCGGCAACTACCCCGGGGTCACGGTCTCGCGCTCCCTGGGCACCTGCAAGCTGCCCGAGGGCAGCGCCACCAACACCATTACGATCGAGGACCTGCCCGGCGCCTACTCCCTGGACCCCATCAGCCCCGACGAGCGGATCGTGCGCGACGTCCTGGACGGCCAGCTCGCCTCCGTCAAGGCGCCCGACGCCCTCATCGTCGTCCTGGACTCCACGACCCTGCGCCGGGGCATGGCCTTCCTGGCCGAGGCCCTTCAGCTGGGCCTGCCCACCTGCCTGGCCATCACCATGACCGATGAGCTGACCAAGCGGGCCGGGCACCTCGACGTCGAGGCGCTGGGCCGCGCCCTGGGGGTTCCGGCCGTGCGCGTCCTGGGCAACCGCGGCGTCGGGATCCCCGAGCTGCGCAAGCGCCTGGCCAGCACCGCGACCTGGCCGACCTCCCCCATCGCCCCGCCCACGGAGGCCGCCGAGTTCGCCTCCTGGGCGGACTCGATCCTGGAGGCGGCCGACTTCCAGCCGCCCCACGAGGACCGCACGACGGCGGCCATCGACCGGGTCCTGCTGCACCCGGTGGCGGGATCCATCGTCTTCTTCGCCATTATGTTCTTCTTCTTCCAGGCGATCTTCTCCTGGGCGGAGCCGCTCAAGGACGGCATCGAGGGCGCCTTCACCGCGCTGGGGACGGTGGTCCACAGCCTGCTCGACGACTCTCACCCGCTCCTGGCCGGCCTGCTGGGGGACGGCCTCATTGGCGGTGTGGGCTCGGTGCTCACCTTCATCCCCCAGATCATCATCATGTTCCTCGTCATCGCCCTTCTGGAGGGCGTGGGGTACATGTCGCGCGCGGCCTTCCTCATGGACCGGATCATGAGCCGGGCAGGCCTGGAGGGGCGCGCCTTCGTGGCTCTGCTGTCCTCCTTCGCCTGCGCCATCCCGGGCATCATGGCCACCCGCACCCTGCCCAGCGCCAAGGACCGCGTCGCCACGATGCTCGCCGCACCGCTGATGACCTGCTCGGCCCGCCTGCCCGTCTACGTCATCATGATCTCCCTGCTCGTGGACGACGACGCCAGGATCGGCCCCCTCGGCGCGCGCGGCACCATTATGTTCGCCCTCTACCTGCTGGGCGCGGTCTCGGCCATGATCGCCGCCTGGGTGGTCAAGCGCCTGACCGACCGCGGCGGGGTCCTCCTGCCCTTCTACATGGAGATGCCGCCCTACCGCCTGCCCCGCCCCAAGACCGTGGCCGTCATGGTGTGGGACGCCTGCAAGGGCTTCGCCAAGAAGGCCGGCACGATCATCACGGCGACCACCATCATCCTGTGGGTCCTGCTGAACGTGCCCATGCGCTCCGACGAGCAGTTCGACGCCTACTGCGCCACCAGCACCGAGTGCGCCGCCATCTCCGCGGCCGCCGACGACCCGTCGTCGTCGACCGTGACGAACGACGACGGCGAGACGGTCACGGACGCCGACGAGCTCGACAAGCTCCTGGAGGCCCAGAAGACCTCCTACACCATGGACAACTCGTGGGGCGCAGCCATCGGCAAGGTGGTGCAGCCGGTCTTCGAGCCGCTGGGTTACGACTGGCGCATCAACGTGGCGATCCTGTCCTCCCTGGCGGCGCGGGAGACCTTCGTGGCGACCCTCGGGCAGATCGCCGCCGCCGAGGACCCCGATGAGCCGACCTCCCACCTGCAGACCATGACCTTCCGCGAGGACACGGTGACGAACCGGGCCGGGGACCTGCTGTTCAACCCGGCAACGGTGGCATCGATCCTCGTGTTCTTCGTCTACGCCCTGCAGTGCATGGCGACGGCGGGGGCCATGCGGCGGGAGACCGGCACCTGGAAGTGGCCGCTCATCGCCTACAGCTACATGCTCGTGACCGCCTGGGTGATGGCCGCGCTCACGCGCGTCGTCGTCGCCATGCTCATGTGAGGCCGCCGTGCCCGTTGTGCCCACACACCCGCTGACCACGCCGGACCCCGACGTGCTGCGATGGGTGATTCCCGATGGCCTGCTGCCCTTCACCGGCGGGGTGGCCCACGCCCCGGCGCTGCTCCAGGGGCTGCTCGACGACGGCACCCTGAGCGCCGTCCAGGTCGAGGACGGCGCCGTCCTCACCCTGCTGGGCGACGGTCGCAGCTGGCGCCGGGAGGGCGCCCGGGTGCGCACCGCACTCGTGGACGCGCTGGGGGCGCCCCACTCCTGGAGAGGCGGGACGGGGGCGCACGACGTCGGCCCCGACGAGGTCCTGGAGGCCGCGGCCAGGCAGATCGCCGAGGGGCCGGTGGGCGAGTTCGCGCGCCGCCACGGGGGCGCGCTGGTGGTGCGCAAGGTGCACGACGGCGTCGTCGAGGTGGGCCTGGAGGGGGCCTGCGACGACTGCCCGGCCGCCGTCATCACCATGCACGCCCGCTTCGAGCACCTCCTGCGCCGCCGCTGCCCCTGGCTGGCGGAGGTCCGCCGCGCCGAGGAGTGAAGGGCGAGATCGGCCGCACTCCGCACCGGGAACAGTCCTAGGCGTCCTTCGGGCGGCCGCGCCTCCGGATGGAAAAGTGATCATCCCACACACTTTTAAGACGGTCGACAGACTTGAGCCCGATGAGGATCGGCATGATTCCGTAGTTCCATGGTACGGGTCAGGTGGTTCGGGGAGCTAAAAGTGCGTGGGATGATCACTACCGAGGACCCCTCGCGCATCGGTAGTGCACCCTCAGCGATCCCGCAGGCGCTGAAGCGCCGCCAGCAGATCCTCCCGCAGGGCCTCGGGATCGCGCTCGGGGTAGATGAGGCCCTGGAGGAAGAGCCCGTCGAGGACGATGTGCAGCTCGGCGGCAGTCGCCTCGGCGACGTCGTCGGGCAGCGGGAGGCCCTGACCGCCGACCTCCAGCCAGTCGCTCCGCCGCCGCAGGGCGGCGACGGCCATGCGAGCGGTGGAGCGCACCGCGTCCCAGGAGATCCCGACCGATGGTTGGAGGCCGGGCTCGCGGGCGCTGCGCATCATGAGGGCCAGCCACAGCAGCTGCTCGGAACGGTGCCGCTTATCGATCGGGAGCGCCTCCTCGCACAGGCGCAGGGCCACATCGAGGGCGGATGAGCGCTCGTCCAGGGCCCGCCCGGCCTCGGCGACCCTGATGATCCCTGCGATGCGGGCCTCGGCGTCGGCCTGGAGCTGGCGGCCCGCGAAGAGCAGCAGCTCGTCGCGGGTGGAGAAGTAGTACTGGACCGCCCCGAGCGACCAGCCCGCCTCGGCGGCGACGGCGCGGATCGAGGCCGATTCGACCCCGCCGCGCGAGACCACGCGCCGCAGGGCGGCCGCCAACTCCCGGCGACGCTGCTCGTGGTCGACCTTCTTGGGCATGGGACATGCATACCAGGCCGACCCGGATCTTGACTTCAGTCAACTGTATTGCTTTAATTCCATACGGTTGACTTACAAAGGAGGCCGCGCCGGCGGCGGCCCCGCTGATACGCGGGGCTTCGCTCCTTCCAAGCCGCAGAACAGGACCCGCATGACCCTTCCCGACGTCGGAGTACTTGCCGGCCTCGCCCTCCTGGACTCCACGAGCACCGGCACCCTGACCATCCCCGTGGTCATGCTCCTCCAGCCGCGAGTGCGCTTCAGCCGCGTCCTGGGCTACCTGACCGCCATCAGCCTCTTCTACTGGGGGCTCGGGCTCGCGCTGGCCACGGTGGGCGCCCGGATCACGGCCTCCCCCGGGCTGCGGGACGCCCTGGAATCGCGCACCGCCTATGCCGTGCAGCTGGTGATCGGCGTCGCCCTGGTCGCCAGCAGCTACCTGGTGGATGAGGAGGCCCAGACACGACGGCGCGCCAGGCGCGGGGACCGCCCCTCCCTGACGAGCCGCATGATGGGCACGGTCCTGGGGCCACGCGCCCGCTGGGACGCGGTCGTCGTCCTGGCACTCGTGGCAGGGCTCATCGAGGCGGCCTCCATGCTGCCCTACCTGGGCGCCATCGGCCTCATCACCCGGGCCGGGCTGCCCGCAGCAGCCGTCGCCGCGGTGCTGGCGGCATATGTCGCGGTCATGGTGGCCCCCGCGCTGCTCCTGACGACCGGACGGGCCGCCGTCGGCGACCGCCTCAATGAGGCCCTGGCCCGGATCAACGCCTTCATCGAGAAGCACTCCGCCAACTCGCTGGCCTGGGTCATGGGCATCCTGGGCTTCCTCCTGGCGGCCGACGCCCTGGGCACCCTCCTGGAGTGAGCCGCTCCGGCCGGCCGCGAACCGGAGCCGCGCCTAATCGCCCCACCTGAGCCGGGCCGAGCAGACCGACGCCCCTGACCGCCATCGCGCCCCCTGAGACGACGACACCCCTGCCACACGGCCCGTTACCATAGCGTGATGAGTGAGACCTCGCACGACGATGACCTGATGGCCCGCCTGGAGCGGATCAGCGCCAGGATCGCCCGGCTCCCGTGCCCCGAGCCCGAACCGCCCTCACCTGAGCTCGAGCTCATCCGCGGGCTGCTCGAGGTGCCCGAGGAGCCCGAGCCGCACTGGGGACCGCCGCTGTCCGAGGCCGAGCTCGTCGAGTGCGAGCAGCGTCTGGGCGTGAGCCTTCCCGAGGACTACCGGGCCTTTCTGACACGGGTGACGCGCGGCGGCGACTGGCCGTTCTGTCTCGTGTGGGAGCCGGGCGAGGGGAGCTCCGAGCTCGGGGACGGCCTGCGTCCAGACCTGCCCTTCCCCTATACCGACTCCGACCCCCTGGTGATCGCCGAGAGCAACCGGCAGGAATATGAGGAGCAGCTCTCAAGCGGCGCCGTGAACCACGGGTTCGTCCCCCTGTCGACCGACGGCTGCGGCATGAACTACATCCTGGTGGTCACCGCCGCAGACCCGTCCGCGATCGGGACTGTGTGGGCCCACGACCTGCCCGACGACCTCGGGATCCGACCCCTGCACGACCCCGACACCGGCAGGCCCATGCGCTTCCTGGACTGGATGGAGCGATCCATGGACCGCTGCTGCGCACTGCTCGAGGATGGGGAGGAGCTCTACTTCCTCCACGCGTTCGCCCGGCCTCCCATGTGAGGTCCCGGGTCCCGATAACGCTCGGGGCGCTGCGGCCGCACTCGGGGCGCTGCGGCTGCTCCAAGCCGCGCGACATGGTCCTCAAGCGCGTCCAACCATGGATCGGCCCCGGGGAGCTTGCCGATACGGTGCTTGGTGAACAGCTCCCACGCGCTCGCCGTGGACACCACCAAACGGCTCTCCCGCGCGCGGCACCCCGGCAGCACCGGCCCCCAGACGGGAAGGCTCATTGATCGCCCACATTAGGGCGTGCGTATCCAGCAGGTAGCCATTCACGCCTCCTCCCAGGCGCGCAGCTCCTCCTCGGGCGGCTCGTCGAAGAAGGAGTCAGGCAGCCGATAGCCGCCGAACCCGAGCTCGCGCTCGCCGTCGTCAACCGGGACCAGCCGTGCGATGGTCCGCCTCCCCCGAGCAATACTGATCGTGGAGCCGCTCTCGACCTCCTTCAGCAGCGCAGACAGGTGGGTCTTCGCCTCCTGCACCTTCACCGTCCTCATGCGGCCATAATCACCTATCTGGTTCATGTTGGTCAACCAACCTGGTCAGCTAGGACGTGCGCCTTCCGGAACCGATCTCGGTGCGGAATACGACCAATCTCGGCGAAGGGGCCCCGGCGGCCAGGAATCAGGGGACCAGCGATCAGGGAGTCAGGCGGTCAGATCCCGTCGGCGCCCGGCCGCGTCGGCCACAGCCACCAGCGCGACCGCGAGGGCCAGGCACACCGCGGGCCCGACCCACGGCCCGCCCTCCCCCAGCAGAAGCCGCGCGCCGCCGGCCGCGCCGCTCGCCCCGGCAGTCCCGGCCTCCGGCACCGGCAGCTGGGGGACGTGCGTGAAGGGCGAGAGGTCGAGCAGCCACTGCGGGGCCCGCGCCGTCGGCCCCAGCACCGAGATGCTCAGGGCCAGCAGGTAGGCGCCCCACCCCAAGGGCCGGGCGAGTCGGGGCACCACCGCGTGCAGGGCCAGCAGCCACGCACCGGTCAGGAGCACCGCAGGCAGCTGGGCCGCCAGCCCGGCGACAAGGCCGCCGACCAGCACCCAGGGCCTGGCGGTCGCCGGCGAGTCCTGGGCCGCGAGCGCGGGAACCGCGCCGGCCACCAGCCCCAGGACGATGGCCACGAGCATGGCCGCGCTCCCGACGGCCACCACCACGGCCCGGACCGCGAGCCATCGGCGTCGGGACACCGGGGCGGACAGGACGGTCGCCGTCAGCCCGCGATCCTCCTCCCCCACGGCGCCCCCGGCCAGGGCGGCGGCGCAGGCCGCGACGAGGATCCCGCCGTAGCGGATGATCATGGCGAGGTAGGTCTGGACGCTCAGCTGGTCGCCGAAGAAGGCCTGCATGGCCGGGTTGTCGGCGACCATCTGCTGGAAGGAGCTCTCGATGGAGGGGGCGAAGATGCCGTAGGTCAGGCCGAAGGCCAGACCGCCCACCACCCACCAGGCCCGGGCGGAGGCGCTCGTACGCAGGGCCAGCCTCAGGGCGCCCGCGGGCCCGCGTCGCCGAGTGCGCCAGGCCCCCGCGCCCGCGACCAGCCCCTCGCCCAGCTCGCGCCCGGCGTGCAGGGCCAGGCCCGCACCGATGAGGACGACGGCGGCGCCCGCCAGCAGTCCCAGGGGCTCCCAGCGCAGGTCCACGTACACGCGGCTCTGCTGGATGAGGCCGATGGGGGTCAGCCAGGACAGGAAGGAGGCGCCGGTACCGCCGCCTGCGCTCCCGGCGTCGCCCAGGCCGCGCAGCAGGAACCAGGCCAGGACCAGCATGAGGCCGCCTCCGCGGGCCGAGCGGGCCGACGGCGCCAGCGCGGCCAGGACCAGTCCGCTTCCGGCCGCGACCAGGGCCACGAGAAGCAGTCCGACGCCCACCACCAGGCAGCCAGCCGCCTCCAGCCCCCCGGCCAGGGCGCACAGGGCGCACAGCGCCGACATCGCCAGGGCGGCCAGGGCCGCGGAGCACAGCGCCGCCCGGGCGCTCTCGCCGCGCCTCACGGGGGCGGAGCGCAACAGCTCGCTCGGGCCGCCCTCCTCGTCCCCGCGGGTGCGCGCGATCACCATGAGCACCCCCATGAGGGCGGCGACGAGGGCCAGCCAGCCCAGGGCCTGGGCGGCGAAGAGCGCGCCCATGGTGGGGGCGGCCGCGTCCATGCCGAAGCCGGGGCCGGTGAAGACGGCGGCCGCGGGGGTCGAGTAGCTCAGGGCGGCGGCCTGCCGTTCCTCGGCCGTGGCGTACATGGTGTTGAACATGGTCACGCAGTAGAGGGCCAGCGCTCCGCCACCCAGGGACCAGGCCAGGATGCTGCGCCGCTCCCGGCGCAGGACCAGGCGGGTCAGTGGGGAGATCACGGCCCCGCGCGCCCTCGCCCGGGGGAGGGCGGCGACCCGGCTCGCGCTCATGAGGCCGCCTCCTCGTTCCGCGTCCCGGCGGAGGCGGCCGGGCCAGCCGCGCCGGTTGGGCCGGCCGGGCTCGCAGCACCGGCGGAGCCTGCCGCCGCGCCGTCGTCGGCGCCCTCGACGCTTCCGGCTCCCTCGTAGTGGCGCAGGAAGAGCTCCTCGAGGCTCGGCGGGGCGGCGGTGAGCGAGCGCAGCCCGAGGGGGGCCAGGCGCTCCATGACCTCGGCGTTGCGAGCCGGTTCGATACTCAGCTCGGCCTCCCAGCCCCCGCCGTCGTCCTGCGCCCGGGCGGCGACGCGCAGGTCGTGAACCCCGGCGAGCCCGCCCAGGGCCTGCGGGTTGCGCTCGACGACGGCGTGCACGCGGGTGCGCAGCATGCCGCGGATGCGGTGCAGGGGCCCGCTCTCGACGGTGCGCCCGGCGCGCACGATGGTGACGGTGTCGCACAGCCGGTCCACCTCGGACAGGATGTGGCTGGACAGCAGGACCGCCGCCCCGCGCCCGGCCGCCTCGGCGACGCACCGGTTGAAGACCTCCTCCATGAGCGGGTCCAGGCCGGATGTCGGCTCGTCCAGGACGAGCAGGTCCACGGGCTCGCTCAGGGCGGCGATGAGGGCGACCTTCTGCCGGTTGCCCTTGGAGTAGGCGCGGACCTTCTTGGAGGGGTCCAGGTCGAAGCGCTGGATGAGCTCGTCTCGCCGCCTGCTCGCCTCGGCCGCGCGCCCGGCGCCGTCGGGCTCCCCTCTGCCCCGCCGACGACGGCGCAGCGAGGCGAGGGCCTCAAGGGTCTGGCCTCCGGTGAGCCCCGGCCACAGGGCGACGTCGCCGGGCACGTAGGCCAGGCGGGAGTGAAGGGCGACGGCGTCGTCCCAGGGGTCGGCGCCGAAGAGCCGGGCGCTTCCGCCGTCGGCGCGGATCATGCCGAGCAGGATGCGCAGGGTGGTGGACTTTCCGGCGCCGTTGGGGCCGAGGAAGCCCGCCACCTCACCGGGGGCGACGGCCAGGTCCAGGCCGTCCAGCGCGCGGGTGGCGCTGCGCCCGCGACCGAAGGTCTTGGTAAGGCCCGCGATGTCGACGACGGCGCCGGGCGTGCTGGGGCTCATGAGTCCTCCTGGGGTGAGTCGGGTCGGGGTGGACGGGGCGCCCGGGAGGCGCCCTCGGCAGGGGAGGCGGCTGGCCGGGACTCGGCAGGGGCCTCGGCAGGGGAGTCGGCCGCCGGAGCCTCGGCAGGGGAGGCGGCCGAGGAGGCCGAGGAGGCCCGGACGTAGTCGGCGTAGAGGCCGGGGTCGGTGAACAGGGGCCGGGAGTAGAGCTCTGCGGTGACGGGGCCGTAGCGGGCGATGAACTCCCGGGTGACGGCCTCGACGTCGCCGGGGTCGGAGGCCTCGTAGCGGGCGAAGAGCAGCAGGGCGCCGAACCCCGAGTAGAGCAGGTAGCGGGCGCGGGCCTCCTCGTTGTGGGAGGGGGTGATGGTCCCGGCCTCGACGGCGGCGGCGGTGTAGGCCACGGAGTCCTTCACGAAGAGGTCCAGCAGCTCGGTGGCGAGCTCGCCTCCCTCCACGATCGAGCGCATGGCGTAGGCGGTGGCCGGGATGTACTCCTCGACCTGGGACATCTGGGTCATGAGGTCCACGGGACCGCCGAAGTAGGTCGAGGCGCTCTTGACCTCCACGGTCAGGCGCAGCACCTCGGCGTCGCAGGCGCGGCGCAGTCCGTCCTTGGAGCCGAAGTGGTGGGTGATGAGCCCAGCGGTGACTCCGGCGTCGGTCGCGATGGCGCGCAGTCCCGCGTCGAAGCCGTCGCGGGCGAAGCGGATCAGGGCCGCGTTGCGGATGCGGGCGGCGGCGGTGAGGTCCGAGTCCGGAGACGGCGATGTTGAACGCACGGCTAGGATATTAGACGAGCGTTCAAAGCGGCGCAAGAGCCGCCTCGTCTCGGAGGAGGCCACGACATCGTCGTCGTCGAGCACCACGCCGGACGCGCGCGACCCCGGGCCCCTCGCCCGCGTCCCGGCCGTGGTGGGACTTTCTCTCACGCCCCCGGCGCCGCGTCTCCCATATTTCGCAGGGGCCGACGACGAGGCCGCGTGAGGCACCCCCTCACGCGGCCGGTTCCCGCCGCCGCCGGCCGATAGCAGCAGGCCGACGCCGGTCGGGTCAGGATGCTCCCATCGTGAGGGTGATGCGGCGGATCCAAGACGGGTTGTGACGATAGAAGCCGCTCACCGTTATGAGATCGACCGGCTCGGTGCTGGTCGTCAGGGCCTGGCCCTTCTCACTGGAGGCGGGCAACCAGGACGTGGGTGTGCTTGTGTCGTCGGATTCGTTCGCGTCGGGCGTTCGCAGCACCCATACGTCGCCGGTGGGCGCGGTCCGTCGCGTCACGATCATTCCCGTCACACTGAGGCGCGCCCCCGTCTCCGGGTCGAGGAGCTCCCGCGGGGCCTCACCCTCCTGCGCTTTTCCGGAGGCGTCCGGGTCGCCCGCTGCGTCCGCGCGGTCCGTATAGTCCGTATACCGCTCCACCCAGCCGTTCGGATAAACGCGGTAAACATGATCGATGGTGCTGCGAGTCTCTCCCGTACCGGGATCAGACAGGCTCAGGGTAGCGGGAGAGCAGGTCGAGGGCACGCAGTGCGAGGAGTAGTCGGAGTACTTGCGCGGTGAGGTCACGGCGCTGTTCGCGGTCGCGCCCACGAGCCAGCCGGTTGCCGGCCAGCTGAAGGGATCAGCCTTCGGATCCGTCAGGGAGTAGGACGTCATGGTTCCGCCATCGGGGTGGAATGTGGGCGAGGTCTCGACGACAAGCGCATCGTTGGTCAAGGCCTGGCCCAGAACCCTCTCGTCAGTCTCCACGGTACGCACCACCTCCCCGGTCTCGGCCGAGAGCACCACAAGGGTCCGAGACTGGTCGATCACATCATCTCCCCGCCGGGCGGATTCCTCGATCGAGCGCGGCACGAGCCGCACCACGATGTACTCGCCGTCGGGGCTGGCCAGGAAGCTCCTAGCTGCGAACCTGTCTTTTTGTTTCGAGGGGTCCGCAAAGCGCGCATAACTGTAGGCAGCTTCTGACGACAGCAGCCTGTACCATCGCACAGTGCCCGTCTCCGGGTCCAGTAAGACGACGGCGGTGCTCTGCCGATGGGACGAACCAGGGGTGGAAAGATCTACTGAATCAGAGGAGGAGTCCTGCGATTCTGCGGGGCGGGCGTTGGCGTCAACCAGCAGGGCCGGGCCGTGTGCGGTGGCCAGACCCTCCCGGTCATAATCATTCTGAAGGGCGTTGGCGGAGACCTCCCACGCGACCTCCTGATCGTCGGGATGAACTGACGGGGTGATAAAGCCTGCCTTTTCCGCCCCGCTCGCGCCGCTCGCATCCTGCGGATCTATTACCGCACTCGAGCTCGCGTCCAGACTTATGATGCCCGACTGCCAGATAGCAATGGCAAGCAGAACAGCGACGATGGCGGCAGAGGAGAGTCCTGCGCGCAGGCCCAGGCGGGAGGCGGATTCATCAATCCCTGCGGGCCCGGCACGCTGTGCAGTAGCCGATGTGTTCATATTATTTCACCCCGTAGATACGATACTCGTGCTCATAGAACCCGCCCTCGCTGTTCGTGTCGACGAGAATTACTAGACCCCCTGGAACCGCCACCAGGCGCGGTACAGAACGGGACGTGTAGCTTCCCACCACCAGCTGGCCAAGACTATATTCCAAGTCAGGCCAGTCCGAAACGTCGTCAGCGGTGGATGTTGAGGAGATCGGAACTGCGAGCGACGCGGACCCGTCTGACGCCTGGATCCGAACGACCATCTCCTCCCCGTGGGACCCACCGGCCTGCCAGCCATAGCCCACCGAGGCCCTGGCCATGCTCGCGTCCTGCACGCCCGTGGAGACCGTGCGGGCAGCGGGATCGAAGACGGAGCCGACCCAGGAGTGATCCTCAGAACTCTCCGATTCGTCGATATCCTGCTCTGTGAGCTCGGGATACATGACGAGCCGCTGAGAGGCCATGGAGGCCACCCGGTTGAGTCCGGCCGTCCTGCCCAGGGCAACCCGTTCGGCGGCATCGCCGCCGTGGGCGCCGACGTCGTCGATGCTCACCGCTGATGCGTCCCGGCCGCCGGACTCGCCCGCGCCCCCGTCTGTGTAGACGGCCACCGCTCCGTCGACAACCGTGAGCGTCCGGTAATTTCTATTATCGGAAATGGGGTCGAGAGCCACGTCCTGCAATGTGGTAACGGAGTCCAATGCGGTGTCGGGCACGAGATCCAGTCGACCCACGGAATTCGATTCGGACTCCTTGTCCTGCCTCCACGCACCGGCGATGAAGGTCGAGTGTCCTGCGGACCCCGAGTACATGCCGCCGTCCCGGTAGCCCGACGTAAGGGTTCCCAGGTGGTGTCCGTCAGCCAGGGAGAAAACCTGATCGCGGATGAGGACCGCAGAATCCGTGAGCTGCAACCGGCCCGGGCTCGCCTCGCCCATTGACTGCTGAACAGCGACACCACCGGTGATCGTGTCGAGGACGATCACGCTGACGCTCTCCTCCCGTTCGGGGAAAATGCGCTTGAGGCGAACCTGAAAGGCCAGGTGCTTGAGGTCGGGGCTCGGAACCAGGTACGTCTCCGGTTCAGGCACAGAAGCACCGCTCGCCGATACAAGGCTCGCATTGCGCACCTGGTAGCTCCACAGCGTGGATCCGTCCTGGGGATCGAGTCCCCTGACAGTATCTTCGTCCAGAACAACAGGACCACGCGCACCTGCCGCGACATCCAGGACTCGACCTGATTCGATATCGCGATCCCAGGCCAGGGAAGTGGGAGCCGACGACGGGACGGCGGGCAGAGCGTCGTCAGCAACGGCAGGCGCCGTGGTCTGGGCGGCCGAGAGGACGGCGCGATGATTGGACAGCACGCGCGGAACCACCGCGAAGGCGCACAGAAGAACCAGCGAGGGAACCAGCATGAAGGCGGTCCCGATAAGAAAACGACTCCTGCGGAAGGGATAGCGGCGGGGGCCGGCGCCTTCCCCCGGGGCGCCCCGCTCGGGAGCGGCCGCCGCGAGACGGCCCCAGCGCGATGGATCGTCATGCGCCCCATTGCGCTTTCCCGTCTGTACGCGGCGGATTGACAGCAGAATATGGGAGAACAGCGTCGCCCCTGCCAGAAGGTCCACAATCGCCAGGAGCATCCACCGGTGCGGGTACGTTCCGTAGCTGCTGTAGACCTTCCACCAGACCTGCAGATAGAAGGCGCAGGAAACAGTCGCGGTCACGCCCGCCGCCGACAGGAACATGACGTCCACCAGAAGATGCCGCGGCTTGCTCAAGGCGCTGCCCATTTCTATCAACCAAATAAACCCGAGAAGGGTCAGCGCGTAGAAAGCCCACTTGGGACTGACGTCCCGAAGCTCGTAACTCGAATCGCCGGAAAGGAAGAAGAGCAGGAGCACGCAACCTCCGAGGGCCGTCAGAAGCGACCCCAGACGCAGGGCGCGCAGAATAGTGGTGCTCAGCATTGGCGAGGCAATAGTGCGAGGCGCAGCGTCGCCCGCCTCCCCCAGTTCGCCATCCTGGGCGCCACCGCCCCGGGGCTCCGCAGCCCCCGAGCAGTCCGCGCTCGAGTGCCGAACGTCGTCGTCAGACGAAGAGGCAGTCATGCGAACGATTCTGCCGAGATCACAGAACGATGTCCACGGAAAGGTTGGAAGTCCTCAGCCAGGCGCTCCCCCTCTTCCGTTCCGTTCCGCCTGCCCCCCTTTCACCGAGATCGGTCGAGTTCCGTGTCGAGATCGGTCCGGTTCCGCGTCGAGATCGGTTCTGGTGCGTCGTGTGCGGGTCTCGGTGGGGCGGGGGGCTTCGCGGGTGTGTGTGGGCCGGCGCCTCTGCCGGGGTCTGCTTGCCCGTGGCCGCTGCCGGGCTCTGCTCGCGCGCGGGTCGGCCGGGCCCGGTTTTGTGTTGGGATTCCGGGGTTTGGGGGTTGTGGTGGAGGGGCGGCGGATGCTATCCTGTACACATGTTCGAAGACTGGGGCGCGTCGTCCCCGCCCGCACCGGGCGGGGACGACGGCGCGCCCGGGGGCCCGGACGGGGTCGAGGCCGTGGTGGGGGTGCTGTCGGGGATGGTGCCGGGCGCCGCCCTGGCGGGCGTGGTGGAGCGGGCGGTGGCGCCCCTGCTGGCCCCCGCCGCCGGGGACGACGGCGCCGCCGACGGTGCTGGTGGTGGGGTTGTTGGGGGGCCGGCGGGTCCTGGTGAGCGGGCTCTGGCTGAGGCCGCGGGGTCGGTGGTGGTCGACGGCCGGGGCGCGCAGGTCCTGGTGGGTCTGGGTGCGGAGGTGCTCAGCGAGCTGGTGGCGGCCTGCGGCCGCCTGGCCGCCTGGGCGCAGTGGGCCCAGGCGGTGGCGGCGGCCTGCATGGCCCGCTGCCCGGAGATGAGCGGCCTGCCCTACCAGCCCCACCGGCCCCACCGGCCCGACCGGCCCGGCGGCGACAACCAGGACGACAACCAGGACGGCGTCCGGGACGAGGGCCGGGACGGCCGGGACGATGGTTGGGACGGGGGCCTGTCCCGCCGTCGCGTCCTGGACGGGCCGGGTGCGGCGTCCGGTGCGGTGTCCGGTGCGGTGTCTGGGGCGGGGCGGTGGAACGCCTCCGGTGAGGTGGCGTGCCGTCTGGGGGTCTCGCGCCTGACGGCCTCCCGGGTGGTGGACCGGGGCGCGGGCCTGCTCGACGCCCGCCTGGCGCCGGTGTGCGGCCTGCACCGGGTGGGGCTGCTGGACTCCTCCAAGACCTCCGTGCTGGTGCGCCGCCTGGCCGACGAGCCCGCGGTCGTGGCGCGGGCGGTGCAGGACCGCGTGCTCCCCCGCGCCGCGCACCGCACCCCCGCCGGGGTGGGGCGGGACCTGGACCGGGCGCTGACGGCCCTGGACCCGGCCGGCACCAGCCGCCGGACGCGCCGCGGCACCGCCGGCCGCCACGTGACCAGACCGAGAGAGGCAGGCCCAGGAGTGTGCGAGATGCGCGCCCTCCTGCCCCGGGCCGACGCCATCCTGCTGGACGCCACCCTGGACGCCGTCACCGCCTCGGCCCGAGCCACCGGCGACAACCGCACCCCGGCACAGCTCCGAGCCGACACCCTGACCGCCATGACCCTGCACACCCTGCGCACCACCCACCACACCACCACCAGGACCACAGTAGCCGGGGCGGCCGGGGCGGCCGCGGACGACAAGAACACCGGGAGCACCGGGCCCGGCGCCACGGACCCGGCCGACACCACCCACACCACTGACGCCGCAGAGGCCGCGGACGCCGCAGAGCTCGCCGACCCGGCCGGTCCGGAGTGCCCGGCCGACCCGGAGGGCCCGGAGGGCCTGGAGGGCCTGGAGGGCCTGGCTGGTTCGGCGGGCGCGGTGGGCTTCACGGGTCTTGAGGGCCCGGCACCAGGCGCCGCCGGTGAGACCGGTGGGGCCGGTGGGGCGGGTCCGGCGTACATCGACGAGATGGGCCTGACACCCGACGGGGTGCCCCTGGAGGGACTGCTGACCGCGCTCAGCGGCCTGGTCTGCCACACCAGCCCCTGGTGGACGCCCTCCGGGACCGACCCCACCCCCCTGCCACCAGGCCTGACGGTCAGCATCGACGTCACCGTCCCCCTGAACCACCTCACAGACCTCCTGCCCGACGACACCACCCCGGAGAACAACCCACCCACCACCACACCCGACACCAGTACGCCCGCCACCGGGGCCGGCACCAGTGCGCCCAAGACCGGCGCGCCCGCCACCGGACCCACTACCAGTGCGTCCGGGGCCGGCGTGCCCGCGGGGGCCGGCGCGTCCGGCGCGCCCGGGGTGCCGGTGGGGGCGAGCCTGGGCGGTCGCGGGCGCAGCGTGCCGGTGCCCGCGGCCGTGGCAAGGGCCCTGGCCGCCGGCGGGACCTGGCGCCGCCTGGTCACCGACCCCCTGTCCGGCACCGTGACCGACGTCGGCCGCACCCGCTACCGCCCCCCGGCCGCCCTGGCCGACCTGGTACGCGCCCGCGACACCACCTGCACCCACCCCGGCTGCGAGCGCCCCGCCCGCGGCTGCGACATCGACCACATCACCCCCTGGCAGGACGACGGCACCACCAGCCTGAAGAACCTGACCTGCCTGTGCCGCGCCCACCACCGCCTCAAGCACACCCCCGGCTGGGCCCTGACCCGCACCCCGGGCGGCGCCCTCATCTGGCGCACCCCCACCGGAGCCCGCTACCAGCGCGACACCAACGGCACCATCACCCTCCTGCCCCGCCGCACCGGACTGAGGTGCCTGGTGTTTCTTGGACAGTGGTG
>ERZ773099.1742-NODE-1742-length-15789-cov-24.565209_pt1 | contig 15789 bp, 9 predicted proteins | sample MGYA00511120_ERZ773099 | MGnify/ENA primary metagenome ERZ773099 (study PRJEB29015, sample SAMEA2738012) | human oral metagenome | biome: human oral; feature: human-associated habitat; material: dental | place: China | collected 2104 ...
CTCGTCCTGGTCCGCATGCCCGTTTAATAATGCCACGAGCTTATCGACGACCTCATCGGGGTAGCCTTGGAGGACCTCGGTAATATTCGCCCGGGTGGGGTTGACCAGGCTGGACACCTTTAACAGGTCGGGGAACGGAATCGCGGAAATTGTGTTGTACTGAGCCACTATAAATCTACCCTCTTGCTTAAATCGTCCCGTCCGAGTCATCAAAATTGAAACTGGGTGCACCAGCTCCCCCCAGGCCAAACGGGTTGGTCTGGGTGTCTGCCGAGTCGGGGACGTGGAATTCCACCGGCCCACTGGTGCGGGCCTTCCCGGTGCCCACCAGGTACCCCAATGGTACCGCCGGACCGAATTGGGAGACGGTAACAAACCGGGTGAGGTTGGCGCTGGAGGGATCTTTGGCATCCGTGTGGGAGAACGCCGGCTCCACATTTGTAGCCCCCCGGTTCACCCCCACCGGGGATACCGATGCGTTCGAGAACCGCGACTGGGACACGTCCGCCTGTTGCAGGGCGAACAGGAATTGTTCCCGCGGAACCCGTTTCAGCTCATTATTTTCGTAGTATTCGACAGTGTTGAGGGCCTGGTTGATGTGGGCGATGACCGACTGGTCGGAAATGGCGGTTTCCCAATTTTCGTGGATCCGGTCCCGGGCCGCCATTTCCGGCCCAATGGCCCACGTGCACAACCGGTCCAGGGTGGAATTGCTGCGGAACCCCGGCTGCCCATACAGTTCCTTGATGCGGGACGGGTTAATGCCCTCCTTCTGCTTGATGATGGTAAACACATCATCGACAAAGGCGGTGAGCGCGGTGCCTGCCCAACTGGTTTGGAACATTTTCGACCGCACATCATTCACCAGGGACACCATGGCGTTATCATCCACAACGGCGCGCCCCAACTGGGTGGAGCGGGGCATGCCATCGGTGGGGATGGGTGGGGCTGACGCCTCTTTGTGGGGTTTGCCGAACGGTTGGGATATTACCCGCCCCAGCAGGGTGCTCCACGACAGGAACTGATAGTAGGCCGAGGCGATCCGCACCACGTCATTATTCGCATTGAGATAATTATCGCTCGCAATGGTGAGGTTGCTTTCCAACAGTTTTTTGCGTTCGATCTCGTCAATGATGCCACGTCTGGCGCGCATGAAAATCTGCATTTGGATGCCCATGATGACAACCGTGGTGATGAACACCAGAAACAGGGCCCACCGCCAGTCGATGCCTTCCCAACTGGGCAGGAAGAACCGCCAATCCGGCTGGTAGTAGCGGCCGGTGCAGTAAATCTCGATGAAGAACAACACCACCCAGGTGAAAGTGAGATACCGGAGGGTTTTCGCCAGCTTCCGGTTTTCGGCATCATAGTCCCGGCTGGTGAGTTCTTTCAGATAGTGCTGCAATTCGCCCAGCCGATACCAGGAGTTCCGGGCATTGGTCCGGGCCTGGTCCAGGAGTCCGAGGAGTTTTTCCCCAGTGCGCCAGGCGAAACTCGTGGACATTTTCTCCCGCCAGGCCGCAAACTCATTATTAACCCGGGTCACGGAGGCATCCGCGGTTTGAGACAGGGCGTAATCCAACTCGCTCTTAAACCGTTGCGCACCATACACATCAAAGGGCAGCACCCGGGAGTCCTCTGGGGACATGCCGGAAATGTCGGCCAGCACCGGATGGTAGCCGTCGAAGGATTCCGTCACGTCCGGCACGGAATCATTTCCCTTGCGCACAATTGCCGGGTTGCCGTTGTGGTCGCGGGGGCCGGCCAGGTCGTCTTGCAGTCGATCCGCCCCATCCACCAGGGTGAGCGCCGCACTGGTGTACCCTTCCCACAGCACCGACAGGCTGGGGGGCGGCTCCACCACGAACCCTTGCTGGCGGGTGCGCTCCTGGATCATGAGCGAACTGTTTTGCAGATTATCCAGGGACACAGACTTGCCGGAGGAGTTACCGATCACCACCTCTACCACGGATTTCTCTCCGTAGAGGCCGTTTTGAATGTTCTTGGCCACCCGCTCGGACACGGTGTTGGTCAGGGCCTGCTTCCACATGGTGGGGGTGCCCACCACGGCGAGGAAGAATTCCTTGAGGAAGGACCGCACCGCGGCGAACCCTTCCTGCCGGATAGTGCCCTGATTATTCTCCGGCATCATTGCGCTCAATAGACTGCTGTGGTGTTGGTGCAGCAGGCGTTCCGCGTATTCGTTCACGGGGCCGGCATCGTTAATGTAGACAGCCTGCCGGCCGTCAGCCAGGTTAGTAAGCGGCAGTTGTTCGCTAATGTCAACGACGCGTTTGAGTAATTCCTCTTCCACTTCAGATGCGTCCACGCTGCGGTGGTAGGCGCGGGCCAGCCGGAACGAGCCGCTTTGGCCGGAGGAAATTTCCTGCCCGGAGGCCTCCAACAGGGGCACGCTGGTCGAACTGCTCCACAGGCCGGCAAGGCTCACAATGGTGGGGGCCACCACCTTGGCCACGGTGAATGGGTCGTCGGCATGGTTGATGGGGCTGGCGGATGAGTGGGGGCTGTCGGAATCCTCCGGGGCGATCGCTATGGTGGACCAGGCGCTCCACCGATCCCAGTCCACCGGAGTGGTGGGCAGGGGCAGACGGGGCACCAAAAGCCGTACTTTGGACACCCGACCAGACACCCGGGTTTCAATTGCGTACGTCCACGTGTCGAGGGCGTCGAATTGGCGATCCGATATGTCGTCCAGGGTGTCGAGGGCAATCACCAATTTCACGCCGGTGATTTCCCGCAGCGCCTGGTCCAGGTTGATAAACGCCTGGCTGCCGCTATCACGATATTCCAGCACCCGCACCGCCGCGTCGGACAGGCCGGTGGCGGTGTCGATCCAAAACGATCGACGCACCTGGTTCATGGCCACCAGGTCGGCCACGTGCGATCGAATTTCTTCGAACACGCTCCCGTGGCCCAGGATTATCACATTGGCATTTCCGTTGTATGTCATAGTATGCCACCACCAAAGTCGAATTCTTTCGGCGCGTTCGTGCTTGGTTGCGCCGCCGAAGTATGCTGATTGGGATCAAACACCGGTTGGGTTTGTTGCGGCTGCTCTGCCACCCGTTGGGCTTCGTCGATAAGCGAATGCAATTGGGCCGACATTTCCACCACATCCTGGGCAAAGTCTCGATAGAACGGCATTTTAGCCGCATACTCTCGATCCGGCGGCAACGCCCAGGGTTTATTGGCCGCCGCCGCGCCCGGGAACCCGAATGTAGTGCTAGGGATGAATTGGTTGGCCACCGCACTGGTTTTATTCAACGCCGCCCGAATCAATTGTGCGCGTTCTTCAATCGATTCGCCCACTATTTCGTTTTGTCGGGCGGGGAACACGCCGGTGCGCATGAACTCCGCCATGACCTTGACCGCCGGGTGTTGAATACCCGAATCCTTATTGGTGGGCTGGTAGTTGGAATCGTCGTAAATGCCGCGCAGCACCCGGTAGGGAATGAGCGACCCGGCCAGCCCGCCGTGGCCGTTCTTATTATGCGAATCGGCGTAGGCCAAGAGCACCGATTCGATGACCGCCGGCATCCAGTCCACCGGGTTCCGCATATTGCCCGGCTCGGTGAGTAGTGGGTGGGGGAATTTCAACCATTCGTTGTGCTTCGCGTCAAACACGTAGGCGCGGGCGTCTTTCTCCCCCTGGTTGTACACCAGGACGCGACCGACCGCCAACCCCAGGATCCAGCCGGCCACCATGGCCTTGCGTTCGTCGTTCGACAACGGCAGGGCACCGGTGAGCGGGCGGGCCCGGCGCAGTTTCCAGGCGTTGACCCGGTCCATGCGGGACGCCCAATCGTCCGAGATGCGGGGCAGCAGCGAGCTGAACACGATCGGCGAATAGTTCGGGTAGGAACCAAAAATGTCGATGTGCTGCACTTTCTTCGTATCCGACAGGGATTTTTCGAACACGTCCTTGGTGTGGTTGTCCAACGCCTGCACCCCGTCAAGCACGGAGCCCAGTTCCGCGGCGGCGCTGAGGTCCCGGAAGGGGATTTCGGAGAAGCTGTACCGGTAGGTCACGTCGGTGCCGTGCACCAGGTTCACCATGGCGGCGTTCACTGCGGCCAGCGGCCGGGCCTGGCTTAATGCCACTTCGAATGCGGCCCGCAGCCGGTTGATGCGCTCGTGATATTCCACATCGTTCACGGACTGGTCTTGGGTCATGTAGGAGCGCAGGTCCATGCCGATGAATCGTTGGAAGTGGTAGCCGGGCCGGTTGATCCAAATGCGGGCCCGGCCCAGGAGGTTTTTGGGCCGGATGAGCGCCCGGAACACGGCCGGACTGGATTCCCGGGTGGGCAGGCCCGACCCGAGGGGCGGGTTTTGTAGGTGTTTACACACCCACCCGGCGCGGTTGCCTTTGACTTCGGGCCGGAGTTGGGGGGCGAGGGTGTTTTTGGGGGCTTTGAGGGCGTCGGTGGTTTCCCAATCGCCGAGGATGACGGAGCGGGCGGCAAGCCGGGAGGCTTGGGTGACGTCGAAGACGGTGGGTTCGGAGACTCGAACGGTTTCGACCAGGTGGGAGTCGTAGTCTTGGGGGAAGGAGTCGACTTCGGTGATGAGTATTTCGTTGTAGGAGCCGTGGAAGCGGTCGCTGATGCGTTCGTCGAGGTCGGTGGGCCAGGCCACGGGGTCGTCGGTGGAGACGTCGGCGAGGTTGGTGTTGATGTCTTTGCGCCGGTCGGCTTCGATGAGGTCGGCGTGGGCGTCGTTGATTTCGCGGACGAGCCGGCTGAGCCCGGAGACGCGGAAGTCGTCGAGGACGGGCATGAGGTTGCGGGAGAGGGCGGACAGGAACCCGGTTTCGAATTGGCCACGGTAGGCGTAGGCGATTTCGCCCATGGTTTCGTCAAGGTTGTAGGCGCGGCCGCGGCCGTTGATGGGTTGGAGTATGACGTCGACTTGGCCGGGTTTGGCGAGGGGGTTGTAGTTGGTGGTTTTATGGCTGATGTTGTTGAGGGCGGGGAGGATGCGTTGTTGGATGAGGTCGGTGATTTCGTTGAGGACAGCTTCGACGAAGGGGACGCCCATGGTTGCCAGTTCTACCTCGCAGACGCTGATGAGGTTGTTCATGAGTTCGTCAGCGTAGGCGTAGATGGCCGTGTAGGCGGCATTGTTGAGGTCGGTGGTGATAGTGGCGGCGAGGGCCGGGTGGGCGAGCCGATCGTAGACGGCGGCAGCCCATTCTTGGCCGCGTTGGCCTTCGACGTATTGGGGGAGGCTGTTGCGAAGGGTAGCGACGCAGGTGTCGGCGGCGGTGGCGAGTTCTTGGCCGAAGATACTGCGGAGCCATTGGCCGATCATGTGGCCGGTGGGTTGGGTCGTCCGCATTTGGGGGAGGAATTTAAGGGAGGTGAAGACGTTGGGGAGTCGTTCTTCGAGTCGGGCTTTGAGTTGTTCTTCGGCGGTGGCGGGGTTGACGGGGTCGAGGTGGCCGCGGAGGAGCCGGTCGAAGGCTGAGCGGGCGAGGCGTTGGGCGGCGTATTCGGCGTATTTGTCGCGGCCCATAGAGAGTTGAGCAAAACCCATGGTGCCCCAGGGCATGCCGTCCCAGGGAAGGCCGTTGGGTTCGGCCCAACCAAGATAGTTGCGGTTAGCGTCGGGGGATCCAGTGTTGCCGAGGGAGTAGGCGACGAAGCTTTCACATGCTTGTTCGGAGTACATGAGGGCACTGAGGGCGCGGCCCAGCCCGCGGTAAACCCCGTTGGAGCTGCCGTCACCAAAGACTGCGCCTTGGTCACCCATGCGGTTACCTATGGGGAACATTCGTGCGAAGGTAAAGGGTTCGTTGGCGCCGTTGATGCCGAGGGCGGAGAACAATGCGGTGTCGGATTCGACGGCGGCCCCGGATTGGGCGGCGACGGCTTCGCCGAACATGGCGAGCGAGTTAGGCCAGGCGCCCATCATCATTTCTTTGGGTATTTCGGAGAACACCTCGGGGGTGAACATGAAGACGCCGGTGTGTTGGGGTTTGGAGTTGGGGAGGGTGGAGAGGATGCGACAAACGTCGAGGAACATGGAGGCACCCGCGCCGCCGGCCATGGAGGAGATGATGAGTATGACGGGGGATTGCAGGTTGGCGTCGGCGCGTTTGCCGGTGATTTTGTAGTTGAGTTCGTTGAGTTCTTTGATGGTTTCGGCGTTGTTGAGGACGTCGAGGGAGAGTTTGAGTCCTTCCTGGATTTTTTTGACGGCGGGGATGGTGAGCATGCGCCCAAGGGCCCGGTATTGGCCGGCGCCGTCGGAGACCGGGGTGGCGATGGAGCCGGGGTTGGCGGGGGCCCAGGTGGCGATTTCTTTCAGGCCCCCATTGTTGACGAGTTCGCTGGAAACCCCAATGTCGAAGGTGGAGTAGCGTTGTGCGGATCCAATGCCGATGTAGCGGCCCCCGGCCTGGGGGACATTGGGGAGTTTGCTGGGGCCGTTTTCGGGGGTAAGAGGCACATCAATGGTGACGAATTGCCAGCATTTTGGCAGTTCGGTGCGTTCGGGTTCGATGTTGCGCATGAGCGCTTTTAGTTGGTCCATCATGTAGGCCTGGGTTTTAGCTCCAGAGCCGCCGCAACCGACAACTAAAAACTTCCGCATTGTCTCTTACCTCCGTGGGGTTTTCCGTTCGGTGCGTGGGTTACGCAAACGGGTCGTTACTATCGTTTTCGGTGGGCCGGTCAAGTGACGCTGTCCGGTGCACATCATCGTCGTCCCGGCTGGGCTGGGGGTTCCGGCTGGTGCGCGGCGGTTGCGGTTTGCTGGGGGCGCCACCGAAGGGGTCGGGTTTCGCACCCGTGCTTTGCGACGCTGCGACGTGCGGCCCGTCCGCCCCGTCAGCGTCGGCGGGGGCTGGTTCGGGGAACCGGTCAAAGTAGTCCTTGGCCTTGGCCTGGGCTTCGGCAGCGAGGGCATCAATGTCGGGCTGTTGAATGTTGGGGTCGACAATGACAAGAAGTTGGCCCTTGTCCTTGGTGTATTTGTCGGCGTAAAGCACCCAGGTGCGGCGCAGGGCGAGCGGCAGTTTTGCCCGGCCTTTGACTTGCCGACCCAGGTTGCCGATGGAGGGGCCTTCTTCCGCCGCCGCGTATGCGGAGCTGAACGGGTTGAACCCGTAGCGGGCCCGGATTTTCTTGCCGGCGAGCACGACTTCGCGGGATTGCGGTTTCACCCCGGGGGTGTTGAGCACCAGTTCGTCGAAAGTGAACGTGAGGTTTTGGCCAGTATCTTCCCGAACCAGCCGGCCGTTCTTGATGGCCACTGGGATGCTCTTGGCGTGCAGGGTGGATTGCACCAGCAGGCCGGTGAGGTATTTGATGAGGTAGAGGATGATGAGCGGGATGAGGATGGCCAGGATGAGCACGAGCACGAACACGCCGGCAAACACGGGCTTGTTCACGGGTGCCTGCATGGTGCCAGTGAATTGGACGGCGACTTCGCCGTCTTCACCGGTTTTCAGGCTTTCCAGTTTCACTAAACTATTGACCGCAATCGGCCCGTCGACAAGCTTGTCGGTGCGGATAATCAGCGGCAGGGAGCCTTTTTGCCCGGCCTGGAGGGTGAGGGCTTTTTCGCTGCTGTTGTTCGGTGCTTCGAATTTCAGCGGTGTTGCCCCCTCCGGGGTGGTGATTTTCGTGCCGGTGGCTTTTTCGTCAATCCACAGTTTGCCGGGGCCTTCCACGGGGACCGACACCTGGGTTTCCAGCTGGTTGACTTTAATATCAACCTGACCAGCCACCTTCGGGAAGTTGCTAGGGCTGATTGCCACCGGGTAGCGGGCCACCACGGGTGTGAGTTGGGTGCCGGGCTTGTTGTCCTTGCCCTTGGTCACAATGGCGGTGCTCAGGGTGATTTCACCGGTCGATGGCTTGTCAATGACTTTCAGCGGCACAACCACGGGGAACCCGTCACCGATGGAGGTGGGTTCAATGAGGTTGATGGGTTCGGAACCGTCGGCGGGGGCGAATTTTGCCTCCAGTTTGGCTTCACCTTCAAGTTTTTGGGGTTGCCCATCCCGATTCACCAAGGCCACGTGGATGACTTCGTTATTGCTGAGCCCAATGACTTCCTTGTCGTTGAGTTCTTCAGCAACGGTGGTGAGGCCGGGGAAGATTTGGGCTTTCGCCGAGTATTGGGTGTTGGTGCCCTCCTTGGCCTGGTAGCCGAAGAGCCATTCCCCGGCCCAGTCGCCGGCCTGGTCTTTCGACATGGTGATGTCCACCATGCCGGGCACGCTGTCGCCCCGCTCTACCTTGATGTTCACATCATCGTTAGATGCGGAACTGCCCTTGAGGGGGATTTCCTTGCCCCGGGGGGTGATGAGCACGGGGATGAGCGCATCATTGTCGACAATCTCATTCGGCACCGCGGAGATTCGCACCTCGGTGATGGAATTGTCCAGCATGAACCGCATCTTGCTTGCTGTATTGCCGTGGTGTTCCACCACCGCGTTGTTCGGCAGAATGGATCGGAAGGCGCTAAACAACGATGCCGCATTGGATTCGGCGTTGAAGAACGCCCCATTGGGCACGGTGTCGATGGCGCAGTCGTTGCCTTCCGACATGGATCGCAGGATTTGCTCGGGTGATTCTTCCCCGGAGGGGATCAGGCCCACGGTGAACAGTTGAATGTTGGCATCCCGGAGTTTTTTCACCTGCCCGTCGGCGGAACAAATGGCTTTCTGGGCCACAATGTCGGCCTTTTGATCCCCCTGGACGGTGAGTTTCCCGTCGGTGAAAAACAGGATGGCCTTACAGCTTTCCGGGTCGGGCCGGCTGGCCAGGTCCGCCATGGCGCCGTTGAGGGCGGTGCCGTAGTCGGTGAACACATCATTATTGCGCTGGTCGAAGCCTTGGATGGGTGGGGTGAGGTCCCCTGCATGATCCCGCACATTGACCCAACCACCATACACGTCTGGCTGCGACCGGTAGCCCTGACCGAACCCGGACAATTTCACATTAATGTCCGCGTTGCTTTCCTGGGCGAATTTTCCTAGTTGAGTGACCAGGTCCTGCATGGCGGGAACACGTATGTTATTGGGGTCGGTGGCGGGTTTACCACCGTGTCCCTTGAGCGACGCCGATTCGTCAATCACGAAAATCAGGTCGGCTTTTTTCTTATTGTCAATGCAGGTGTTGAGTTTTTTAATGTTCTCCCTACCCGAGGGGGACACTTCGGCGTCTTCCGCCTGGACTACGCCGGGCAGGGCCAGTACGCCGATGATGGCGATAACGGCGAACGTGGAGAGAATCCGCCACAGAGGTGGTGCAGTCAAACTTTTCATATTGGTTCCCTTTTTACCCGTTTTTACCCGACTGTTTTTGATAACCACAAGGCGATTTCGAACGCGGTGCCCACAACCGCCAGCGACCCAATGATAATGGTGGCCCGCATGAGCACATATTGCATGGGGTTTTCGATATAGAAGTTTTCCGCTTGTCGACGATTGTCCGCCCGCATGTGCATCCCAATCAGGAGGAAACCCACAATACCGGCCATGACCCAGCCGCAAATAGCATAATTGTGGAACATTGTGTCGGTCGCGCTCCCACCAACAGCGAACGCCAATATAGCGAGCACCGCGGCAATCATGGCGGCCACGAATGCCGGAATGACGTAATACCACGGCCCACTCACCGGAGTGCGATGCGCCACGGGGGCAGCGGTGTCACCGAAGGTATCAGCCGGTGTGCTGGGGTTGGTGGTACCGAAAGGGTCGAATTGGCCTTTTCGGACAGTAGTGTCCCCAGTTTTCACCGGTTCCACCTGGGAAAACGGGTCGTGCGCCTGGCTGGGGGCAGAGTTGCTAAACGGGTCGCCAGCGCCACCGCCGGTTGAAGCGGACATGTGCGGTATTCTCCTCAAACTGATAGTTGGTTCCTGGGATGTGCCGATAGGTTTTCCGGCCCTAAACCCAAAGTAGTCCCCGCATGAAAGACACATGCGAGGATTCTAATAATTTTACTGGTCAGGGCCGGAAAACATAAGCAAACCGTCCGCTGCTGGCGATAATCATAATCAAGTCAACAAACACCCAAATGCTTAACGCAATCAACAAGGGTATTCCTATGAGAAGGAAGGAAAACAACCACCCCACAAGCAAAAGCACTAGCTGCGCCGCCCCTATCCCGTTAAACCCGGTATAGAAATTATGCGCCCCAAAAACACCGAAGAACAGGCAAAACAAGATAGCAATGGCTTTATCTTTCGGCGGGTTCTGCTGGAGCGGCGCCGCATAATACTGTTGCTGCTGCGGCAACACCCCATATTGTGGCTGCTGCTGCGGCACAGGCACCCCATATTGTGCGCTGTAATCATAGCCAGATGCTGGCTGCTGCCAATCGGTGCCCCCCACAGGCGTAGGATTATAACCATAATCTGCTACAGGATCGGGACTATATGAAGGATTAGCGGCAAGACCATTAGGGTCATACTGCGACCCCAAACCACCCGGTTGGCTACCCAAAAATGGATTATTCACCGAATCAGGTTGCTGACCGCTGTTGTAAGGGTATGTCATGAGGTTGATCTCCAATCACTTCCAGTTTCCCACACGTCAAATCTTAGCCACAGAAAGTATCCGGTGTCTCGATATGATGTTATGGATACACTCGTCATCTTAAGCTGAATGCCAGACATCCGCTTTCGACTGCTACAGCCATTCCCGAAGCTTCTTTGAGGCACCCAGAAAAAACCACAGTTAAAACCCTATTTAAAATACCTGGTTTCTGCTATCCCCCGCACCACCCCCCATGACGCAAATCTCACACCCCAACCTCTTTCACGAAAAAGATTGGGGTTAGAAACAAACCTCTGGTTATTCTCCCTCCACCGGGTCAGCAGCCGAAATTCGCGCGGCAGCCTCCAACAGCATCCACCCGGAAAGCTGCACCGACAAATCCCGCTCATCAATCCGCACCAACCGCACATAATCACTCAACGGTTTCGTCGTCAACCCATAATTATGCGGCAGTTTCGCATCACCCAACCAGTCAGAGGCAAACACCGGCAGCCCATCAACCTCCAGGCGATGATTCCACACGCTTTCCGCACTCGACAGCACCAGCTTCCGGGCCAGCTTCTTCGCCGCCACATTAGCCTCACTATCGTCCGGCAGCCGCACCGCAACATCAGCTAAATACCGGGCCAGAATCCCCTTAAACAGGCCGCCATCACCATCGCGGGTATCCCAGTTAATCACCCCCGTTGGTGTGGCCATGTCTTTCTCCACCGCATGCAACACACTCCGCACATGCGCCTGATAGGCCATGGAATCCTCATAGGTTTCCGGCGACTCCCGCAGCCGCAACGTCAATTCCAAACAGGCACCCATCATCACCCCCTGGCAATAGGGGTGCAGGTTTTTCACCACTTCCGGCCCATTCATCGACATGCGAATGCCATCCATCACCAACCCATGGTCGTCGATAAGCTCATCGAACACCCAATCCACTAAAAACCGCGCCTTGGCGACCTGGCCGGTGCGCGCCATCAGAATCGCACCGGGACCATTCGTGGGAACGTTGAAAAACATTTCCCCCACCCGCCATGGCAGCACCGCCATGACCGGGTCGATGCCGTCCAAAATGTTTTCCTCTAACGCCACCAACGACTTCTTTTTCGTCCGCCGCGGATTCAGCACCTTATGGGCCCGCCCCAACGCTAACGCCAACCACAACTTATCGTCATAATAATTATTACGGGTAAACTGGCCTAAATTACGCACCCGAATACCAGTAATAGTCTGCTGAATCCGCTGCTTACGGGCCTTAGTGGGGCGACGAATGGCGGCATCAACCAAGCAATCAAGATAATGCGCCTGCCACCAATAATGCCAACGGTAAAACAGTTTTTCCTTCGTGTGCGGCGGCCAGGCGGCAACCGCTAAATTCGTGTTGGGAAGACCCCACACCCGGCTAGCATGACGCTCGTTGATGGCGGATTCAGCGAGGTCGGCACGATGGAGCCATTTTTCATTCACTGATTATTCTCCGCTTCTGTCACCTAATTAATTTTAAGAAAATATGTCGTTAAACAGCTCAATAAACCATATAGCTGGACTTTCAAAAATATAACATAAAGATAACGGATATGCTGGACATAATTCCAATTCTTGCAACATTTTTCACTCCTCCCCCACCAGTGTGACAACCCGGCACACCAACCGCACCATAACGCATGCATTGCTAATCATTCAGATGAACTAGCTACCCCCGAACCACACCATATGCCACCCCGCCGTGTCACCATGCCAACGACAAATCGGCATGCTGCCGAATCCACGCATGCATGGCAATCCCCGCGGCCACCCCCGCATTAATCGACCGGGTCGACCCAAACTGGGCGATGGAACACGTCATCATCGCCGCTGCCTGCGCCGCCGCCGTCACCCCCGGACCCTCCTGGCCGAATAACAACAGGCACCGCTTCGGCAATTCCACCGTCTCTAACGGCACACTCCCCGGAGTGTTATCAATCGCCACCACCGTCAACCCGTGCTCCGCAGCCCACGCCACCACCGAATCCGTGGTGTCATGGTGCAGCAAATGCTGATACCGGTCCGTCACCATCGCCCCCCGACGATTCCACCGGCGCCGACCCACAATATGCACCGTATCCACCGCAAACGCATTCGCCGTTCGCACAACAGTACCAATATTGGCGTCGTTTTCGAAATTCTCAATCGCAATATGCAACGCATGCCGCCGCGTATCAATATCCGCAACAATCGCCTCCCGCCGCAGGTAACGATACGCATCCACCACATTACGACGATCCCCCATAGCCAATAGCTCAGGGTCATAACGCGGATCATCAACCGGGGCCGGCTCGCCCGGATGCTCGACCTCCCACGGGCCCACACCATGCTGGCCCTGACCCCACTCCGTCGGACCCGGCGTTGCCGACGCCTCCGACTCACCCATATTCGCACTCATGCCCAAAACCCCAACCGGCTACAGTCCCAAATCCGCCAACCCCAACACATACCGGTACTCCAAACCAGCAGCCGCAATCGCATCCTGAGCACCAGTATCCCGATCCACCACGGTGGCCACCCCCACCACCTCGGCGCCGGCCTCCCGCAACGCCGCAACCGCGGTCAACGGCGAATTCCCCGTCGTCGTGGTGTCCTCCACCACCAACACCCGCTTACCGGCCACATCCGGGCCCTCAATACGGCGCTGCATACCATGCTTCTTCGCCTCCTTACGCACCACAAACGCATCAATCGGCCGGCCATCGGCATGCATAATGCTGGTCGCCACCGGATCCGCCCCCAACGTCAAACCCCCCACCGCGGCATAATCCCAATCGGCGGTGAGCTCCCGCAATAACTCCCCAATCAGCCGGGACGCCCGGTGCTCCAACGTAGCCCGGCGTAAATCCACGTAGTAATCCGCCTCCTTCCCGGAAGACAAAATCACCTTGCCGTGCACCACGGCCAACTCCCGCACCAATTCGGCCAATTCCTGTTTCTTCGCCCCGGTTGACGTTGATTCATTCAGCATGAATCCCCACTTTAATCCTTTTGCTTACCATCGGTAAAAATAGACGGACCCTGCGACGTGTCCCGAATCACCCGCGTCCCAAAATAATCATTCGGATCCGCCGGCTTCCCCCCATCCGCAATCGGCGACACATCATCCATACCCACCTGCCGAGAATTCACACTCCCCCGCGACTCCTCCCGCACCCGCGACGGCAACACCACCGGCTCCTCCTTCGGCCGCAACTGCGGCATCGGCGGGGTCACCTCCGGCTCGTCCTCATCCTCCGGCAGCTCCGGGGCCTGCGGCAACACCCGAGTCGGATCACTATCCTGATAGCTGATCGGCGGCATCGCACCCGGCGCCGGCGGCAACACATAGGCGGCATCCGCAAGCAGCGCCAACGGCTGGATCATGGCGTCCCAATCCTCCTCCACGCTCCCCTTCGGCGTGGCAGCCAGCACCCAACTCGACTCCAACCACATGGCGGTCACCTTCGCCGGCATTGTGGCAAACGCGGTCCCCACCCGGTCGTCAATGAACCGCTGCGCCGCGCCGGGATTATTGGAAAACACGTGGAAACCCTGGAACGTGGTCACCGACACCAGGTTTTCGAACTTATATGTGTCCGACTGCAAAATTCGGCGGATGTCAATGACCACATCGCTGGTGGCTTTACGACGCATGGCCATCACCGTCACCTGGCCCAAATCTACCAGCCATAATTCGTAACCAGCGGCAAACCCACTGACCACATCCTTGGCGGTGAGGTTGCTGGAGGCAAACCCATGCGACCACTCGTCACTCAGGTAGGGGTCTTCCTTCTGGTATTCAAACTCGTGTTCTTGGGCCCAATTACGGCGGGCCCGGGTAGCGGACCGCAACAGTCCGGTGAACGCCGACTTCGGCAACCGGGCATGGGCGGAAGGCAACACCATGGGTGGAGCGACAGTTTTCTTCTCCCGCGCAGCCGGTACCACCGACGCATCAGACTGGGCCGCAGGTTGTTGGGCCTGACCAGTGGTGGTAGTGGTGTCCGGCGACTCATGCCCTCCCACCCTGCCGCCCAATCCCCCCGATCCGCCAGGCTCCTCGTCGTGGGAGTCGGCATCGTGATCGGCACCCGCCTCCCCGCCGGAACCCGCGACGCCGGTAGTGCCGCGAGCCCCGGTGGGGCGGGTGATATGCGGGGTTTTTGTAATGGTGAACGGCTGGCGTTCCGGGGCGGCCGGCTGCTGCGGCGGCACCGACTGCGGTGTGGGCCGCTGTGCCGCTGGCCGCGGGCGCCGCTGCCCTGGCTGACCTGGTTGGTTCTGCTGGCCTGCCTGACCGCCGGACTGGCTTGATCGGCCCGGCTGCTGGTTTGACTGGTTTGGCAGGTTCGGCCGCCCAGAATTCGGCCCATACGCCGACCCCCGCCGAGACGCCGGCTGCGCCGGGCGGGCCGTAGGCTTCGGGGAAACCGGCTGACCATAATCGGTTTCCCGCACCGGGCCCTGCCCCACATCAAAATCGTGGTGGTCGGCGAACGCTTCCGCCTCATCACCGGCGGGTTCTATAGGATCAGGGCCATAATCCCGAGCGGAATCGTCGTAAAGCTCGGAATCATCGGCCACCTGGGCGCGCTTTCGGCGGGCATCAAGATACAGTAAATAGCCGCCGAGACCGGCGACAATAATGGCGGCAAGTACAAAAAACATGCCTTTAAGTCTAAGGCAAATATGACAAAACTATCCCAACCACCGCGGCTTTCGTGGGATAGTTTTTCGGTAATATGCCTGGCAAAACCTGCCGGGACGTGTGGCTAAACGCCACGCTCCACCGGATTATTTCGGTTAGCGCACCACTGTGACCAGCCGCCAACATAGTGACGGGGCGTGCCCAGGCCAGCAATGTTCATAGCGGCAATGACCTGCGCAGAATGGTTGCCGGAGCCCGAGTAGATGATGGCATCGGCAATGGTATCCCGGGTCACACCGTGGCTGGCGAAAATCTCCCGCAGCTCCTCGGCCGGTTTGAAACTCTGCTTGGGGTTCATCACCGCGCGGGTGGGAATATTAATGGCGCCCGGAATATGACCGGCCTTCAAATCCAAATATTCCTTACGGCCGGCAAACCGGTTGGTTTCTCGCGCATCAATGAGCAGCCCGGTGTGGGCCTTCACATCCTGAATGGTGGCGGTGGGCATGTGCCCGGAGCTGGGGACAATATTGTCGTAGACGCAAGGATTACCCGGGCCGGCGGCCATCGGGTAGTCGCGGCGCACCCACTCCTGCTGCCCGCC
>ERZ773099.1743-NODE-1743-length-15778-cov-7.448006_pt1 | contig 15778 bp, 18 predicted proteins | sample MGYA00511120_ERZ773099 | MGnify/ENA primary metagenome ERZ773099 (study PRJEB29015, sample SAMEA2738012) | human oral metagenome | biome: human oral; feature: human-associated habitat; material: dental | place: China | collected 2104 ...
TAGAATGGCGCAAATAATACTCATAAGGAGAAGAACACTTAGGACAAACTTGCTCAGGATAAGGTAAAGTCTTATCTTTAACACATTTAGAAATTTTAAAAGTTTTTCCTTGTATAAGAGTTAAGTAATTAAGTTTAGGTTTAACAACTTCAACAGAAAGAGGCTCAATATCTACTTCAAAAGGAGAATAAGTAGGTGAAATAGAAGTTTCATAAATATTTACAGTTTTATTATTTGTATTAAGTACTTTAATTTTATTTTTTAAGTTAGAAATAGTTTTGTTGAGTCTAGCAATAGTATTATCTTTAGAAGAAATAATTTCATTAAGATTAGAAAGTTCTTTTTCAAAGATAGAAAAAATAAATTGATAAATATAGTTAAAAAGTTGTATAATCATGTTGTGATATTCCTTTCTTAAATTTGTTTGTCTAAACATATTATACACTAAGAATGGGGGTATCACATTTTAATTTAAAGAAATATTAAAATTATGTTGTAAATAAAATAAAAATATATAAAAAACAAAGAGTATTGTATATATTAATTTACAATACCTTAAAAAATAAGGAGGAATATAAATGTATATAGAACATATAGCAATGTATGTAAATGATTTAGAAAAAACTAAGGAATTTTTTATAAAATATTTAGGTGCAAAAGCAAATAATATTTATCATAATAAAAAAACTGATTTTAAATCTTATTTTTTAACTTTTGATAGTGGATGTCGTTTGGAAATTATGACTAAACCAGAGTTAGTTGATGAAAAAAAAGATTTAAAGAGAACAGGTTTTATCCATATTGCATTCAGTGTTGGAAGCAAAGAAAAAGTAGATGAATTGACTGAAATACTAAAAGCAGATGGTTATGAAGTTATAAGTGGACCAAGAACAACAGGTGATGGCTATTATGAAAGTTGTATTGTTGGTATTGAAGGAAATCAAATAGAAATCACAATTTAAAAAAGTTTGAATTAATAAAGTTAGCTTAGATGAATTATATAAAAATATTTATTTTTGTTAACAGAATAAATTTTATAATTTTAGGGGGGATTTTAATGTACGGAATTATATCAGTACTTCCATTTGTATTTGTATTTATTGGAATTTTTACTGTCATTTATATTATATATACAACTATAAATGAAAAAAGAAGAAAAAAATTAAGAGATAAAGAATTTAAAAAAATTAAAGAAACTCTATTTTCTTATGAGTTTGAAAGTACTCAAAAAAATGCTGTCAATAAAAATTTTGACTTTGAAAATTATCTGTATTCAGGAGATTATGTAAAAGTTATAAAAGATTTTAAAGATTACTATGGTTTTACTTATCAAGCAGGGGAAAAATTTTATTTTGCCTGTGTATATTTTTTACCTTATGAAGATGGTTATACACTTTATATTTCAAAAAATAAACTTAATATAAGTCCTATTTACCTTCAAAATAGGGAAGAAACACAGGGTGAAATTTGTTCTCACCCAGAAAAATATTTTGAGATTATAGAGCAAGGAAGATTTAAAAGATGAATTATTGAATAAATAAAATTTTAGAGAGGGGGTAATTAATGTATTCTTATTTATATGATAATAAATTCTTATTGTGGACTACTATTATATTTATGTTTATTGGAATGATTACTGTCACTATTATTCTATACATATTCTTTTTATCAATTGTTAAACGAAAAAAAAGTAAAAAAGAAATGGAGAAGCTTTTAGAAATTCTTTCAACTGTGAAAAATAATAATAGAATTGAAAGAGATAAAGAAATGGAGAAACTTTCAGAAACTCTTTCTCCTTATGAATTTGAAAGTACACAACTTAATTATGTTAATAAAAGTTTTAACTTTCAAAAATATCTTTATTCAGGTGATTATGTAAAGGTGATAAAAGCTTTTAAAGATTACTATGGTTTTACTCATCAAGTAGGTGAAAAGTGGTATTTTGCTTCTCAATATTCTTTACTTTCTGAATATGGAGATGTTCTTTATATTTCAACAGATAAAATTAATGTAGATACTATCTATCTTGAAGATAGAAAAGATAATCTTTATGCTCACCCAGAAGAATATTTTGAGATTTTAGAACAAGGCAGATTTAAAAGGAAAATTTAAGTATAAAGGAGAAAATAAAAATGAAAATGATGGTTATAATGATGATATTAGTAATGATAGTATTCATTATTTGTAGTGTAGTTTTAATTTTTTTATTAGGTAGAAAAAATGCTATGGAATGTTTTTATGTAGAGGACAATATCTTATATCTAAATTCTTTATTTGTGAAAAAAATTCCACTTTCTGATATTAGAAATATAGAATTTAAAACTTTTCGCTCTCGTGGCAGTTATAGTGGAAAAATAATAATTAATTTAAAAAATGCAAAGGTAATTAAGCGTTATTTTCAAACAAGTAAAATGGCATTTTTTGTTAGTGAGCAAATGGTTTTAGCTGAAATAGAAAAAATAACTCCAACTCTAAAAAAATATTACATTCCTTATACTATTAATTAATAAATAATTAAATAAAAAATGGAGAAAAAATATGGAAAGAATTATATTAAATCAAGAAAATCATAGTGTTAAAGAAATTTATCAGGATTTTTATGTGTTTTTAGCTGAACATTTTACCCCATTAGGCTATAAATATAGAAAATCAAAACATGATATGTACAAAAATATAGAAAATTTTAGAGTAGTATTTGACTACCAAACATTTTCTTGGAACTGTTTAGGAGATGAAATTGATATCTTCATTCATAAAAAAATAGAATTTAAAGATGATAAAGGTGAATGGCATTGGTTTTTTGTAAATGATATTAATGGTGTTGACAATATTTTAAGTGAAGAATTTAGTATAAAAGATATAAATAAAGAATACTTACAAGTTTTATTGAATGAAGCTATTGAATATATTAATTATATGGAATTAACTGTTAAAAAATTATTAAATGGTGAAGAACTTGGAATACATACATTTGAACTTTTTGACCCTTATAAAAAATATGAGTATGTGGAGAGTGGGTTAGAAGAGAAATATACTACTTGTTTAGATAAAAGTGGTGTAGTTAAAACAGTAGATTGGGAAGGATTAAACAAACATCCTTGGTATGATTATTATACAGAGGCTTCTGTTAAAAAAGTTTATAACTCATTTTGCAAATATTTTAAAGAAGAATATAAGAAAAAAATAAAATAAGTTGTTGCAAACTAGCAAATAAGTTAATTTGCAACAAGCTCTTTTATTTTTATAATTTTTAAAATATCCTAAGAACATTCTTTATTTCTTTTAGAATTATATCTTTTGATAAAAAATGTTCTTTTACTTTTTCTTCTCTCATCAAATCTGTACTTAGATATTTTTTATTATCATCAGGAAATACAGTTACTATAACACTATTTTTTCCAAGTTTATTTTGTAACATCAATGCTCCTATAAAATTAGCCCCAGATGATATTCCAACTCCTAAACCACATTTAGCAAGTTTTTGTGCCATAACAATAGCATCTCCATCATCTACACTTACTACCTTGTCAAGTTTATCTAATTTCACTAAATCAGGTATAAACTCATCAGAAATTCCTTCTATTCTATGTTTAGCAACCTTATATCCAGTAGATAAAGTTGGAGAATTTAAAGGCTCAAGTGGAGATATTTTTGCATTAGAGAAATTTTCTTTAATTCTTTGCCCTATTCCCATAACTGTTCCACCAGTTCCAACTCCTGCAACAAAACCATCAATGCTTAAATTTAAACTTTTCATTTCATTTACAATTTCTAAACCTATTCCATAATAATGTGCTTCACTGTTATAAGGGTTAGAAAATTGGCTAGGCAAATAAGTATCAGGATTATTTTTAGCAAACTCTTTTGTCTTTTCTATACTTCCTAAAAATCCTCCTTCTTCTCTACTCACCAAAACAATTTTTGCTCCAAAAGAACGAATTAAAGACTTTCTTTCTTCACTCATCCAGTCTGGCATATAAATAATAACAGGATGCCCTAAGATTGCTCCCATAGCAGAGAAAGCTATACCTGTATTTCCACTTGTTGCTTCAACAATAGATGTACCTTTTTTAATTTCACCTTTTTCATAAGCTTTTTTTAAAGTGTAAAATGCCATTCTATCTTTAATACTTCCAGTTAAATTATAACTTTCATTTTTTACAAAAATTCTTCTTTCTTCTCCTTTATAATCAAATATCAATTCTAACATAGGAGTTTTACCAACTAAATTTTCTAAATATTTCATTTTTTCTTGTTGCATTTTTAAGCCTCCATTATTATTTTTAATAAAGCCTAGTTTTAGTATAATACTCTATTAAGAATTAATCAATAGCAAAAATAATTTTTTCTTATTTTTTGATAAGAATAAAAAAGTAGTAGAATATATTGGTAAATTATTATAATATATATATGACAACATCATATTAAATATTGCATTGAAAAGACATTTAGAATGGAGAAAAGAGGTGAAATTTTTAATGAACTATGAATTCAAATATAGTATATCTAATTCTAATGGAATTTTTTACTATTTATTTATATTTTTAGCACTTTTTATAGCAATTTTTATCAATTATTTAATACTTAAATTTTTTAATAAACCAATTTTATTGACACTTGATAAAATAATCCATGGAGAGTATAAACATTCTGTCTTAGCTTTTTTATTATTTTTTATTGTGCCTTTTATATTTTTATATGGAATATTTCCATGTTTCATTGCAGGTTTAATGATAAATAAAGTTATGTATAAAAATGGAAGTATTGATATACTCAATAACTATGCAGTACTTCATTATAAAAATGAAGAAATTATTTTAGAAAAAGAAAAATTTTCTATTGAGACTATTGAAAGAAAAAATATTTACTTATTAAATACAAAATTTATTTTAATGAGGTTAGGAAAAGAAGAAATTTATCTATATGTAATAAAAACAGATAATGGAAAGAAATATAAACTATATAAGCAAACTAAGGGATATTTTAAATCAATTTATGCCAGATGTACTAATGATACTTCTCTTTCCATTGCTATGCAAAAATTATCTAAAATATCTAATATAAAAAAAGGAAAATAATTATAGGAGATGATTATGATTAGAAAATGCACATTGGAAGATAAAAAAGATTGGGTTAGATTAAATAAACAATTTATAGAATATGAGTATAAAGATGAAAATGTTTGGAATTCTCCTCTTAAATTTGGAAATTTAGAAGAAGATTTTGAATTAATTTTAAATGATACATCAACTATTTTATTTGCTATTATAGAAGAAGAAAAAATGTTAGGTTTTATGAATATTCAATGTTTTTATAGTATATGGAGCCACGGAAAAGTGTTTTTCTTAGATGATTTTTTCATTGAAGAAAGTTTTAGAGGAAAAGGTTATGGAAAAAAAGCACTTAAAGATTTACAAAAGTATGCTAAAAAGAGTGAAATAAAAAGAATTCAATTAATGGCTGAAAATACAAATCCAAAAGCAATAGAATTCTATAAAAAACATAAATTCAATGAACAAGAAATTCATTTGTTTTTAAAATATTTAATCTAAAAATATAGTTAATATCTAAAAGGAAGTGTCTAAAATGGAAATGTTTGGAATGGTACTGTTTATACCTCTATTTTTTATTTTTTTAATTTTTCTTGCTTTTACAATAAGAAAAAGAAGAATAGAAAAAATTATGTTTGTAGAAATTGATGAAAATTTAAAAGATTTAATAGCTTGGGATTTTTTTTACAATATTTTTAAAATGGAAAGATCTGCTAAACCTATTTATTATACAGAATTCTTTTTATTAATACTGGATACCATATATATTTTGTTTGGAGGATATAAAGAATATCTTAAAGAAATAGAATTTGTAAAGGAATTTCCAGATTTTCCTATGAGTCCTGTATCGTCTGTTCTTATAAAATTTGCGATTCCAATTATCTTATGGTTTGTTATACTTTTATTATTGTTATTTGCATCAATTATGAAAAAGAAAGAAAATAAGAGAATTTCTGAAATGCTAGATAATTTAGAAAAATCTAAACTTTTAAATTATGCAAAGGAAGATTTTATAAATTCTGATAGAATAATTGGAACTGGAATAGCAATACAAAGTGATATAAAACTTGGAGATAAATTTTTGTTTTCCATTTATCCAGCCTATATAATTCCTTACTCTTGGATTGATAATATAAAAGTTGATGAAATTCGTGGTCGTAGAGGCCGTAGACTTTATTTAGATTTTACTTTAAAAAAATCTTATGAATCAATAAAAATATTTTTTGCTAAAGAGGATGTTGCTGAAAAAATTAAAGATTTTTGTTTAAAAACAAAGAGTAAAAATAATAGAGAAAAAATATAAAAATTAAATATGTTTTATAATTTTAGTATTTACATATTAAAATATTAGTAGTATAATCTTTAAGGCTATTATAAATGAGGGAGTAACTAAAATGTATAAAACAAAAGATGTATTATTAACAGGTTTTGCACTTTTTGCAATGTTATTTGGAGCAGGAAATTTAATATTTCCTCCAATGCTAGGATATGAAACTAATTCAAGTTGGATCCCAACAATGTTAGCATTTACAATAACAGGAGTAGGGTTTCCTTTTTTAGGAATTTTATCTGTTTCTATTGTAGGAAATGGAATAAAAGATTTTGCTAATAGGGTTTCTCCAATGTTCTCAACAATTTTTGCTATTATTTCAATTCTAGCAATAGGTCCTATGCTTGCAATTCCAAGAACTGGGGCTACTGCTTATGAAATAACTTTCTTACATAATGGAATGAATAATACTATATATAAATATATTTATTTAATTTGTTATTTTGGAATTGTGATTTTATTTTCATTGAAAGCTAATAAAGTTATTGAAAGAGTAGGTAAAATTTTAACCCCAATATTACTATTACTTTTATTTTTGATAATAGTAAAAGGAATATTTTTTAGTGGTTTAAGTATAAAGCCAGATATTTATCCTCATGCCTTTAAAAGAGGTTTCTTAGAGGGCTATCAAACAATGGATACAATAGCTTCTATTGCTTATGCTGGAATTATTTTAAAAGCTATAAAAAATGGTAGAAATCTAACTCAAAAACAAGAATTTGCTTTTTTAATAAAAGCTGGTTTTGTTGCTATACTATCATTAGCTTTAATATATGGAGGCTTTGCACTTGTTGGAGCTAAAATGCATTCTGTTTTAGTTACAAATGACAAAATAGAATTGTTAGTAAAAACAACTTCCTATCTTTTAGGGGGCTATGGAAATTTAATATTAGCCATTTGTGTTGCAGGAGCTTGTCTTACAACTGCAATAGGTTTAGTTGCTACTGTAGGAGAATTTTTCAGTTCAATAACTTCTTTTAAATATGAAAAGATTGTAGTTTTTACTGTAATTATTAGTTTTTTACTATCAATTTTAGGTGTTGAAAATATAATTAGAATTTCTGTACCTATCTTAGTCTTTATATATCCTGTAATGATTTCTTTAATAATTTTGAATTTATTTGGGAAATATATAAAAAATGATTATATTTATAAAGGTGTGGTCTTATTCACTGGAATTATAGGACTAATAGAGAGCTTAGCATCAATAGGAATAACAAATACTTATACAAATTCAGTTTTAGAAATACTACCATTTTCAGATTATGGTTTAACTTGGTTATTTCCAGGATTAATAGGTTATATCCTATTTTCATTGATATTTAGAAAAATAGGAAGAATTAAAAATAAACTATAAAAGAGAGTTTTCGCTCTCTTTTACTTTTGAAAATCTTCTTTATATTTTTGTAAATCTTTTTTCATAGTTTCAATATAATAAGTTGGCTCTTTTTTATCCCAATTCCAAATAAGTCTATTTAACTTATCAATTCTATTTAAAGACTTTAAAGCTAATTCCAATAAATTTTTGTCTATCCTTCCTGTAATTTTTGCTTGACCAAAAGTAACAGCTAAAATTACTTGATCACTTTGTAAAATTATTTGTTCCCCTAGTAAACCATTAAAACTTAATTTTGCTTGTAATTTTAACTCTTCATCTGTCTTTTCTAAATCAGGAGTTAAATAATCCATTTCCCAAATTTTTTCTATTATTATCCTTGGAAAATCAAAAAAATTTATTTTCTTTTTCTTTTGTATAGCTTCTTGTAGTTCGTACAAAGCATCATTTCCTTCATCACTACCAAAAGGAGCTTCTTCATCTCCACAATCATAATAAAAATTATCTAAAAAATATTTTCTAAAAACTGGATGACTTGTTAAAGGATTTAACCCACAATCTTCATCATCAAAATAATAACGATTATTTCTATCAAATTCTGGAAACTCCTCATAACCTTTTTTCTTTTTTGAATTTATTAGTTTAAAGGCTTCTTTTTCACACTCTTCACTAGTATCAAATTCTTTTATCTCATATTTGCCAGTTGTCCCAGTCTTTCCGTAATTAACCATCATTTCAGAATCAAGTGTTTCTACAAACCAAAATTTATCAGATTTTTCATTTTTAAAATGAAGTGCTTGTATCATAGTTTCCTCCCTTTGTCCATATTATTTAATATGAATTATAAAAATTTAGAAATAAGCTCTCTTAATATTTTATATAAAACTTCAAATTTAAAACTTCCTAAAAACAAATATAAAAAGGCAAAAATAAAAGTTGGCTTAATAAAAGCATTTTCATATTTTCTTTTTTTTATAAATGTAATAATAGCATAAAATAGAACAAAATAATATTCTTGTATATCTGTCATATAAAATATTCCTAAAAATATACTTATTAAAGCTGTGATAGTAAATAAAATTTTTGTTGTTTCTTCTGAACAACTTATATTATTAAAAGGTATTTTTAATAAAGCTCCACCATACCACTTTCTTGGAAACAAATCAAAAAGGATATGTATTGCTATTGCAATAGAAAATCCTACTATAAAATATTTAAAAAAGTAACTTGTCTTTGTTTCATATAAAGTTATAAAAATTACTGTAATAAAAGGACTATGTGTCAAAATATTTCTATGTCTAAGTCCTAATTTAAAATCCCAATCTGGTAATTTTATTCCAAACAAAAATGAAACTGTGATAAGTAAAAAACCTAATAAATTTATATTGTATAACATCTAAAACTCCTAACTTTTGATAAAGTTATTATACTATAATTTGAAAATTTCTGAAAATATTTTATTTACAAATTTAGCATTATCTAAATTAGAAATGTGTCCTGCATTTTCTACAACAATATATTTTGAATTTTTATTTAATTTACTCATTTCTAAACTTTCTTTTGGTGGTCTTGGTTCATCTTCATTTCCAACTATAAAATATAGAGGACAAGTAATTTTTGGTATAACATCAAGTTTGTTATCTCTTCCAAATATAGCTCTACCCAAAGTCACTATATTCTTTATATTAGTTTTGTCAAAATTTTGTAATCTATTTAAAAAATTAAAATAATTTCTATTTTCAACATTACAATTATCTTTAGCAAAAAACATATTTGCTATTTGAGTTGCCATAGGTTGAGGTATAGTTTGATACTCTTCTATCATGTCTAATAATTTAAAATATAAAGTGTGTTTTTCTATTCCTTCCTCTCCTGAATAGCTATCCATCATAATTATTGACTTCATACTATCTTTTTTTAATTCATATAAATATGGTGCTAACATTCCTCCAACAGAAAGTCCAATATAATGAAATTCTTTAATGCCTTTTTCATCAATAAAATCAACAACATCTTTTGCTAAATCACTTAAAGAATATCCTTTTTTTAAATCAAAATTTTCTTTTCCATGACTTGGTAAATCAATAGCAACACAATGATATTTTTTACTTAGTAGGTCTATCTGTTCTCTCCACATTTCACTATCCCATAGATATGAATGAATAAAAATAATTGTTTCTCCTGTTCCTTTTTCTTGAAATGAAAATTTCATAATTAATCCTCCTATAAAAATAATATAATATACCTTGCTATTATACAACACTATATAAATAAAAAACAAGTGTTTTTTTATTTTTTTATGTACAATATTTTAAATAAAAGTATAAAAAAATATTGACAAATTTCTGAAAAAAATATATTATAAATGAAATTTATCTTATTTTTTAACAAGGAGGTTATTATGAATATTTTAAAAGAAGTAAAAAAGATTGAACAAGAAATTATAAGTTGGAGAAGAGATTTACACAAAATTCCTGAATTAAATCTTACACTTCCTAAGACCTCCCAATATGTACAAGAAAAATTAAAAGAAATGGGTATTGAATATAAAACAATGGTAAATGGAAATGCAATAGTAGGACTTATTAAAGGAAATTCAGAGGGAAAGACAATAGGACTTCGTGCTGATATGGATGCTCTTCCTATTGAAGAAGAAACTGGACTTGAATTTTCTTCTACTCATAAAGGTTGTATGCATGCCTGTGGGCATGATGGGCATACTGCTATGCTGTTAGGTGCTGCTAAGATTTTAAGTGAAAATAGAGATAAATTTAAAGGAAATATAAAACTTCTATTTCAACCAGGTGAAGAATATCCAGGAGGAGCTTTACCCATGATAGAAGAAGGAGCTATGGAAAATCCAAAAGTAGATGCCGTTATAGGTTTACATGAAGGTGTTATAGATGAAAGAGTTGGAAAAGGAAAAATAGCTTATAAAGATGGTTGTATGATGGCATCAATGGATAGATTTTTAATAAAAGTTATTGGAAAAGGTTGCCATGGTGCTTATCCTCAAATGGGGGTAGATCCAATTATTATGGCTGGTGAAATTATTCTTTCACTACAAAAAATAGCAAGTCGTGAAATAAATACTAATGAACCTATAATAGTTTCAGTTTGCAGAATAAATGGAGGTTTTTCACAAAATATTATTCCAGATATGGTTGAATTAGAAGGAACTGTGAGAGCAACTAACAATGAAACTAGAAAATTTATAGCAAACAGAATAGAAGAAATTGTAAAGGGTATTACTTCTGCAAATAGGGGAAGCTATGAAATAGAATATGATTTTAAATATCCAGCTGTTATAAATGATAAAAAATTTAATAAATTTTTCTTAGAATCTGCAAAAAAAATTGTTGGAGAAGAAAATATTTTTGAATTACCTACTCCTGTTATGGGTGGAGAGGATATGGCATATTTTTTAGAAAAAGCACCTGGAACATTTTTCTTTTTAAGTAATCCAAAAGTTTATCCAGATGGAAAAATTTATCCACATCATAATCCTAAATTTGATGTGGATGAAAATTATTTTCATATAGGAACAGCTTTATTTGTTCAAACTGTATTAGACTATTTAAAATAATATTGAGAAGGAAGAGTGAAAAATATGAAAAATATAAAATTACATTTTATTGCACTGTGTTTGGTTGTAATTTCAGAGTATATAGGAATAGTAAAATTTAACCTTGGAAAAGGTGTTATAGCTTTATTTCCAATGTTATATGCAATGATTTTTGGAGTTCTTACTAAATTTTTAAAAATAACAAATGAAAAAGATATGGAAGATGCAGGATCACTTGTAAGTGTTACTTTACTTTTATTAATGGCAAAGTATGGTACAACAATAGGACCTTCTTTTCCAAAATTAGTTTCTGCTAGTCCAGCTTTAATATTACAAGAATTTGGAAATATAGGAACTGTACTTTTAGGAGTGCCTGTTGCATTATTTTTAGGATTAAAAAGAGAAACAATAGGTGCTACTCACTCAATAGCAAGAGAGCCAAATGTTGCTATAATTGCTGATAAATATGGGCTTGATTCACCAGAAGGAGAAGGAGTGTTAGGAGTATATATAGTAGGAACTGTTTTTGGAACTATCTTTATAGGATTACTTGCTTCATTTTTAGCAGCATATACTCCTCTTCATCCATATTCACTAGCAATGGCATCAGGAGTGGGTTCTGCTAGTATGATGACAGCTTCTGTCGGAGCTTTATCAACTCTATATCCAGATATGGCAGATACTATTGCTGCCTTTGGTGCTTCAAGTAATCTTTTATCAGGACTTGATGGAGTATATATGTCTATTTGGATAGCATTACCTTTGACAGAATATTTATATAAAAAATTCAATAAGGAGGAAAAATAATATGCCATTAACATCTAATTTATTAATACTTATCATAACTGGGATTCTAACTTTGGTTGGAAATTTTATTGGTTTTAAAGTCAGTCCTTTGGAAGCTATACCTGGGATATTAATTTTGATTATAATTGCTTTTATTGGAATTTTATTATCTAAGATAATACCTATAAAAATTCCAAGTGTTGCCTATATAGTTACACTTGCAACTATATTAACAATACCAGGAATGCCAATGGCAGAATTAATTTCTAATTATACAGCAAAAGTTAATTTCTTAGCATTGTGTACTCCTATACTTGCTTATGCAGGAATATATACTGGAAAAAATTGGGATACTTTGAAGAAAACAGGATGGAAAATCTTTATTCTAGCTTTATTTGTGATGTTAGGAACTTATTTAGGTTCTGCTATTATTGCACAAGTCATTTTAAAAATGATAGGACAAATTTAAAAAACTATAAAAAAGCCAATTGTAAAAGATTTTTTATCTACAATTGGCTTTTTTTATTTATAACTAATTTTTATTTTTTTATAATAAATCCTTCTCTCTTTTCCCCTTTAATTACTTAACTTTCCTTCCATTTTTCATTTCCTCTCCTATTCTTGCATACCTACACCATAGCAAATTCCAAGACAACCTTTTTTTATATTTATATTAATTTCAGATTTACCTTGTAGCTTTTCAAATAATTCTTTTTCTAATAAAAATTTTCTTTCTTCTCCATTTACATCTAAAGTGATATGATAAAACATTATACCCATTTTTTTACCTAAACTTTTCATATAGTTTTGTTGAGTATTCTCCATTTTCACTATTCTATAATTTCCTTTATTAGAAGTTGAAAAAAATCTATTTATACAAAATTTTATTCTAATATAAATATATTTAGCAAAAAAATCTCCTACCCAAGTTCCAATACAAATAGAAATTAATAACATAGTCATCAAGGTTTTTGTATTCTTCATATCAAGATAAGAACTTTCATTAAAATAAATTCTTAAAAATAGTAAAGTTGAGAATAATAACCAAAATATAGCCCTTGTTGATAAGAAAATTCTATTCTCAAACATTTGAACACCCTTTGTTGAAAAATACATCATTATAGTTAGCACTATAAGTGGGCTATAATAATAATTTTTATAAGTTAAAAAACTAAAAATTACTAAAAATAAAAGTGAAATTCCTCTTACTGTTTTTTCTGAAAAGCTAGTCATTTTTTACTTCTCCCTCCTGTTTTTCTTTTAAAGCCTTTTCTCTATCTCTTTGTTCTTTTTCTACTTTTGAAAATATACAGCCACAATATTCCTGTCTATACATATTTAATTCTTTTGAAATTTGTACCGATCTTAAATATCTATTTTTCTTTTTAAAATCTGCAAATAAAAATGGAATATCGTATTCTTTTGAATATCTTTCTCCTATCTCATTTATGTAGTTTACATTTTTCATTGGACTTATACTTAAAACTGTACTAAAAAAATCATAACCCTCTTCCTTAGCTTTTTTAGCTGTTTCTCTTATTCTTATATCATAACAAGAGTAACATCTCTTTCCTCCTTCTTTCTCATTTTCAAACCCTTTTATTTTTTCAAAAAAATCTTTCTTTGGATTATAAATTCCTTCAATAACATTCATATCATAATTTAATTTTTTTAACATATCTTTTTGTTCTTGTTTTCTAGCATAATATTCATAATCAAAGGTTATATTAGGGTTGTAATAGTAAATATCTATTTTAAAATAATCTTTTAAATATTCTAAAACAGATGAACTACAAGGACCACAACAAGAGTGAATAAGCAATCTTTTTTTCTTTCCACTCTGAGTAACTTCCTTTAAAATTTCTTCCATTTTTAAATCATAATTTATTTTCATTTTTTCCTCTATAATTCTATTATTTTTTCAGCCATTTCTCTAAATGTATCGTCGTGAGTAACTATTATACTTTGCTCTAAGTTATTTAAAATTTCTCCCATATACTCTGCAAGTAGTTTTTTTCTTTCAGTATCAAGATTATTTGTAGGCTCATCTAAAATCATAAATTTAGAATTAGTGAAATATTCCGTCATAGTTCCTCTTATTGCTATTGCAACAGAAACTTGCTCTCCTCCTGATAGTTGCTCAAAAGCAATTTTTCTTTCCTGCCCTACTAAATATACAGCATACTTATCTTTTTCTTCATTACTCCATTCAATTCTTTCAGTTCTACCTGTAATCTTATTAAAATTAACACTTGCAATATTGCTAATGCCACTAAGCATATACTTAGAAATGGCTCTACCCATTTGTCCTACTTCATTTCTTATTAAACTTGCCTTATTAAATTTATTTTCTAATTTTTTAAATTCAATAAGTAATTTTTTTTGTTTCTCTTCTTGTGAAGATATTTTTTCTAATATTTTCTTATAGTTTTCAATTTTTTCTTGTGATGAACCTAATTTTTTATTGATTTCATTTAATTCTTCTTTAATAATATCATATTTTTCTTTAAGTTCAGCTATTTTTATATTTTTTATTTTTTCTTCTAAATTAGATATTTTTTCTTTTAATAAATTTTTCTTAGTCCTTAAAGAATAAAGCTCTTTAATATTTTTATCTACTTTTAAAAGTAAATTATCTAAATCTTCTGCCAAAACATTATTTTTTAAATATTCATTATAAGGATTTTTTAAATCATCAAGTTTATTTTCAAAAGTTTTTATTTCTGATTTTATGTTCTCAATATTTTTATTTGTATCCTCTTTAATTTTCTTTGAATACTCATCAATTTCCTTTAAATTATTTTCTATTGAGTTTTGATTTTTTAAAATCTTTTCTTTTTCAATTTCTAAAATTTCAAGAAGATTTTTTAAATTTTCTCTTTTTTCATTTAAGTTTAAATTTCTAAGCTCAACTTCCAATTCCTTTTTCTTTTCTCTTAGCATTTGACTATTTTGAAACTCTTGATTTTCAATAAGTTTTTGAATATCCATATCCAAGTTTTTAATATCTAATTCAATTTCTTTTAAATTAATCTCTTCATTTTTTAAAGAAAGTTCTAAATCTTTTATAGATTTTTCAAGTTCAAAATATTGTTTTTTCTTATCTTCAAAAACTACTTTTTCAACTAGAATTTGAGTTTTTTCTTCTATATTTTTTTTCAAATTTTCTAAATCTTCTGTTTTTATAGAAATTTTAGAAGAGAAATAATCTTCTGCTTCTTTATCTTCTAAGTTTTGGCATTTTTCATTTAAAAAAGGGCAAATCTTATCTGACAGTTCTTTACTTGATTTTTTCAAGGTTTTTATTTCAGTTTCAAAAATAATTTTTTGTTCTTCTAAAAGTTTTAATTCTTTTTCAAGTTCTTGAAAATTAGATAGTTTTTTTCCGAGTTCTTCAATATTAATTATTTTAAATAAGTCATTTTTAGAAACTAATTCTTTTTTTAGAATGTCAATTTCTGTCGTTTTCTTTAATTTATCTTCTATTTTTTTATTTTTAAAATTTTCTAATTTTTCTAATTCATCAAGCAAAATTATATATTTTTTTAATTTTAAATCCAAGTTTTCTTCTTTAATTTTAAGATTAGAGATTTCACTTTCTAAATTTTCTTTTTTCTCAGAATTTTTAGAAATATTTTCTTCTAAGTTAATAATATCAGTTTTTAAATTCTCATTATTTAATTTTAATATCTTTATATTATTTTGATATT
>ERZ773099.1744-NODE-1744-length-15769-cov-8.671885_pt1 | contig 15769 bp, 14 predicted proteins | sample MGYA00511120_ERZ773099 | MGnify/ENA primary metagenome ERZ773099 (study PRJEB29015, sample SAMEA2738012) | human oral metagenome | biome: human oral; feature: human-associated habitat; material: dental | place: China | collected 2104 ...
CGACATGGCAGAAGATGTGTCACCTGCGATTATGAAGCACATTGGGGAGCATTTTTGCGAAATTGGTGAGGAACGTATTCGCCGGGCTGGCGCAAAGATAGCTAGTGAAATCGAGGAGACTAACCGTCAGCTCAAGATTGGCGAGGATCCTAAGCCCGTCCCTGACATCGGCTTCCGTGTGTTCAGCATCGACAGCCCCAACTTCCTGGACACCTATAGCGAGCCTGGTGAGCAGACCCAGGCGAGCCTGCTAAGCCTTGTGGACAACCTCAAGGAGGACCGCACGCCCGAAGACCTGCTCTTCCAGGTGCTGCCCGCATTCCGCATTCCCTACTCGGTGCACGTGGAAAAGATGGATATTGCAAGCGCCGCCTGCTTTAACGTGAATGACGGACAGCTTATCGCCTGCTTCGACACCGAGGTCTCCACCGCCGTCATCGAGAAGATCGCCCAGCTGAAACCCATCTATGCCGTCTTTCGCGATGCGTCCTTCGCCAGCGACTCCGACGCCGCCAACTTCGAGGAGCTCTTCAAGACCTACAGTCCCGATACCGTAAGGCGGGTGATCTAGATGGGCGGGCTCTCGCGCTACGGCGATGCCGTGCGGGCCATCAAGCAGGCGATACTCAAGAGCCAGTACGAGGCTGTCAAGGGCGTCAACGCCCAGCAGCTGGCGCTCTACTACTCCATAGGCGGCTACATCTCGACCAACACACGCACTGATGCTTGGGGCACTGGTACCATCGAAGTCATCAACTCGCAGTTGCAAGAGGAGCTACCTGGCCTGCGTGGGTTCTCGGCTCGCAATCTCAAGTATATGAGGACGTTCTACGAGGAGTGGTCACAAGGTGCAGAGGATAATCCGGCACTTTCGAGTGCCGAATTGGGGAGCGAGCGTCTGGCTGAAATTCGACAGTAGCGAGTGTTGAGTCTTCGATACCGATAGACGGGTGATTTGGCAATGTCAAACGATGAAGAAAGACTCCATCTGGGAGCAGAGAAAAATGGCGCGCTCTTCCCTGTAGCCCCTTCTGCGGCGGATGTGGGAAAGTCGTACGTGGAGTTTATCGGTCGCCTGAAGAGCGAGGTTGCGCAAACGCATCTCTCCGTCACTCTCCATGCGAATATAGAGATGACGCTGCTCTATTGGCGTATCGGTAGCGCAATCCGGCATGCACAGGACGAGTTTGGCTGGGGCGCAAAGGTAATCGACCGCATCTCCCAAGACCTGCATGATGCCTTTCCCGATATGCACGGCTTCTCATCGGCAAACCTGCGGTACATGAGGCGTTTCTCCACGCTTTGGAGCGAGGAAGCAATTTGCCAACAGGCTGTTGGCAAATTGCCGTGGGGCACCAACATCGCCCTCATGTCTAAGCTGGATACCCCTGAGGATAGGCTGTGGTACGCAGAGAAGGCCCTTGAGAACGGTTGGAGCCGTAACGTTCTTGCTTTGCAGATAGAGTCGCACCTCAAAGAGCGTACGAGGCTTTCCGTAAGCAATTTCGAGAATGCTCTTCCTCCCTCAGAATCCGATATGGCAGAAGGGATTTTTAAGGACCCCTATCTCTTTGATTTCTTGGGAACGGCAGATGCCCATCGCGAGGTGGAGGTTGAGCAGGCGCTGACCGACCATATCCAGGAGTTTCTCTTGGAGCTGGGGCAGGGCTTTGCCTTTGTCGGCAGACAAGTTCACCTAGAGGTAGGAGGGGATGACTTCTATATTGACCTTCTCTTCTATCATCTGGCCCTACGGCGCTACATCGTCATTGAGCTCAAAGCACAAAAATTCGAACCCAGCTTCGTGAGCCAGTTGAGCATGTACCAGGCTGCGGTAGATGACCTCTTGCGTCACGAGGGCGACAAGCCGAGCATCGGCCTTCTGCTCGTACGAGGAAAGAACGAGGTAGTGGCCCGCTACTCTCTTACTGGCTACAACGGCCCAATGGGCGTTGCAGACTGGACGGAGAGGCTGGAGAAATCGCTTCCAGAGGACCTTAAGAGCAGCTTGCCATCTATTGAGGAGATTGAGATTGAGATGGGTGCAAGCTTTGAGGGTGAGGGCGAAGTGTAAATGCAGTTCAAGTTCAAAAAGCAGCAATACCAAGCCGATGCCGCCAGAGCCGTCTGCGACGTGTTCGAGGGGCAGCCGAACGTCAACCCGCTTGCCTTTCTGCGCGACCTTGGTACCGCTTCAAGAAGCAACGGACAGACTCAGATTCAGATTGAGTCCGCGACGGGCTACGGCAATGCTCCTATACAGCTTTCGAATGACCGACTGCTCACTAATGCCAAGGGTGTGCAGCGGGCCAACCAGATTGCTGAGTCCAGCGTCTTGAGCGCTGATATCGGTGGCGTATGTCTCGATGTGGAGATGGAGACCGGTACCGGCAAGACCTACGTCTACATCAAGACGATGTTCGAGCTCAACCGCCTCTACGGCTGGAGCAAGTTCATCGTCGTCGTGCCGTCCATCGCCATCCGCGAGGGCGTGAACAAGACCTTCGAGACCACCGAGCAGCACTTCTTCGAGCAATACGGCAAGCGCATCCGCTACTTCGTCTACAACAGCGACCGGCTGGTGGAACTCGACCGCTACGCCGAGGATGACGGCATCTGCCGCATGGTCATCAACATGCAGGCTTTCAACACCTCCATGAAGGAGGGCGCGAAGAACAAGTACGCCCGCAAGATCTTCGAGCCTCAGGACGACTTTCAGAGCCGCCGCCCCATCGACGTGATCGCGGCGACACACCCCATCATCATCCAGGACGAGCCCCAGAAGATGGGCGGTAAGGCCACGCAGCGGGGCATCAAGCACTTCAGCCCGCTCTTCTCGCTGTCATACTCGGCCACCATCCCACGCGACAGACAAGGCAACCCGCTGCACAACCTGGTCTTCGAGCTGGACACGTTGGACGCCTACAACCAGCGCCTGGTGAAGCGTATCGAGGTGAAGGGCTTCGAGCTCAAGCACATGCGCGGCACCGACAGCTACCTGTGCCTGCAGGACGTAGTTGTGAGCCGCAACGCGCCGCTCGTGGCCGTGATCGAGCACAAGTACCTGGGAGCGAGCGGCAAGGTGACAAAGCAGGTCCACCGCTTCAATGTGGGCGATTCCATCTACGACGAGAGCGGCCCCACGAAGCTCGAGGCGTACCGCGACTTCACCATCGCGCCGGATGGCATCGTGCCGGACTTTGAGGGACAGGATGCGTGCGTGCGGTTTCTGAACGGTGAGGTCATCTGGAAGGGCGAGGTATACGGTGACTCGGCTGAGGAGGACATGCGGCGCGTGCAGATACGCGAGACCATCAGGAGTCACCTCGAGAAGGAGGAGGCGTTGTTCGGGCGTGGCATCAAGTGCCTCTCGCTCTTCTTCATCGACGAGGTGGCCCGCTACCGCGCCTACGGCGAGGACGGCGAGGAGCTGACCGTGGGCTACGGAAAGGTGTTCGAGGAGGAATACGCGCGCTGTGTCGAGGAGTACCTGGGCCAGCTGCCACTCGACGAGCCGTACCGCGCCTACCTTGCGGGTATCTCCGCCCATGATACTCACAAGGGCTACTTCTCCATTGACAGACACGGCCATGCCATCGACTCGGCCACCAAGCGCGGCAGTGACGAGTCCGACGACGAGAGCGCCTACGACCTGATCCTGTGCAACAAGGAGCGGCTGCTGTCGTTCGACGAGCCGTGCCGGTTCATCTTCTCCCACTCCGCGCTGCGCGAGGGCTGGGACAATCCGAACATCTTCCAGATCTGCACGCTCAAGCACTCCGACAACGAGACCGGCAAGCGCCAGGAGGTCGGGCGCGGCTTGCGCCTATGCGTGGATGCCACCGGCGAGCGGCAGGACCTCGCGACCCTGGGCGAGGAGGAGGTACACTCCGTCAACGTGCTGACCGTTATCGCCTCGGAGAGCTACAACGACTTCACCGCATCACTGCAGAGCGACATACGAAGCGGCCTGCACGCGCGGCCGACGAACGCCACCGACGGTTTCCTCAAGGGCAAGGTCGTCACCATGCCGGATTCCACCGAGGTCACGTTCTCTAAGAAGGAGTCCAAAATCGCCTACGCGTGGCTTTTGCAGAACAACTACATCGACTACAAGGGCACGCCGACCGAGCGCTTCCGCGAAGAGGGCTTCAACCTGGTGGCCGTGGAGCGGTTGCCGCAGGACATGCAGGCTAAGGCGCCCGCCATCGAGGCGCTGGTGAGGAGCATCTACGACCCGCACGCGCTGGACGGCATGGTGAGCAACGGCCTGGAGACGAAGGTTCCCGCCAACAGGCTCAACGACAACTTCGAACGCGCGGAGTTCCAGGAGCTGTGGCGGCGCATCAACGGCAAGCACGCCTACACGGTGGAGTTCTCAAGCGGCGAGCTGGTCGAGCACGCCGTGGCCCGCATCGATAAGGACCTGGTCGTGAGCGAGCTTGCCTACGCACTGACCGTTGGCGCGCAGCACGGCACGCTGGACCGCGACGAGCTGGACGCGCAGGGGCAGTTCAAGGTGAGGCGTACCGCGCAGGAGAAGGTGGACGCGGGGGCCGTGACCTACGACCTTCTGGGCGAGGTGGCCGCGCAGGCGAGCATCACGCGGCGCACCGTGGCGGCGATCCTCTCGCGCATCCACCCGCAGAAGTATGCGCTCTACCAGAAGAACCCCGAGGAGTTCATCGCCAAGGTGGCCAAGCTCATCGTGGGCGAGAAGGCGGCCATGGTGGTCGACCACGTGGAGTACCACGCCATCGACAACGAGTACGACACGACGATCTTCACCGAGCGCATGCCCAAGAACGCGAGCTCTGCGCTGCTCAGCAAGAAGGGCATCCAGGACTACGTCTTCCCCGACTCCGACGGCGAGGCGGGCTTCGCTGCCGACCTGGACGCCGCAGACGAAGTGGAGGTGTACGCCAAGCTGCCGCGCACCTTTACCATACCCACTCCCGTTGGCAACTACGCGCCGGATTGGGCCATCGCCTTCAGGCGGGGGTCAGTGAAGCACGTGTACTTCGTGGCCGAGACCAAGGGCACGCTCGACACGCTCGAGCTGCGCGGCGTGGAGGACGTCAAGATCGCCTGCGCGAAGAAGCTCTTCAACGAGGCGAGCACGACGGGCGTGAGGTATCACGAGGTTACGAGCTACGGTGACCTGTTGGCGCTGGTCAGCGGAGAGATGGACTAATGGTTGGGCCGTTATTCACAAGGGTTGACAGGCCAGCTGGCAAGCTCGTCAGCGACGACGACCCGAAGGTCTACGTCGCCAAGTACCGCGCCGCGCTCGGCGATGCCGCGTACCGCACCTCATACGAAGAGAACGCCTTGCCCTACGGCTTCGAGGACATGGACTACCTCAAATTCCTCAGGCAGAGGCGCGTGCTCATGTCGAAGATGATGAAGGAGGCGTTCTCCAGGCTCTAGGCCAGGCATCGTGCGGCGGCAACTGCTTAATCGTCGATAGGGAGACAGATGGCACAAGACAGGTTCGACATCGATACGATCCTCGCACACAGGTCCGACGAGCTCAACATTGGCCTGGGCGTCACCCTGGGGCACCCCGTATCCCAGGGCGACCTCAGCGAGTGAAAGTGGATCGAGTTTCTCAGGAGCTTCCTGCCTGACCGATACGAGGTCTCGAAGGGATTCGTCTTCGACAGCAGGGGCGGGGTCAGCGAGCAGATAGACGTCATCGTCTTCGACCGGTTCCACTCCCCGCTGATATACGAGACGGACAACGGCGAGAAGTACGTGACGGTGGAAAGCGTCTACGCCGTGTTCGAGGCGAAGCAGAAGGTCAACAAGGGGTTCGTCGAGTACGCGGACAAGAAGATCCAGTCCGTGGTCGACCTCCACAGGACCAGGAGGGGCACGGTGGCATCAGAGCGAATCATTAAGCCGCGCGACCTGACGCACATCATAGGCGGGCTGCTCACGACGGACTCGATCAGTCCAAGCACGCTCTGCGGCCATATCGAGCGGTTCGCAAACATCGACATCGTCTGCTCTGCCCTTAAGGGGACCTTCCATAGGGGCTCTTCAGGCAAGGTCTCGTGCTCGAGTGCAGGGGAGTCGGTGTTCGCGTTCTTCTTCCTGCTGCTCAACGAGCTCTATAAGCTCGGCACGGTCGGCGCCATCGACATACAGGAGTACGCGGACAGATCGCTCAAGACCTTCGCACTCGAGAGGGGTGATGTCCCTACAGGACGACTTCAAGGCCTTCCTTCACGACATCGAGCCCAGCAGGAGCACGGTGGACGAGATAGTGAGCGCGCACAGGGCGCTTCGCTCGTACCTCGAGGGCCACGAGTACTACTCGCAGCACTGCCGCGGGACGTACCTCTCCGGCTCCTATGCCAAGCACACATCCACTCGGCCCGTCAAAGACGAGGACCATCGCGACGTTGACGTCGTGGGCGAGACGGACTACACGACTTCGGAGAACTCGGCCGACGTCATCATCGAGCTGCGCGACGTGCTCTACGACTCCGACAAGTACAAGTCGGCGCACCTCCAGACCCACTCGGTAGGCATCACTCTAGCCAAGCACGACATCGACGTGGTCCCACTCGCCACAGAGGGGGAGGTACGCTTCATAGGGGACCTCGACGACGCGTCTTGGAAGGAGACGAACCCGAGAGGTCATATCGAGTGGTCCAGCCAGACAAATGTCAGCCATGGAGGGCGATACGTTCCCGTCGTCAAGATGATGAAGTGGTGGCGTCGAGAGCATTGCCCCGATAAAAGGAGATGGCCAAAGGGAATCACCCTCGAGAAGATCATCGCCGACTGCTTCCCGGAGGACTCTTCACTCTACGAAGAGCTGATGATTGGGGTGATGGAGAACATCTTTGACTCGTTGTCCGAAGAGCTAGGGGACGGAGGGTGCCCGTCGTCGACCCCGCTCTTCCGACGAACAACCTGGCTGCGAGCTATACGGAGGAAGACTTCAGGAGCTTCGTCGAGGGCCTTGGAGAGTCGCTTCGGATTCTCCAGGACGAGGGCTCCAACAACGACTCCTGGAAGAAGGTGCTCGGGAATCGCTTTCCTTCCGGAAGCGACCGCGCGGGCAGCAGGGCTCTGGCGAAAACCGTTTTCTCGATCCAGCAGGCCCTGAGCGTCCCCCACAGGCAGAGTCCTCCCTGGCCCTTCACCAAATGGAGGCCGGGAGTCGTCGTGGTCGTCGCGGACGTCACCTTCGAGGACGGCCATACCGAGCGAATCTCGAGCAGCGGGAGGACGATTCCCAAGGGGTGTCAGATTGGCTACTGCGCCCTCCGTTCGAAGGGGCTCCAGTCGCTCACGGCAAAGTGGCTGGTTGTCAACACCGGCGAGGAAGCGTATGCAGCCGGGTGCCCGAGGGGTGAGTTCGAGGACTCGAACCTAGAAGGCGGAGGGCGCCATGAGAGTACGGCATATTCCGGCCGCCACTACGTGTAGTGCTTACTCATAAAGGGAGGACGCTGCGTGGCGCGCAGCAAGGTGTTTTTCATCATCGTCGAGTGAGACGTTCGCCCGGTGGACGTGTGACATCCCGTCCCCACAAGCGTTAGGGGTGCCTTCGCGTGCGGGATGGGCGGCGAAGGGGCTTGGCCTCCGCCGTGACGCGGCCCCGGCCGCGTGTCCTTACAGCGCCTGACCTGCACAAATCCCACACAAAAGGAAGCGCTCCCCTGGTGGGGAGCGCTTCCGACGCCTCGGCTGCAGCCACATGGCTACGACTGCCACGCCCCGCGCACGTGGTGGATGCGCACGCGCGGCTCCGTAGCGCTCATGCACACGTCCACGACGTCGAAGCGCAGCCGCTCTGGCAGGTCGCCCTCGGTGAGCAGGGCGCGCGCGACGCAGAGTGCCGCCTCGTGGGTGCGTACGTCGTCGCAGAGCTCCTGCACGTCGGCGATGGTCATGTCGAACCCCTCGGCGGGTATGGCCATGACGGCGACGGTCACGGGCAGGTCGCCTTCGCGACAGGTGATGACATCGGCGTAGGGGGACTCCTCGAACTGGGTGAACCCCACGCGCGACAGCGCCTCGCGGGCGAGCTCCGCGCAGTCGGCGAGGTAGTCCCCCGTGACGCGGGTGGACGCGTCCCAGCGCTCTTGGACGATCGGGATGACGGTGGCGGTGCTGGTCTCGGTCATTGCGTGCCCCTTTCGGATGGGTGAGGGTCGGCCTGTCCTCCCCCTCGGTCGCCGCCACAAGGGCAAGTGGAGGTGGACGCGTGGGACCGTTTGCGAGCGGGGCGCGGTTCACGCGTCCTCCGGAGCGTCTGACGGAGCGGGCGGGCGCTAGGGGTGCCTGCCCGCCCGCGCAGTCTATGCCATGCTGGTGGGGACCAAGGGGCCTAGGGTTTTCTCGCGGCTCGTGCCAGCCGGGTTTTCGACGGCGCGGCGAAGATAGGGGATCTGCACAAATCCCCGGTGTAGCCGGGGTGTCGGAGACCCAGAGTACCGGTCCGCTTGCGGGCCACGATCCACGACTCGCAGTAGCTGTAGAATGGTCAGAGCGCGACATGGGAGGCGCCATGCAGAAACCGATAGGCCAGAACGACCCGGAGCTCTTCTCCGAGGCGAAGGAGAGCCAGTACTTCGATCGCAAGAGCGCACGGATCAGGCCGAGCGACGCGGCGAGGCACGTCGTGGCGCTCTCGAATGCTGCGGGTGGGAAGCTGGTCATCGGCATCGAGGACGGTGGCGAGGTCACGGGGTTCGCTCGCGACGGCGCGCATGCTATCGAGGACTTCGAGCAGATGCCGCTTACCTGCTGCGAGCCAATCCCTGTGGTGAAGCCCGTCAGGCTCCCCGTCACCAACTCCCATGGCGGGGACGATGTCGTCCTCGTCCTCGACGTCAGAGCCTCCACCGACCACCAGAGCCTCCACCGACCACCAGGGCCTTCACCGACCACGTCATAGCTAGGCGCAGCGACGGCGCGGTGTTCCTCCGCCAGGGCGATAGGAGCGTCGAGCTCGGGCACGACCAGATCACGGCGTTGGAGTACGACAAGAACCAGCGGCGGTTCGAGGACGAGGTGGACGCTCGCTCCACGGTCGATGATATCGATCCTGAGGTCATGGCCCGCTACAAGGAGGAGCTGGGGACGGACGCCCCCGACGAGCAGGTTCTGCGCAGCAGGGGCATGCTGCGGGATGGCCACCTCACCAACGCCGGTGTGCTGCTCTTTGCCAAGAACCCCACCCAGTTCATCCCCTGCGCGAGGGTTCGCGTCATCCGCTTCGACGGTTCCCAGATGGAGACAGGCCGCAGGCTCAACATCGTGAAGGAGCGCACCTTCGACGGGTCGCTGCCGAAGGTCATCGAGGGCACGAAGGCCATGATCTCCGAGCGGCTGCGCGAGTTCCAGTACCTGGGGGACGACGGGCGCTTCAAGATCATCCCCGAATATCCCGAGTTCGCCTGGTTCGAAGGTTTGGTGAATGCAGTGACACCGCGACTACACTCACAGTGGCGACCACGTTCGCGTGATGATGCACGACGACCGCATGGAGATCACGAGCCCGGGCAAGCTGCCGAACGTGGTGACGCTGGAGAACATGCGGCACACCCGGTGGGCGCGAAACCCCATCATCGCCAGGACGCTGACGGAGTTCGGCTGGGTAAGGGAGCTCAACGAGGGTGTGCAGCGCATCTACGACGAGATGGCGAGCTTCTTCCTGAACGATCCCATCTTCGAGGAGCCGAACGACGCCTCGGTGCGGCTGACGCTCGAGAACAGCATCACGTCGCGCGTTCTGAGGCGGCGGGACGCGCTTGCGGACGGTGTCGGTGAGGCAGTGCTGGAATCGCTCAACGAGTACGAGCTCTCGGCCATGCAGTACGTGTATGCTAGGGGGAGGGCCACCGTGCGCGATCTCGCTGGCCACCTGGGGCGGAGCGTGAAGGTCTCCAGGCAGACGCTCAGGGGGCTTGCCGAGAGGAACCTTCTCGTATGGCACGGGTCGAACACGCGGGACCCCTCCCAGTACTATGAACTGCCAAGGTAAGAGTAGGTAAGAGTAGGTAAGAGTTGGGCTGCGGTATTCCGTCTTACCCATCGCGCCAACGAGGCCCTTTTGCTCGGGCCCCTCGGTAAGAGCAGGTAAGAGTTCCCTCGCGCTCGGCGATGCCTTTCGAGAGAGTGCCGCCCCGCATCCCGGCGGCTCTTGCCCGACGCCTCCATAGCTTTTCCTGGGGTCGTGTGGGTGGGCCTGTCCGAACCCGCGTCCCGCGCGGACAAGAGTCCCGACGCCGTGCCCATGGCGAACCCCTCATAAGCCATGCGGCGGCGGTGCTCGATGGCCTCGTCGCTGGTCCGGTGCCTGCGCAGCTCGCGCACGTCTAGCTGCTCGCACAGGCAGTCCGTCCAGACTTGCAGGTTGTAGGAGCGTTCGTGGCGGGTCATGGAGGGGAGCACCAAGAGGCCGAGTGCGTATTCGCAAGCGCGGCGCGGCTCCACGGAGACGTTGTGGTACGCGAGGGTGCGCAGCGTCATCGAGAGGCGGGGCAGGAAGTCGGCCATAGTGGCGTTGGGGTGGCCCATCGCCCTGTCGATGTATCCGCGTAGCAGGTCGCGCCTGCACATCTGCAGGAAGTCGTCGCAGCCCATCAGTGTGACCACGGCGGCGCGATCGCTGCCGTCGTACTTATGGAGTGGGCGCACACTCCACGGCGGGGTGAGGGCGTCCCCCCACTACGCCCTTGCGTATGTCCTGCCGTTTGCCTCGGTCACCGCGTTGCGCATGTGGATGACGCCCCCTTCAGGTCGACGTCGCGCCACCTGAGCCCGCAGATTTCCTTGCGGCGTAGCCCCGCAGAGAGGCCGAGCCTCACGCCCAGCGTGAGCTCGCTGTCGACCATGTTCGGCATGTCGCTGCCCGCCCTCTCGCCCACCTGGATGAGGGAGAGCATCTTGAGGACCGTCTTGTTGCGGGCGTTCGACGTGCCGCCGACGTACGCTCGCTCGACCCCTACGCAAAAGCTGCCTTGGTTGGTGAACTTCAGTCCTTCGGCCGTCCACCGGGACACGACGCCCCTGCTCGAGTTGTAGTCCGCGTTCGACAGCGCGTTGACGATGGCCTCGCGGACCGTCTCGTGCGCGGGTGTCTCGTTCACGAGGCGGTCCTCCTCGAGCCTGGAAGGCACGTTGAGCGTCTGGACCAGCGTCCTGTAGGAGCGCTCGTAGAAGTCGAAGAGGTTGTCCGACCACTCGAGCTCCTGCGAGGTGAAGCGGTCCTCCCACCGGCGGTTGTCGCCGACCTGCCTGCGGTAGTCGAGGAAGCAGCCGGGGAAGTCCTGGACGATGTACCACTTCTGTCCGAACATGAGCAGCCCGGCGCGCGATGGTCCCGCAGAGCCGTCCCCGTCCATGACGGCGGCGCCCATATGGCACAGGAAGTCGGTGTCGGGCATCTTGCGGATGCCGCCGGTCGCGTGGCTCCCGTCACAGAGAGACCGGTACGCTCGGATGGCGCCCCAATCGAGATCGTTCAGGCCGGAGTGCTCGGCCGGGAGCATGTCGAGCGGGTCATCCGCAGAGTCGCGCAGCATCGCTGCGCGTGCAGCGGTAGTCGCCGATGCGCTTGCGGCGGTAGGTCCCCTTGAAGGGGTCGTGCCCTCGTAGACGGGGCGGAGGCGCTTTCCCGCTTGGGGGACCTCGATGACCACGATCTCAAGGCCGTAGATGGTCTGTATGCCGAGGTCACCGTCGGAGAAGATGGGTAGCGCAGCTTGTCGCGGCTGTTGGCGGCGTTGATGAAGTCATCGAGCATCTTGCGGGTGTCTCGCAGGCCGAGCACGAAGAGCTCGTGGGTTTTGGTGTCCTCTTTCACTCCCAGAACTATCGTTCTTCCGCCGGTGTTAGCGAACGTGGAGACTGATGGCCACACGTCGCCGGGCAGGTCTCCCTGCGTGGTCTTCGCCTCGAGGTGGCTACCCTCGCGGCATCTCTCCAGGTCGCCTATGTTCGCCTTGCCTTCTTCTCGATTATCCTCCAAGCATATGATTCCACTGGCGCGGGGCACTCGGAGCCACGCCTAGGGTGGCCGAAGACTGGTCCGGCTTCTCCGTTATCTTCCTTGGCGGGAGTCGGAATGTCTCGTATACATTCGATTGTCGGAGGTGTGTGGCGAGGCCCGGCACGCGGGGCCGGCTAGGGAGGCGCAGAATAAGTGTTTAACCCCTGCTAGGACCTCTGTCAATCGGTCAATCTTTCGGTCATGTTCGGACCCTTCCGGCCCTCTGCGACTCCTCCGGGCGCCCTCGCGGCATACCTATCCCCACGGCCGTTGTCAGGCGGCCGCCACGGAGGCCCCAGGAACTCCGCCTGCCTTCCGGCCCTGGCGCATACGGGCAGGTTGGCGCTGGCGAGCGGAGTGGGGATGCGCACTCGCCCCTTCGCGATGCTGCAGCGGCGCACCTTCGCGTAGCCGAAGGTGCGTCTGGCGGCCCGGCAGGGGCGCTTGCCCTCGCCCATACTTCAGCCTGATTTGTTCTGTGTGTTCTTAATAGACTCCTAGGTCACTTCCCGAGAGCCTTATCATGAGATCTTGGGTGTCAATACGCTCCACGCTTCTGCCGATGACCTTACCGGCGGCGTCACGAATGGTCATCGTGAGGGCGACGCCACATTCAACGAGCTTCTCCATAACGGCAATGCATGGAGCGAGGTATGCGTTGGTCTTGACGGTGATGCCCTCGTTGCTCCACAGGGCGACGGAAACGTTGCCTGCCGCTTGCTGGGCTGTCGCGGAGAGGCATAGCACGAACTTGCTTGTCCCATATGACAGCTCTCCGACGTGCTTGCCTACCTCGGCGAGAACATCCGACTCGAGGTCTGCCACCATCTCAATCGTTCTCCCGACCCACGCGTCGGTTATCAAGGCATCCATGTCCCCGTTGGTCACGACGCGTCTGCCTGGGGAGATCCTTCCCTTGACCTCCCAGCTGTTCACGTCATAGCGTGGACTTGACGGTCTGACCTGTGTCAATGCGTGAGGCATCCTTATAGGATGAGCGTCGTTGCGCTCGACCTCGCCCTCGTCCACGCGCGAGGTTCGCTGCCGTGGCGAGGGGGCCGATTGCTTCGCGGGGGAGATGTCCCTGGGGATGACCTCGTCCACGAAGGGGGTTCTCTCCCCTTCGGGCCGCACGAGCACGAGCTCGTTTCTGGCGCGGGTGATGGCGACGTAGAAGAGACGACGCTCCTCCTGGTACGTGGCGGACGAGTCCTTGGACCTGTCGAGGACGTTGGGCCTCGTCGAGGGGAAGGTGCCGTCGACCGCGTCCATGATGATCACGGTGTCAAACTCGAGGCCCTTCGCGGAGTGGACGGATGACAGGGTGAGCTTGCAGTCCCCCTTCGGGGCGGTGGGATTCCTGAAGAACTTGTCGAGGGCGTCGAGCCTCGAGAAGAGGCCCTCGAAGTCCGTCTCCCTTGACGCGAGATCTTTGAGAATGTCGAGCTTGATGGACAGCCCAGACTCCTTGAGGTATTCTCCGTATCCTCCGTTCGCGAAGGAGGCGAGGGACGAAGCGGGGGCCGAATCCGATAGTCCCCTTATGAGGGATCCGAATCTCTCGGCGTTCTCGGTGTCCCTCTCTACCTCCCACTTCTTTCTATAGGCGGACATCTGCTCGACGAGGGTGTTGAGGATGCTGGGGCCGTCCCTACGTGATCGACGCACTGCCCACTCCGCGTCCCTCTTCTTGAGGAAGCAGCCCGCTTTGTAGTAAACCCTCATGAACGAGTTGCCGTCCCAAGGGTCACGCGAGAGCGCGACGAAGGCCTTGATGTCCCTGATGACGGGGGAGTCGAAGAACGTCCTCTTGCCCTTGCGCAAGCGGAAGGGCGTGCCTTCCCTTAGTAGCCTGTCCACGAACGGAATGGCCGTGTCGTTGTCGCGGTAGAGGACGGCAGTCTTGCCGCTTACGTCTCTGACAAGCTCGTGGACGGTCTGCCACTGGCCTGACCTGGACTTTGTGGGGAGCACCCGTACGACGGCCCCGTCACCTCGATTCGCAGCCATGCCCTTGTCGAAGCGTCCCTTGTTGCGTTTGATGAAGCGCGAGGCCGCCGCAACTATCTCCTCGCCCGAGCGGTAGTTCCGCTTCATCTTGATGGTAAAGACGTTGGTGTAGACGTACTTGAAGTTAAGCATCGCCTTGGGGTATGCGCCCCTGTATCCGAAGATGCTCTGGTCCTCGTCGCCGACCATGAAGACGTTACCGTCCCGTCCGGCGAGGCGGTAGATTAGGTTGTGCTGGATTCTCGAGGTGTCCTGCGCCTCGTCGATGCACCAATAGCGGAAGCGCTCGCGCCATGACCGCCATAGCTTGCGGTCTCGCTTCAGAGCCTCGAAGGCGAGGAGGATCTGGTCATCGAAGTCCATGAGTCCTCGGCTCCGTAGCCCGTCCCGGTATAGGTCGAGTAACTCTGCGAATCCCTCGATGCCTGATGAGATGTCGGCGATGGTGTCTGCGTCGTCCGCAAGCATCATGTTCTTCATGTACGAGATCGCCGTCTCGGCCTCAACGAGGTTGTCTTCGCTGACGTAGGTGTTGCGGACCTTCTTGTATGTGCCGAGCAGGACTGCTTTCGTGGCGTTCTGGTCAACGTGCCTCGGCGCCACGCCGAGGCGTCGGCAACTGTCTTCGTAGATGTCCTTCGCCAGCTTGTTGATAGTGCAGAAGGTGACCTTCCCTGCGACGTCAGGACTGCGGAACCTCGCGGCGAACCGGCTCCGCATCTCCTCTGCGGCGGCTTTGGTGTAGGTGATGCAGATGACGGACTCCGGCGCTATCCCCCGCACGAGCGTGAGATACCCGAGCCTCGCCACGAGCGTGGTGGTCTTGCCGCTCCCGGGTACCGCAAGAAGCAGCGTCGCTCCGTCAACCGTCTGGGCGGCGCGCTCCTGCTGTCTGTCGAGCCTGATACCGTAGTGCTCTTTGAAGTCGAGGTAGGACTCGTTGGGCTCTAGCGGCGCCATCTCGGGAGGCACGCAGACGCCATTGCGGAGGCCGACGTACGAGAGGAAGTCGTCTTCGTCCATCCACCGCTGCGCGTCGAAGTACTCGAACCCGTCCGGCGAGACGTTCTCTGGCCTTACGACGCAGGGGTCGTCCCCCTTGTCTCTCAGCTGGAAGAAAAGGTCGACGTTTCCCCTCTTGAGGTCGTAGGCCCTGAAGGGCTTCCTCGGGTCCTTCCATGTGAAGGACGGCCGCATGTCGCCGACCTGCGAGATCAGGTCATCGCGAAACTGTTCTCGCAGGTCGTAGAGCCATACGACCTTGTATCCGAGGTCTTGGTAGAACGTGTTGCGGTCGTTGAACTGCTCGGGGCCGAGCGCGCTTTTCTGGAACTCGATGACGGTCCTGCCGGTGAGGATGTCGGCCCTGTGGCGCACGTCTCCAAGCTCAAGGGTGACCTCCCGGTTGTTCTTCGGGAAGCGCTCCTGCCATGCGAGGTGCCAATCTGACTCGTCATAGTCTCTTGACCAGGTATCTGTGCAGAGTCTCTCGCCTTTATGGGCGAAGTGGTGCCTGCGGACGTTGCCCCTCCTCGGGATGAGGGGCGTGCCGCAGACGGGGCAGAAGTAGTCCATGTTGCTCACCGTGTCATCCACGTGGACGCGGCGGTCATACGGGTCGAGTGCGAAGGTCAGCATGGAACCTCGCCCCCTTTCAAATGCGACTTCTCATTCATATGCGAAGGACCGACAATAATGTGCGTCTGATCGCGTCTCTATCTCTGCCTAGGGTGGGGCGGG
>ERZ773099.1745-NODE-1745-length-15765-cov-7.774029_pt1 | contig 15765 bp, 15 predicted proteins | sample MGYA00511120_ERZ773099 | MGnify/ENA primary metagenome ERZ773099 (study PRJEB29015, sample SAMEA2738012) | human oral metagenome | biome: human oral; feature: human-associated habitat; material: dental | place: China | collected 2104 ...
ACCTCGGGCTTTTCAAATGCCCTTCTGTCGCGCAGTCTCATGCCTCATCACCTTCTGCTGTATCTCCACTGTGCAGAGATGTATCGATCACACCCTTGACGCCCACCGCACGTGCGAGCTCGATACGGCTGTTCTCGGCAGCAGAGAAGCACATCTCCATATCGGTGACGATGTTCTCGATGCGCTGGGAGAAATACGCATGCACCGAGAGCGCAATGATCGCAACGCAGAGCCCCATTGCTGTAGCAATCAGCGCCTCACCGACACCGCCAGTAATAGCGCTCGGCTCTCCCGCATCGAGATTGAACACGCTGAACGTCGAGATCATGCCACTGATCGTACCCAAGAGACCGAGGAGCGGCGCCATCGTGACCGTGACGCTCAGATAATACATCCGGTTGCGCAGCTTCGAGAGCGCAATGCCGGACTGAATTTCCATATAGGAGGACATCTTGCGCGAGTTCTTGCTGTTCTTCGTGACGGCACTGAACAGGATGTCCGCGATTACGCCGCGCTGCGTATTCGTCAGTTCAACCGCCTCTTGAAAGCGCCCATTGGCAATGTCCAGCATGAACTCATGTGCAAACGCCCGCCCCGCATCCATACGTGCAAAGTAAAACGCACGCTCAATGCCGATAAAGACGACAAAGATCGACATCGCAAGCAGGAAGTACATAACGATGCCGCCCTGCCGAAAAAAATCAATCCCCTGTGCAATAAAGTCCATTCTACAGTCGTTCCTTTCATTTTGACGGTGACGACACACGTCTGCCCTGATGAGCGCCTTTATTCTACTATATATTTTTAGTGGCGTCAACGATAGTTACTATCATTAAATTCTCTTATCTCCGTCTGATGTCTTGCGGACTATGTGAAAAAATATTATAATGAAAGCCGTTCGTTGACATAAGGAGGATTCGTTTTGAAATTATCTCTCCTGCGTGGTTTTTGGCAGCTATTCAAAGGCTATTGGAGTTCGCCCGAAAAATGGAAGGCGCGCGGGCTGCTTGCCTCGGTCATTGCGCTCAACCTCATCATGGTGTACCTGCTCGTACGGATCAACGACTGGTACCGCATCTTCTACGACGCGCTGCAGGCATATGATTGGGGTTCGTTCTGGCCGCTCATCGGTGAGTTCACAGCTCTCGCGTTCATCTACATCGTGATTGCGGTCTACGCGGTCTATCTCCGTCAGATGCTGACGATCAACTGGCGCACGTGGATGACGGAGCAATATCTCGCGCGCTGGATGCACGGGCAGGTCTACTATCGTCTGCAGGTACTGCGCAGCGATACGGACAACCCCGACCAGCGAATCAGCGAGGACATCAATCAGTTTGTTTCCCTGACACTGACGCTCCTCGTCGGTATCCTCAAGCAGCTGACGACACTCGGCGCATTTGCCGTCGTGCTCTGGAACCTCTCGGGCGTCGTCACCGTTCCCATTGGCACCGCAGAGTTTACCATCTACGGCTATATGTTCTGGCTGTCCCTCCTCTACTCGGGGCTCGGCACATACCTTGTTCACATCGTCGGAAAAAAACTCATCGGTCTGAATTTCAATCAGCAGCGCTATGAGGCGGACTTCCGTTTCAGTATGATGCGCGTGCGCGAGAACAGCGAGAGCATCGCGTTCTATCGCGGCGAGATGGCGGAAACGGTCGGCTTCAAGGAGCGGTTCGCAAACGTCATCAAAAACTACTGGGGGCTGATGCGCCGCACGAAACTGCTGAACTTCTACGTCAACGGCTACTCACAGCTCGCGATCATCTTCCCGCTCGTCATGGCGGCACCACGCTACTATGCGGGCGAGATGGCGCTCGGCGGGCTCATGCAGACGCTCTCGGCATTCGGGCGCGTGCAGGATGCGCTCTCCTTCTTCGTCGATTCCTACAGCTCCATCGCCGAGCTCGCCGCCGTGATTCAGCGACTCTCGGGCTTCACGGAGCATATGGAGGAGTCCGCGCGGGTTACGAGCGATATTGTACGCAACGAGGGCAGCAATAAGGCGCTCGCGCTGCAAAATCTCTCGATTGACCTTCCGGACGGCGCACCGCTCCTCTCCGCCTGCACACTCTCCCTGCCCGCAGGCAGCCACGTCCTCGTGACGGGTGCCTCGGGTGCGGGAAAGAGCACGCTGCTCCGTGCGCTCGCAGGCATCTGGCCGTATGGCAACGGCACAATTGAGCTGCCGCAGGGCGCAAAGAGACTTTTCCTCCCGCAGCGCCCCTATCTCGTCCTCGGCTCGCTGCGCCGCGCGCTCTCCTATCCGCGCACGGCGGCGGCATCCGATGAGGAGATTGCACGCATTCTAAAACTCGTTGGGATGGATCATTTCGCCGCGCGTCTTGACGACGTGGACGATTGGAGCCGCATTCTCTCGCTTGGCGAGCAGCAGCGCCTTGCGTTTGCACGCATATTGCTCATCCGACCCGACTGGATTTTCCTCGACGAGGCGACATCCGCCCTCGACGAGCCGCGCGAACGCGCATTGTATGAACTGCTGCATCAGGAACTCCCCGCCGCGAGCATCATCAGTGTCGGGCATCGCTCGACCCTTTTTGCCCTTCATGACACGGAGCTCCGCCTCAAAGATCAATCGTATACCTATCAGGAGATCCCACATGAATCGTAGAGAATTCCTGCGCCGACTTGCACTCATTGGCATCGGCGCCGCCGTCTTTCCATTCTTCCCCGCAGCCGTGGAGGCATCGTGGTACATCCCATCGGCGCTGCCCGGCGTATCCGTGCGCCCGACGCATCTGAAATTCAGGGAGCTTGAAAATCGCTTTGTCACGGACTGCATCGTCGTCCACCACATCGGCATGGCGAATAACGATGATGTCTCAGCAGAGACCGTGCATCAATGGCATTTGAACAACGGCTGGGCCGGCATCGGCTATCACTTCGTCATCCGCAAGGACGGCACCATTGAGGAGGGGCGTCCGCTCGGCACAGTCGGCGCGCACGTCTACGGCGAGAACCGCCATACAGTCGGCATCAACCTCGTCGGCAATTTTGAAAATGCCGTGCCCACGGAGGCGCAGAAGGCATCTGCCGCACGCCTCATCGCCTCGCTCTGCACCGTCTATCAGCTCGATCCTGCGTGGCAGAAAACAGTGAAGGGGCATCGCGATCTCAATGCGACCGCCTGCCCCGGCCGCCATCTCTACGCGCAGCTGCCCGACATCGTACAGCAGGCGCGCATCTTCTACAGCTCCGATGAACTGCAGACGGAGCGTCTGCGCATTGCACAGCGCGAACGCGAGGAGCAGGAGGCGCAGCGCGCACGCATCCGTGCACAGGTGGAGGAGACACAGCGGAGGAACGGCATGACGCGCCCCGCACACCCGACGCCGAGCGCGCCGAATCCGCCTGTACAGCCGCCGCCCACAAAACCGGGGCTAAAGCCGAACAAGCGCCCCGATCTGCCAAAGCCGAACCCGCGCCCCGCGCAGCAGCGGCGCATTGCAACCTGACTCAACGGAGGTGAAGCGTCATGGGATTCCACTACCGCTGGTTCGACCGCGATCAGGAAAAGACCGACGAGATGGGCATTCCTCTGACGCGTGCAGACATCGACGCACGTGAGCACGCAAAGCAGGAGGAGCGCATCTTTTCGCGCGGTGAGCAGACCGGCATCGTCCTCGCCTCTGTGATCTTTGCCTACGGCTGGACAGAGGGGGATCTCTCGCTCATCTTCTTCTGCCTCTCCTTTCTGATGTTCGAGCTGCGAAAGATTGTCGCGCGTTTCTCCCGCACCTACGGAAAGAGCATTGCAAACGCCATGCAGGGGTTCAGCATTGCGCTCGTTCTCGGCGCACTTGCGCTAGTTCTTACAACCTAGGAGGTATCTACGTGAAGCAGCAAATGGGCATGGGCGTCTTGAAGATCGGCGCAGCACTTGCGATCGTCCTGCTCTTTGTCATCATCCACCTCATTGCGCCGGACTTCCTGCCCGAGCTCTTCGCCCTGCTCGCGAGCGGCGATATCCCTGCGACGGTGGAGTACATCCGCTCGTTCGGCGAGGGGGCGATCGTCTTTGCCTTCCTCCTCACCCTCTTTACGAATGCGCTCGGCTTCCCGCCCGCCGTCATCTTCTCGACGGCGAACGTCATCCTCTTTGGCATCGTCCCCGGCATCATCCTCTCCTGCGTGGCAGAGACGGTCGGCGTGACGATCGCCTTCGTCCTCATGCGCTTCTACTTCCGCGAGGCGGCGGAAAAGGCGATTGCCAAGAGCCCCTTCCTCGCGAAGGTCGACCAGTACAGCGGCAGCAAGGGCTTCATCATCATGCTGATCGGACGCATGGTGCCCTATCTCCCATCCGCTGTCATGAACGCCGTCGGCGCGCTCTCCTCCATCCGCCTCCGCGACTATGTGCTCGCCTCGCTTGTCGGCAAATTCCCCTCAACGGGCATCGAAGCAATCATCGGGCACGACCTCATCATGCAGCAGGAGAACAATACACGCCTCGTCATTGTCGTCATCTGCGCGGGCATTCTGATCTATACAGCGATCCGCTACGAAAAGCGCATGATGCGCGCCGAAGCCGTCGTGCAGGATACGGAGAAAAAAGAATGACACGCCGCTCGTTTTTACAGACTGCCATGAGCGCCATCCTATCGATGGGCTTTGGCGGCCTCTTTTCGTCCCGTCCCGCTGCCGCTGCTGCCGAAAACATCCGCCATCTGCGCCAGATCGTTACGGCACAGCCCGCGCGAACGCGCACGATTGCGTGGGACAGCCCGCAGCTGCTCGAAAACGTGTACGTTGAGCTGCGTCACGCTGACGGGAAAGCGGAGCAATATGCCCCCGCCTATCGGTATCTCGCAATGGACGGCGAGACACAGTTCATCTATCATGCGGAAATTCCCGTGTCTGACGGCGCATCGTACCGCGTGATACAGGCGAACGGCGCAACGGAATGGATTCCGCTCATACAGAGGAATGCAGATGCGCCGACGCGCACCCTCCTCTTCTCTGACAGTCAGTGCGGCGAAAACTACGATGTGTGGCGCGATGTCTATCACGCGGCGTGGCAACGTCACCCAGATGCGGACTTTGCCGCCATCGTCGGCGACCTCACGGACAACGGCGAATCCGCATGGCATTGGCGCAGCTTCTTCGAGGCGATGGAGGGCGCGGATGCTCCCCTCGCCCGTCATATCCACGTCCCAGTGCTCGGCAATCACGAATACTACGGGCTGAGCTGGACAGCCGTCCCGCCTGTGCGCTACCTCGCGACCTTCGCCCTGCCCGACAACGGCAGCGCGGATTTTCGCGGGCACTACTACTCCTTCGATATGGGCAGCGTGCACTGCATCGTCCTCGATACGCAATTCCTCGAACTCGAGACACGCGGCGAGGCACTGAAACGTGAGCAGATGGACTGGCTTATGCGCGATGCAGCGGCAACCACAGCGCCGTGGAAGATTGTCCTGATGCACAAGGACATCCTTGCATACGGCGAGTATCAGGCGGAGCAGGAGACGCAGCACGGCGTCAGCGACGTTGGGCAGGTCTTCCTCGATGCATTCGATACACTCGGCATCGACCTCGTCGTGTCGGGACACGTCCACGCCTACCGCCGCCGACAGCTGCGTGCGCGGCAGACAGATGAGCATGGTACGCTCTACCTCCTCGCGGGGCCTGCGGGGAATGAATATTTCGATGTGCCCGCCGAGCGCTATGACCTCGTGGCAGGGCCAAATCCAACGCCGTCCAACTACCTCTATATGGAGGCGGATGCACGGCGTCTGCGCATTCAATGTGAGACACTGAGCGGCGCAGTACTTGATACAGCAGAACTCCACAAATGAAAAGAACGTCTCTCATGCGCTGGAACACATGAGAGACGTTCTTTTCATTTCTCAACGACGCCACGGCGTCCGCTTTTCATAGTCGCGTTTGATATTCTTCACTGCCTGATCGTGACGCTTCTGCTCCTCCTTCATCGCGCGGTCGTACTTTTCCTGATTGCCGTCGCGCTGAAACTCGAAGCGAATCTTGCGCACATTCTGGTCGTGAATGCGATCCTCTTCCTTCATGCGGAAGCTGTACTCGTTCGTCGCACCGTTGATGTATTCGAGCGGCTGAACGTTCGGTGCCGCCTGTGCAGCGGGCATCGCCGTCATGATGCCGAGTCCGAGCGCGGCAGCCAGAATACCGGCGATATATTTCTTGTTCTTCATAGTCTCCTCGCCCCTTTATTTTGTAGAATATCTTCCTTTGATACTCTACCGCTTTTTCTTTTGACGGCATTTAAGGGGAAGTAAACCGTGTGTTAAACTTACTGAGACACTGATAAATTCAGCGATTCCTTACTTCGCCAGCAACACGGGGCAATGCGCATGACGCGTGACATGGGTGGACACGCTGCCGAACGCGATCCGCTCGAATGTACCAAAGCCGCGCGAGCCCATGACGATGAGGTGAATCTCCTCCTCTGCCGCCACGGCAACCGTCACCTCTGCGGGATCGCCCTCCTCGACACGAGTATGCGCGTGCACGCTGCGCGGAATCTCATGCATGAGTTCCGCGAGGAAGCGATATGCCGCGACCTTCAGCTCGGCGGGCAGATAGCCACTCATGCTGACCTGCTCGAATGCGGAGATATGTGCGTCGTAGTCAATCACCATGAGGATTGTGATCTCGGCATCTGCCGCGCAGACACGTTTTAGAACCTTGATCGTGTTATTGCAGCCCTCGGTGAATCCGTTGTTATAACCCGTTCGGATGCCGTTCCAAATTTCCTCTTTCCACTGTTCCGTTGTTTTCAGCACGCGGATGAATGGGGCAAGATTCGCCATTTGGACGTGCCGTTGAAAATCATGCAGCCGCTCCTTGAACATCTTCCGATCTGCGCTGTCAAAGATACGATAGTATTCTTCCTTCAGCGCATGGGCTGTTCTCAGTGTTTCCGAAAAGGAAAGTATTTTTGCGAGTTTGCAGCGTTCGTTCAGACTGAGTTTCGGTTCTCGCCCCAAGAGGATGTGCCGTGCGTTCCGAAACCATTTCTTATCACGCGACGGAAGCCCTGCCGGTACTTCCTTGCGTATGCTGTCGAGCGCATTGTTCGCGAGACGGACGGCGTGGAATTTATCGGCTGCGATTTCTGCATTTGGGAAGCACTCTTCGGCGAGTTTATGAAAGAACGGCGATAGATCAATGCTGACGACCATGACATTCTCGCGCTCGGATTCAGGATATGCGAGAAGTCTGTTATAAATGCTTGCGGCACAACGGTCATCAATGACGTTGCAGCAACGTCTGTTTTGCAGGGGCTGTTGCACGAAACGCTCGTGTAGCAGCCTCAATTTTGTTGCAAAAAAACAGTTCCCGGTGTTTTCAAACACCGAGAACTGGCGTAAAATAAGGGTATGAACAACCAAATTTTACACAAGGATTATACATCCTTCGGAGGCTCATTTCAAGTCAGCCTCCCCCTCAATTTTGAATTTCAAATCGAACGGGACGATCCCGTCCGTCTCCTGCGCCACTGCATCCACCAGATGGATCTTACGGCGCTCTTTTTGAGCTTCCACCGAGCAGAGCGAAACCTCATCGCACCGCACAAACTGCTCGCCATCCTCATCTATGCCTACATGAACCGCATCTACAGTTCCCGCCGCATCGAGGAGGCCTGTCGCAGGGACATCAACTTCATGTACCTCTTGGAGGGCTGTCCTGCGCCCGATCATACGACCATCGCCCGTTTTCGCAAGAAGCACTTCGCTCCCTGTGCCAAGGAGATTCTCGCACAGATGGCACTCCTGCTCGGGGAGGTTGGTGCAGTCTCATTTCAGAACCTCTTTGTGGACGGAACTAAGATCGAGTCCGTCTCCAATCGGTACAGATTCGTCTGGAAGAAGGGCGTCCAAAAGCACTGCAGCAGGCTTATGGAGAAGCTTTCTGCTTTTCTTGCATACGTGGAGAAGGAGTTCGGTATCCATCTGCGCCATGGCGGGGACATCCACGTCCGACATCTGAAACGACTGCGCCGCCGCTTGAAGCACGTGCAGAAGGCGCAGGGCATCGTCTTCGTCTATGGGAGCGGAAGACGAAAGAGCATGCTTCAGCGTGCAATACAGACCCTGGACACGTATCTTCTCCGTCTGAAGGACTACACGAAGAAACTCCACATCTGCGGGGCACGTAACAGCTTTTCAAAGACCGACACGGAGGCAACCTTCATGCGGATGAAAGAAGATGCGATGAAGAACGGTCAGCTAAAGCCCGCCTACAACCTCCAATATGGTGTAGAGGCATCCTTCATCGTATGGGCAGGTATCTATGCGAATCCGACGGATACAAGGACACTCATCCCGTTCTTGGAAGATTTTCAGGAATACATCGGAACAAGAAGCAGGAACATCATCGCCGATGCAGGCTATGAGAGTGAGGAGAACTACCTGTATCTGCGGGACAAGGGACAGGCATCCTACATCAAGCCGAACAACTACGAGATCAGCAAGAAGCGCAAGTGGAAGAACGACATTGGACGGCGTGAGAACATGGTGTATCTTGCAGGAGAGGACGTCTACCTATGTGCCGAGGGCAAACGCCTCAGTGCGGTGGGCACGCGCAGGACAAAGAGTGCGGGCGGATACATCAGTGAAAAGACGCTCTATGCGTGCGCGGAGTGCAGGGGGTGTGAACGGAAGGGGCAGTGCATCCACGGCAACCACAGCAAGATACCGCTTCAGGAGCGGGTAAAACGGTTGGAAGTGAGCAAAGTCTTTCAGCGGGAGCGGGAGGAAAATCTGGCACGGATACGCAGCACGGAGGGAATCCTCCTTCGGATGAACCGGAGCATACAGGTAGAGGGAGCATTTGCACAGATCAAGGAGAACTTCGGATTCCGACGGTTTCTGACGCGGGGACAAGAGAGCGTCTTAGGAGAAGCAATCCTGCTGGCACTTGCTCACAATGTCTTGCGGTTGCACGAAAAGATACAGCGGGACACGGTGGGGCGGCATCTTATTGCGCTCAAGGAAGCTGGATAGGACACGGGACAGAAAAACAAATAAGGGCAGAAGAACAAGGGCGAATACAGGGATCGCCCTTGTTCCTCTGCCCTGTTTTAGTGGATCTTGTCTTTTTTGCTGGGCTTTTACGAAAATGATGCGCTTCCATGAAAAGAGGGCTGCTGTACGAAGACAAATTTGCCTTCGTGCAACAGCCCCACTATTTTTATAGGAATTGCTAACAATATGAAAAGGAATCTCAATTATTTGTTTTGTTTATAGATCGTGTCTTAGGTTATTGACTTTTTATATGAAAGCACCTACAATGATGAAAACGTCAATCCCGAGTATTTTTGTAGGGATTAAACAACAGATTATTTTAAGGAGAGTTTATAATGGCAGGTATATTGCTGCAGATAGAGGATCTTCATGCGGGCGTTGAGGGAAAGGAAATTTTAAAAGGTCTGGACCTCATGATCCGCAAGGGGGAGGTCCACGTCATCTTGGGACCGAACGGTTCTGGGAAATCTACGCTGATGAATGTTATCATGGGACATCCAAAGTATGAGGTCACGGGTGGAAATCTGATGTTCGAGGGGGAGGATATTGGTGAACTGCGCGCATTTGAGCGTGCTCGGCGTGGGCTTTTTCTCGCGTTTCAGTCACCGGAGGAAATCCCGGGTATTACGGTAGAGAACATGATTCGGACGGCGCGCCAGATGATGACGGGAGAGAAGATAAAGTTGCTTCCGTTCCGTAAAGAACTCAATGCGATGATGGAAGAGCTGCAGATCGATCCAAGTTATGCACAACGCTATCTGAATGTCGGGTTCTCGGGCGGTGAGAAGAAGCGCAGCGAGGTGCTGCAGCTCCTTATGCTCCATCCGAAACTGGCATTGCTTGATGAGACGGATTCGGGTCTTGATGTGGATGCAGTTCAAATTGTGTCTGAGGGCGTGGCAAGGTTTCACACATCGAACAACGCGTGCCTCATTATCACGCACAATGCTAAGATCCTCGATAAGCTCCAGGTCGACTATGTTCACGTTCTTGCGCATGGGAAAATTGTGTGCGAAGGCGGAGCGGAGCTGGTTCAGCAAATTAATGATGAAGGGTTCACTCACATCCTTGCGGATCAGGGAAAAGTGGGGTGAGCCGGATGGAGGATTTTGTACCAAAGAAAAAAACACAGGTTGCCGATATTGAGCGAACAATTTATGATATTACGAATGAGGATCGTTCTATCTATAAGTCAGCATCCGGGTTGACGGAGGAGATTATTCGTGATATTTCAGCACGCAAGAATGATCCAGAATGGATGCTGGAGTTTCGCCTGAAATCGCTCGATACCTATCACACGATGGAGCTTCCTTCATGGGGGCCTGATCTGTCGTATCTCGATATGGATCATATCGTGACCTATGTTCAGCCAGATGCTAAAATGACAGGGAGCTGGAACGAGGTGCCCGAGGATATCAAGGAGACATTTGATCGGCTTGGGATTCCGGAGGCGGAGAAGACGACGCTTGCAGGCGTTGGTGCGCAGTACGATTCTGAGGTGGTCTATCACTCGATTCAAAAGTCGCTTGTGGAGCAGGGGGTCGTCTACACAGATATGGAGACGGCGCTGCAGGAGTACGGCGATATTGTACGCGAGTATTTTATGACTCTCCTCCCGCCGACAGCCCATAAATTCATGGCGCTGCACGGCGCTGTATGGTCGGGCGGTTCGTTTGTCTACGTGCCCGAGGGGGTCAAGGTGGATATCCCGCTGCAATCCTATTTCCGACTCAACGCAGCGGGGGCAGGTCAGTTTGAGCATACACTCATTATCGTGGAGAAGGGGGCATACCTTCATTTTATCGAAGGCTGTTCTGCGCCAAAGTATAATGTAACCAATCTTCATGCGGGCTGCGTTGAGCTGTTCGTCAGGGAGAATGCGCGGCTGCGTTACTCGACGATCGAAAACTGGTCGCGCAATATGATGAATCTTAATACGAAACGCGTCATTGTGGAGAAAAACGGTGCGATTGAATGGGTCTCCGGATCGTTTGGCTCGCATGTATCGATGCTCTACCCGACCAGTATTCTGCATGGGGAGAACGCGACTTGTGAGTTCACGGGAATTACATTTGCATCGAAGGGACAGGAGCTTGATACAGGGGCGACAGTGATCTTTGACGCACCGAATACTTCGGCGAATATCAGTACGCGGTCAATCTCAAAGGCAGGCGGTGTTGCAGTTTATCGCAGTGCCGTCAAGGTGACGCCGCGTGCTGTCGGTGCGAAGTGTTCCGTCGACTGTGAGTCGTTGATGCTTGACTCGGAGTCGCGCAGCGATACGCTCCCCGTGATGGATATTATGTGCGATCAGGTGGATATCGGACATGAGGCGAAGATCGGTCGCATCAGTGATGAGGCGATCTTCTATTTGATGAGCCGCGGCATTGATGAAGATGAAGCGCGAGCGATGATCGTTCGCGGTTTTGTGGAGCCGATTGCGAAGGAACTCCCTCTGGAATACGCAGTCGAGATGAACAACTTGGTCAATATCGAGTTGGAAGGGACAATGGGGTGATGGCAATGCGGGAAGTTTTCAGCAAAATCCCCCTGTTGACATGGCGTTGGCTCGGAGTTAACGAACTCCCCCTGCCGCAGAATCTCGGCAAAGCAAAAAGCGTAACGCTCTCCTGTATGCCCGGCGAGCAAAAAAGTTATATCATTGATCTGCGTGAGAGTGGTTTACAGGAAATCACCGTCGATGTTCCTGAAAGAGCGAAAATGCATGTTACCTTTGTTCAGTTTGTATCGACGGATCGATCGGCGGCGAGCCGCATCAAGGCGGAGGTTGGCAAACAGGGGCTGTTCTCCTGTACGATTGCCGAGATTGGAGCAGCGCATACGGCATCAGAGCTGCATGTAACGCTCGCGGGTGATGAAGCACGCGCAGATGTTTGGGGGCTTTACTTTGGTGACGCCGAGCGTAAGATTGATCTCAATTATATCATTCGTCAGGAAGGGCAGCGCACAGACGCAAATATGCAGGTACGCGGCGCATTGCTGAACCGCAGCGTCAAGACATTCCGGGGAACTCTGGACTTTGTTCAGGGAGCGCGCGGATCGACCGGAAAAGAGGACGAAGAAGTCACGATTCTCTCGCCGCATGTGCGCAACCGGAGCGTTCCTCTCATGCTCTCACATGAGGGAGACGTAGACGGACATCATGCAGTCAGTATCGGGAAAATGGATGAGGAGAAGCTCTTCTACTTGATGAGCAGGGGTCTCGATGATCGTGCAGCACAGCAGCTCATTGTGGAGGCATCCTTTGAGCCTGTGCTTGCACGTATCGAGAATGACGAACTGCGCGCAGAGATCGCACACTATCTTGAGAGGAGACTTTTGGGTGGAGCACAAGAGCTTTAACGAATATTTGCAGGATTTTCCCATTCTGCAGACGAAGATGAATGGTCGTCCCATTGTCTATCTCGACAACGGCGCTACGACGCAGAAACCTGCGGCAGTCATCAAAGCGGTCGCAGATTATTGCACCTACTATAATGCGAACCCGCATCGCGGAGCGTATGAACTCTCGGTAAAGGCGACGGATATTTACGAGACGGCACGTGTGCGCACGCAGAAATTCATTGGTGCGGCGCGGTCGGAGGAGATTGTCTTTACGAAGAATGCGACGGAGGCGCTGAACCTTGTTGCGTATAGCTATGGGCGTGCCAATATTCGTGAGGGTGATGAGATCGTCATAACGGTCTCGGAGCATCACAGCAATATCGTGCCGTGGCAGTTTGTTGCGAAGGCGCGCCGTGCAACGCTGAAGTACATCTATCTCGAGGAGGATGGGAATCTCTCTGCGGCGGATATTGCGTCACAAATTACGGAGCGGACGAAGATTGTCGCCGTAACCCATGTGTCCAATGTGCTTGGCCTGGTTAACGATGTTCGGGTGATTGCAGATTGTGCTCATGAGGTCGGTGCAGTTGTTGTTGTCGACGGATCCCAGAGCGTACCGCATATCAAGGTGGATGTACAGGCAATGGATGCGGATTTCTTTGCATTTTCCGGACATAAGATGCTCTCGCCGATGGGCATTGGCGTGCTGTATGGGAAATATGATATCCTTGATGCTATGCCTCCGTTCCTCTTTGGCGGCGATATGATCGAGTATGTGGGCGAACAGTATACAACCTACGCAGAGCTCCCGGCAAAGTTTGAAGCAGGGACCCAAAATGTCAGCGGGGCCTCTGGGCTGATCGCTGCGATTGACTATCTTGAAAAGGTCGGCTTTGACCGTATCGAGATGATTGAACGAGACCTGCTCTCCTATGCGCTGCCAAAGCTGCGCGAGCTTCCGTTTGTGGAGCTCTACGGGTGCGACAGCACACGCGGCAACAAGACTGGCATCATCACATTCAACGTGAAGGATATCCACCCGCACGATGTGTCTACAATTCTCGACACACATGGCGTTGCAATACGAGCAGGGCATCACTGCGCGCAGCCGCTGATGCGCTATCTCGGGCAGAACGCAACCTGTCGTGCGAGTTTCTACCTCTATAATACGCATGATGATGTCGATCAATTCATTGATGCTTTGAAAAAGGTACGGGGGGTGTTGGGCTATGCCGACTGACGGAATAGCCCTCGGTGACCTTTATACAGAGGTGATTGGGGAACACAGCCGTTTGCCCGAAAATAAGGGAACGCTTTCATCTGCAACAGTGCGTGAACGTGGACACAATCCAAGTTGCGGCGATGAGATTACGCTTGAACTTGAGATCACGGACGGGATCATTAAGGACGCTGCTTTTACGGGTGTTGGCTGCGCCATCTCGCAGGCGAGTACGGATATCATGATTGATCTCATGCGCGGCAAAACTGTCGAGGAGGCGCATCGCCTGGCACAGTTATTTACTTCGATGATCAAGCGTGAAGTTACAGATGATGCCGCGCTCGAAGAACTTGACGAGGCGATAGCGCTCAAGAACATTTCGAATATGCCCGCACGTGTGAAATGTGCGGTGCTTGCATGGCATACGCTTGAAGATATCCTGCAAGGGAGACGAACATCATAATATAATAATAGGGACTGCGTTAGGAGAGGTTTCACTTTCCGAGGCAGTCCTTTGCCATTTTTCATCATGAGGATACTAGCTTTTTTGACCATGTCCATGTATAATAAACAAGTATTGAAAAATTAAAACAATAGAAAAGGTGGGAATTCGATGCAGATGACAAAGGCAATGAAAACAATCGCTCTTGGCATCGCAGCACTCGGGCTCGTTATAGCGGCGGGCTGCGGCGGCGATCAGCAGGCAAGTGGTGAGAAGTCCTATCAGATCGGCATCGTCCAGCTCGTGGAGCACAACGCTCTCGATGCGGCGAATCGCGGCTTTATCGACGGGCTGAAGGCACGCGGATACGAGGAGGGGAAGAACCTCACAATCGACCGCCAGAATGCGCAGGCTGATCAGTCAAACCTCCAGAACATTGCCCAGCGCTTTGTCAGCGACAAGGTAGATCTGATCTGTGCGATTGCAACGCCTGCAGCGCAGTCTGTAGCAAATGCAACGAAGGATATTCCCATCGTCGGTACGGCGATCACGGACTATGTGAGTGCGAAACTCGCGCAGACCAATGAGAAGCCGGGGGCAAATATCACGGGGACGAGCGATTTGAACCCGATCAAAGAACAAATCGACCTGCTCATCAAACTCTATCCGAACGCAAAGACCATTGGGACGATCTATTCCTCCAGCGAGGTCAACTCGGAGATTCAGATCAAAGCGATGACGGAATACGCCGCGTCGAAGGGCCTCACGGTGCGCGCTGCGACAGTCTCAACCGTCAATGATATTCAGCAGGCGGCACAGAGCCTTGTCGGTGAAGTGGATGTATTCTATGAGCCGACCGACAATGTCATCTCCTCCTCGATTCCGACGCTTGTGGGCGTGACAGATGCAGCGGGGAAAGCCGTTATCTGCGCAGAGCCGTTTATGGTAACGGGCGGCTGCCTCGCAACCTACGGCATCGACTACTATAAACTCGGTGTCCAGACGGGCGATATGGCAGCAGATATTCTCGAAGGCAAGAAGAAGCCGGCTGATATGCCGATCGAGACAGCACGCGATCTGACACTCGTCATCAGCAAGGGAAATGCGGCAAAGCTGGGACTTACCATTCCGGAGGATGTACTCAAGGATGCAACTCTGGTGGAGTAATGATTGAACTAGAAAAGGTGTGGATTCGATGCGTATGAAAAAAATCGCAAAATGCGTCGCCCTTGGCATTGCTGCCCTTGGAATTCTGGCGTCAGCAGGCTGCGGCGAACAGGCGGATAAAGGTGAAAAAACATATAAAGTAGGTATTGTTCAGCTTGTCGAGCACAGCTCGCTCGACGATGCGAATCGTGGATTTGTGGACGGACTCAAGGCGCGCGGCTATGAGGAGGGGAAGAATCTTACGATTGATCGCCAGAATGCACAGGCAGATCAGTCGAATCTCCAGAATATTGTGCAGCGCTTTATCAGCGACAAGGTGGATCTCATCTGCGCGATTGCAACGCCTGCGGTTCAGTCGGCGGCGAACGCGACGAAGGATATCCCCATCGTCGGTACGGCGGTCACGGACTATGTGAGCGCAAAGGTGGTAAAGTCGAACGACGCGCCGGGTGGAAATGTTACGGGGACAAGTGATCTCACGCCGATTGCCGAGCAGATTGACCTTCTCATGAAGCTCTATCCGAATGCAAAGACGATTGGCACGATCTACTCCTCCAGTGAGG